>OLRA01003729.1_pt1 | contig 12952 bp, 12 predicted proteins | sample 1673011 | NCBI WGS metagenome assembly OLRA01 (sample SAMEA3136746, study PRJEB25190) | human gut metagenome | reverse complement strand
ACTTAAAGCCATTCTCCCGCAGTCTGGCAGCGACACTTTCTGCCAAAACATACAGAATGATCTTCACATCTTCATCCGTCTCCAACCAAAACAATATAGACCGAAAAATCTCCTTCTAAATGCAATGTATAATAAAGAAGATTAAATGGTACATATACCAAAAATTCCAATGCACCAACTATCAAAAAACCAAATATCGTATAACTTACTGTGTCAACAATGCTCATCCCATAGCGCAGTTTAAAGAGCAGTAACAATCCAACATAATAAAGCACCTGCAGCAATCTGTTTCCATCACAAAAATTAATATAAGCGCTAACACCTAAAATCATTACAATAATTACATACTGCAAAACATTCCCTTTTCTGTTTTTTCTCCCTGTAAGTGCTTCCATCATTTTTGTTAAACAAGCTATCTCAAGCAGACAGTTCGCCAACACAACACACACTGACATTATACCACCCCTAAATGCAAGAAAGCCTATGTATCTCCCATTCCTAAATACTCCTGCTTGAATTTTTTGTACTTTCTCCCTCCAATTGGCACAACACTATTATCCTTCATATAAACTTCCCGATTCCTAAAGTCCACATCTACTATGTAATCAACATTCACATATGTCCCATAAACTGGCGACAAAAATCTCGCCTGGCGAATCATCCCGTTAAATTTCTTTGCTGAATAGTTTGAAATCTGAATTTCATCATCAATCAAATGGATAGATAATGTCCCCATTTTATTTTCAAAAAAGACTACTTCATCCAAAAATACCATATAACCAATGCCGTCATAATGTAAAGGAATATACTCTCTGGACTTCTTTTTCTGTCCTGACGCAATAGCGTCCAATACTTCTTCAACATGTTCCCTGACTAACCGACCGTCTCCAATTGGTTTTTCAATATAATCATAACAATGAATACGTTTTAACAAATCACGTTCCAATCCAGCTAATACAGTAATAAAAATAATTGGTGTAAGCTTATATTCATTGTATTTCCGTATACTTTCTGCAAAAAGAATACCAGAATTATCATTTCCTTTATCCGGTTCCAAAATGATGTCTAACAAAAACAAATCAATATGGTTATCCATAGCACAGTTCCATGCTTCTCCACGGCTGCTAAAAGAAAAGATACATGTCACTCCCGCACAAGATGATATTATCTTTTCCAACGCATCCCTGTTATTTTGCTTATCCTCTAAAACCAAAACATTCATATCTTATCCAGTCCCACTATTCTAATTCCTTTTATAATAATTTGTAGCGTCCCTGCTCTATAGCTCTATTTTTTTTCCTGCATCCTTATAATTCCGTCAAAGATATGCATAATTTCCCGCTGTCTTTCTAACGGTTTCTGCAGTAACTGTGTTTCCAGAAATAAATCATCCTGTATCCTGTTATTAATCAAAAAATCCAGGCTGTAACCATATTACTCCTGAATCGTCAGTGGAATCTCCATATTCTTAATTGGTTCATTGTGCATAATGCTCGTCCAAATAAAACGTGATATCCCTAATTCCTTAATCATCATATTTTCACTCACATCTCTGCGGTTTTTCTCATACTCTAACACTGTTGGAATTGCAGAAGCTGCATCAACCGGTATCAGTTCCAATAATCCTCCCATAAAAACCCTGTACATGGCTTCATTCTGTATCTCTTTTCCTCGATTCTCCACAAAAACCAAACAAGAAAAAATTTTTAACAGACTTCGAATCGTCTCCTCTGAACATCCATCTATCTTTTCCAGAACAATTCCCACTTTTTTCTTTATCCCAAACAATATGTACTCCGCTGCAACATCATAGTATGTACAGGCCTTTTGTAAAACATCTACTGTAATTTTATCCTTTCCCTTCTCTAAACGGCAGTAATGTGCCGGAGATATTTCTAAAACAGTAGAAATATCCACTTCTCTTTCGCCTTTACATACCCTCAGCTTTTGTAATCTTTTCCCAATATCCGCATGATTCATCTGATGCATTCGTTTTCCCTGCCTTAGTTCTTTTCATCAGTGTACTATCTTTGAATTGGTTTTGTTTCCAAGTACTTACACAATGATCCAGTATTTGGAATTTTTCGTATAAAAACAAATTCTTATCATCAGCACTTGACAGAGAAAACTCTAGCAATAAATATTATTTCAATAAAAAATACAGATATAGAATTGGCTATACCTGTATTTGTATGCAGTATATGAACATCTGTTTTAAGTGTGTATCGCTTAAAATATACTATTTACTTTTTATAGTTAACTTTTTTCTTAACACGAGGTTTTTTAACCTTTCCACAGTCCTCAAAAGCACGCTCCCCAATCGACTGGATATCCTTCCCCACAGAGAGTTTCCTTAAATCATTTCCAAAAAATGCCCACATTCCAATATGTTTTACAGAACCATGGCAAATAAATCTTTTCATACAGCAGTAACGGAAGGCAATATGCCCAATTTTATCCACGCTGCCATATACCTCAAAATTGTTAATAAGACAATTGGAAAAAGCGGCATAAGATATTTGTTTTAAGTTTCCTAATACCACCACGTCTATCGGTTTTTTTCTGGCAAGCCTAGCACATGCACCCCTTGCAATCTTACGAACTTCCCTGCCGAAAACCAGTCTGGAGCCACGATATGATTTCAAAACCTGATGTACCTTTTTCCCATCCTTACTATAGAGAATATGATTCCTTACCTGATAATGCGTATTTTCTTTCGGGATATTCATTTCTGTAACTGGCAGGCCAGACATTGTAAACCCTTTTTTATCACAAAGCCGATCCGGATTAATCTCCCCGGCAAATGATTTTCCAAGTGATATTTCTTTCAGGTGCGAACAATTTGAAAAAGTATCATAGGAAGCATATTTCAAACCGTTGGGAAATTGAATAGATTTCAGGTTTGTTCCCTCAAAGGTTCCCAGAAAATACCAGTCCTTCGGACAAGCCGTCCCTGCTTGATAAAAATCTTCTTGATATTCTGCAGGATTACTGGGCGAACCATCCTCCTCTTCAGCATCCCCTAAGAAACAACCCATGGATGCTCCATAAGAAGAACGGCTTATTTTATGCCTAACACCATCAAAATCTTGAAGCCTTTTTAACTATCCCGCCTGATGCAGATTAATTTTTGTAAGCTTCTCCGCATTATAAAAAGCTCCTGCTCCCAGCTCTTTCAATCCCTTTGGCAATACAACCTCTTTCAAAAAAGGATTCCTGGCAAAAGCAAGTGCCTCAATATGGGTCACGGACTTAGGGATACGATAAACCTTGTTTTTCTTTTCTGCCGGGTAATACACAAGTGTCTTACGGTCTTTGGTAAACAGCACACCGTCTTTTACCATGTAATATGGATTCCTGCTGTCAACGGAAATCTCCAATTTCTGCCGATACTGCACATCCATATCTGTTTCTCTTCCGAGGCCCCAGAAAGCTCCTCCCTCTATATAACGCACGTTGCGTGAAATATGAATCTGGCGGATATAATGAACGCAATCATCATATCCAGAATCTCCTTGGGGATCAAACGTATCTGCACCAATCTTTTCTAAAGAATCCGGCAGGGAGAGTTTGATTCCGTCAATTGCTTCAAGTTCACGTTTCTCTTCCGGATCATCGAAACAAACATCATAAAACAATGGACCCGCATCCAGCGCCGCAATCCCTTCCCCAATCCGGATTTCTTTTACTGTATACTGATTCATTCCATGAAAAGAATTAAATTCTTCCGACATATGCACCGCATGAAATATCCTTACCATAAGAATCATACCATTGTGCAATATTTGTGTCAACGTTCTGTTCGGAACGATAGCAAAATCCCCGAGCTCAAAACATGTTTATCATTTTGAATCATCTAGAGATATACAAAAAACAGAGCTGGAAACCATATCAGTATCCAACCCTGCAATCCGACAGTTTTACTTACCAGGAAATCATATTTCATACAAATTTAGGAAAAAGATACCTGATAAAGTACATCTGTCTGTTTTCCCCCCTTCTCTTCAATATTTGTCAACATATACATGGTATTTCCACCATCAGGCGAACCAATAGATTCTACTTCAAATAATTGTTTGCCCGTTCGATCACAAGAATAACTGGTTTCAAAAGTAGCCTTATCTATCATTGAAGGCGTACTGCTATTAAACTTAAATACACCAATATCATTTCTTTTTATTTTTTCATTACCGTTTTCAGTCTCATACGAAAAAACTTTATAAATCTTTGAAGCAGTGCAGTAGATTCCTTGTGGTACCTGACGATAACCGTCCCTTGTTAGATGGTCTCCTATTTTACTAAACCTAAATCTTGATATTTCTTTAAAAACTTTAGTATCCCTATGCAACTCACAAATTGATACTTTCATACCTTGGCTTAGGGCAAAATAACCATGTCCAATACTGGCAATACCAGAAACAGAGCCCAATGCAGCAACACCATTTGCTGAGTTATTCATCGGCTTATAATTATATATCGATTGATCTGTTAACGTTTTATCAAGGCAAATAATTTTTGTTAATTCTTTACCTCCGCCACCCTGTGCAATAAAAAAGTGATTATCATAAAAAGTGCAGTCATTGGCATGTCCATAATGCCTATTTGTTGCAATCCGGCCTGATACATGTCCATTATCAGATTGTTTTCCCGTAACATGCGCTATTGCTACATTATCATTTGTTTCTATTGATGTAATAAAATGCACAAGATTACTCCCATTTGAAACGGTATACCCCTGTGCTTTATCATACTGGCCAGCATTGTCTGCTTCAAACATTCTTGTAACATTATATACGTTTTTGACTATTGATACTTCTGGATATTTATAACCTGCCATTTTGTACCTCCTTTTTCACTTATCCAATAAATATTTCTAACTTCTATTATAAAAACATTTCCTGCCTTTATTTTTCATCACCTCCGCAACATATTTTATTATATTTTTGAAATGTTTTTACTAACAAAAATTTTGTAAAACCAACTTCTCTATGTATCTTAACAAGCATTTATATTTTAACTCATTTTCCACACTGCCGCCATGAGCTATTGTCAATAATATCCTTACCTTTAATTCCGATATACAAACTGCTCATAAGGCCTGATTTTTCGGTTTCTCTCTTTCAAAACCATCACTTGGCAAATATCCTTGCCAGCAACTATAAATTCCCTACTATCAATTCTCTTCGCAGACTTATTGCGTCCATTCCGTTGCACAAAAAATACAGATATAGCGTCAACTATATCTGCATTTTTTTATAACATGCAAACTTATATTTTTAATATACCACATTTTACATGAAGTATATCATTTCTTTCTTGTAGTTATGCACCTTTTTTCTTAATATGCGGCTTTTTACCACACCCTTCAAAAGCCCATGTTCCAATCGACGGAGTATCCTTCCCCAGGGAAATCTTCCTCACATGCACTGCATAATAAAATGCCTGTGCGCCAACCCGTTTTACCCTTCCATGACAAACAAACTTTTCTAAATCATAACACCTAAAAAATGCATCAATACCAATCTCATCCACATTGCCATGTGCTTCGAAACTTTCAATATGGCTGACTGCAAAAGCTTCACGGGATATTTGTTTTAAATTGCCTAAAACAACCACTTTTCGCAGTTTCCGGGCAACCGCTCCGGAAAACGCTTGTCTTGCAATCTTTTGAACCCTCCTGTCCAACACAAGCGTAGAATCCCGATATGCTTTCAATGCCTTATACAGCGTCTTTCCGTCTTTGCTGTAAAGAATATGGTTTCTTACCTTATAATGCCTATTTCTCTCCGATACCCGGATTTCCATTGCCGGCCTGTCAGGCAGAAGAAACCCCTTTATATCGCCAACATGATCTGGATTAATCTCTCCTGCATAAGAAGCACCAATAGAAATCTTTTTTAAATAGAAACAATTCTTAAACGTATTGTAGGCAACGTATTTTAGCCGATCGGGAAATTGAATCCCTTTTAGTTTTGTTCCTGCAAAAGTTCCCAGAGAATACCAGTCCCGCCTATTTTCTGCAGGATTGTCATACCTTTCATCATCCTCTGGTACTTCATAGCCTTCCGGCACTCCCGTCTCAACATCTATTTTATCGTTTTGTCCGTTAACATCACAAATTCTCTTCAGCTTTTTTGCCTGTTCCAAATTAATTTTCACAAGACGATGATCATTAAAAAAAGCTCCCGCACCAATCACTTGAATATTATGCGGCAATATAATTTCCTGCAAAAAAGAATTCCTGGAAAAAGCAAGTGCCTTGATTTTAGTAACAGACTTAGGAATGCGGTAAACTTTATCTACCTTCTCGGAAGGATAATATACAAGCGTTTTAACATCCTTCGTAAAAAGAACACCATTCTTGACGATGTAATATGGATTTCTTTTGTCAACCGTAATTTTCAGTTTCCTCTTATACGTTTTCGCAATTCTTTTTACATCTTCTTGATAGGAATATGCATGTGGATATGCCTCATGTCCAATCCCCCAAAAAGCACCTCCCTCTATATAACGCAGCTTATACGGCAAATGAATACGGCGGATATATTGGGTATCATTATACATCTCAAAGGTATTGGCACCAATCCTTTCTAACGAATCCGGTAAAGAAATCTTGATTTCCTCTGCTTCCTCTTCCTTCATAATGTTCTGAAACAATGAACAACAATCCAATGCTGTAATTCCCTCTTCAATCCGAATTTCTTTTACCGGATACTCCAGCTCCAGCCCATAGGGCGACACATATTCCTTCGATTTCTTGATTCTCTGATTCACAACACCTGTACCTGTAATCCACAACAGCTTACTTCCCGTATCGTAAGTCCAAACAGCGCTTTTACCACACTTTCCCGAAATAACCTGCTCTTCTTCTGTTTCAAATTTTGAAACAGATAGGGCAGGTGTATTAGTTGGCTCTTCCTCCAGTGCTGCTTTTGTATAGTGCTGCCCATTCTCCACAATTTCTGTTCTACTGCCAACCGAATCTATGGCATTACCTGCTTTTCCGGAACAGGCAGTCATTCCCACAACAATAACCATTATAAAAAAAGGCATAACACATCGGCAAGCAAAATTCCTCTGTTTCAGATATATCATAATTTCCTCCAAAATTATCAAACAAAGTTTAATCTTTAATTATTATATCAATATACAATATCTGCGTCAAACCAAATCACTCAAAAGAAAAATATAATTTTTAAACAGGGTTAAACTCTATATTAGAACCTAACCCTGTAATCAATTTTTTTCAACCATGATGCATGTGTTGGTGTAAATACGAATAATCTTTAAAATTGATGCACAAAACCATTTTCTGCTGCCGGGTTATAATCAAAATATTTGTTAGAAACTACCTGGGTTCAAGACTTTTCGCAGTAGGAAACAATATGCGTCATTATATTGTTCTTCTGAATTTTGGAATAAATACAACCATTTCAAATAGGAAATATGTTTTTTCATTATACCAGAAAGCAAAAACATCAACAAATTAATTTGTAGCATACAAATTGAAAGAAACTATTTCTCAGCTCATGCGAGACTTCCAACACACCCTCAAATTCCCGTACGATATCAAAGGAGTCACCTGCTTTCTTGAGAGATTTCATATACTGCCTTCAATAATTTATCAACCATCTCCAAGGTGTTAGGTTTAAATTGTTCTAGGGTTGCAACTATCTCATCATCATATTTGCTGCTTTCCTTCCCTAACATAATGTAATCCATACTTACTTCCAAGGCATGTGAGAGTTTCATTAGCGTATCTGCTGAAAAACCTTTTTTGTTCATTTCTATTTCATATAAAAATTGTTCTGAAATATCAGCCAGACAAGCCAACTGTTCTCGCGTGTACTTTCTATCAGTGCGTAATTGCATGATACGTTCTCCTGCTGTCAATCCTTTCACCTTCCACCATTCAAGATATATTACCATGGTTCCATGATAACATCTCAGTTAATGTCCCAAAATGTGCGATTGACCGCAGAATATAGAACTTAGGTTCATATATTCTATCATTTTTACGATTGTTATCTTGTAAATCTCAATCATGTACTCTTTTTTTAAATTAATATATTTATAAAACAGTATTTCTATGCAGAAACACAAAAAAAGAATACATTACATAATATTTTGATAATGTATCCTTTTCTTTTTTGTACTATAAATCCTCTTTTTTTGACAACAATATGTCATTCAATCCCTTCGAGTGTCCTCTAAATCAATCCCACGCCCATGGTTCATCCTCTTTTCTCCATTTTATATAATTCAAACTTTCATCAAATGAACCATAGTCATCGGATGCATGAATATGAAGAAACGCATTATGATTCTTATACGAAAACAGATAAATACATATATTATTCGATTCAGTATCGCCGTTTATCCGAATCGGATTATAAAATTTTTTATGATTTTTTCTGGCAAATCGTATGTACAATTTCATTCCAGGCTTAATAGAAATCACATCCTCATCCGATAAAGTCTGATATTTTTCAGACTTTTTATATTTGTATGAAATCTCATCTAATTTTAAACCAGAATCGTCGTAACCAATATCATTATCGAAAGAGAAAATAACTGCATTTGATTGTTTATATTTTTTTCCAAAATAAATCATTTTATTATCTTTAGAAGTTAAAACAATCTGAATCTGATTGATTTTTTCCTTCTCAGAGACAATAACCTTTGTCTTACAAAATCCCCAAGAGTCATCTGTTGACAATTCCCAGATATCCGATTTTTTTCCATATTTTTTTTGACCATTCACCGTAACATAGGAACGTATCTGATAGAAATAATTTTTCCCTTCCTGCACAGTTTTGTCTTTATAAACTTGTGGTGTAGATTTCTTTTTCTTTACATCGATACCGATTCGTTCCAATAATTTCATTTGGTGCTTCGACTCACTTCGGTATATTTCAAATCCATCCGGAATAATACAATCATCTCTATAGTTAAAGGCAAGTTTTACGAAGTTTCTCTTGACCTTCTTTACAAGCGATATATTGTTATTCGCCTGAATAATCTGTGGAGCTTTGCAATCAACAAAAAATAATTCTGCACCACTTCCTGGTTTTAACAGATAAAGTTCTTCGCCTGCAACATTCTGATAAACATTTAGTTCATACATATATGTCTTTCCATACACAAATGTATTTGTGTATGATGTTTTTCCTTCCGTCGCAGCAATGGTCTTTTCGTCGATTTTTTCCCAGTCACCATTCTTGCGCACAGAGCAGGTGATTGTGTAGCTGCTGGCATGTTCAATTTTTTTCCATTTGACGGTAGTGGTCATATGTGTGGAATCCAGAGTAGACCTGAAATTAAGAGAAAAAACTTTTGGTTCTATATACACATCACTGTTGGTTGGACTTACTGTTTTATTGTCCGTAGCAGTTGGAGTTTCCTGTGCTTCCGTAGTCTTCTTTAATACAGATGAATGATTCCAACAGAAATGTAACATGCTCCCCAACAAAATCATCACCAATAACACAATTATAATCTTTTTTTGTCTGATATACTCAAAAAAATCCATCAATAATCAACTCACATTCTTAATGACAATATTCAAAGGCTTCTAATAAAACGTTTATATCATAAATTCGCACAAATTTCAATAGTAAAAATAATCAAGTTGAACATCACAGATTTAGGTGTAACAAAAAGCCCGATTTTATACAACCCCAATGTGTATAAAATCAGGCTTTTTGCAATTTTTTCTCTGATTATTTTTCTTTAGACGGAATATTTACTGGAAGTTGGTCAATATACATCCGCCTATTCCCATTCCTTCGTAAATTTTACATATGCTTGTAGATATATCTGCTTATCCTTCGTATTGGTCAACGTCAAGAATAGAATTCCTTAAAATTTCAATACGTCACAAACGCCTAACAACCAAAGTATCTTACGAAAACGATACACTAAATATCTTATCATTATCGTTGCTTTCGCCTTTATCTATAACATTTGCCAGTATATACATATTACGTCCAGAATCTGGAGAACTGATTGATTCAACCTCAAAAAATTCTTTATTGGTTTTGTCGCAGGAGTAGATTGTATCTAGCGTAGCTCCACTAAACGATGGAGATATCCCACTTAGCTTGAATACTGCAATATCATTCTGGTTAATGATTGTTTTAGAGTTTGAAGTATATCCGTATGAATAGACTTTATACAATTTTCCTCCCAAAAAGTATATTCCTTGACCATTTCTAGTACAATTGTCTCTTTTCAACTGTTCTAAGTCATCATTAGATATTGTAAATCTTGATTTTTCCACAAAAAGGTTTTGGGTCGTATCCAAAAGACAAACTGAGAATTTTTTCTTCGCACCTAATATAAAATAGCCTGAACTAATATGGGCAATACTTGTTATATTTTCCAATTTTCCAGAATCTTTCATAGGACTATAGGTATACGTCGCAACATGTTGCAATGAGTTATTCAATCTTTTTACTTTAGTATTATCTTTTGCGTTCCCTCCTCCTTGTGCAATAAAATATCCATCATCATAATAAGCGCAGTCATTTGCATGCCCTAATGTTCTATTCGTGCTTACGCTCATTGATTTTCCTAAAATGCGTCCAACTGCAACATTATTTTCTATACCATCAGGTCTTGCGGTAACGAAATGTACTTCGTTTGCACCAGTGCTAACGGTATATCCTTGTACAGAATTATATGTTCCTGCCCCCTGTCCATTAAGCAGTTCTGTAACCTTACAAATTGCAGGAGTGTTTACTATTGCTTCTTTCTTCGTAGCCATTTTTGTACCTCCTAATTTTTAATTATCTAATAAAGTTTTTTATAATAAAAACGTCTTCTGACCCTTTGTTTTATCACCTCCGTTCTATTTTCCATTGGGTCTTTATTAAAACATTTTTATAAACGATGCTTCATACCACCCCTTATACACATGACAAAAACACCTGTGCATTATATTCAAACCTTTTCTCCTTCCCCTCTATTTCTGGTTTCTTTGCAATTCAACACAAAAGCAACGATTTTTCCTGTTTTCAAATCGGGAATAATCTGTTCACAATATTGAGAATATATCTGAACGTCCTCCTGTAAATATATTGCTGTAAAATCGCAAATAAATTGTTCAATTTTCACTTTATCCACTGCATTTTTAACAACCATGTAAAAGGTGAAAGAATCTAATTTCTTCTGAACAAACTGATATTGCAATGTGGAATAGTTTGTATAGAAATTATCTTCATTAATGATTTTGAGCAAAAAATACGGTTGAAGTTTCGTTCCATTTTTCATCAAATCCAGTCATTATTCCTCTCAGGATATATTTTCAAAACGGGACTACAATTGCCGCAAGAACATTTCTTGTTAAGAATCCCCCCCTTATCCCCTGTCACATAACGAATATGCGGCATTTCTTTGTTTTGCATAAAAGTAATACCAGTATCTTCTGCACCATCTTCGCCTTTTAGTATCTTAACATAGTCCCAATACATGAGGAACTTTTTGATTACACTTACCCACATCAGTCAGTTGGCTTTTACTATTTCCACTGTCCCTATGCCTGAGAGTCAGTCTTACGAAAAAATGTTTTTATTAGCAAGACCTATTTAAAACTATTTTTTCTATGTACTTTAACAAGCATTTATATTTTAACTCTTTTTTCACACTGCTGCCACGGGCTATTGTCAATAACATTCCTACCTTTAATTCCAAATATAGAATGTTACCACATCAGAATCATAGGAATATATAATACAACCTAATCCCACTATAATCCTGGCTATAAATAATTTTCTATGTTTTCTTCTATTACTCATTTTCCCTGCACTTTGATATAAAAGCTGCTATTTTTCCTGTCTTTATATCAGGAATTATCTGATCAAAATACTGAAAACGAATTTGAAAATTTTCCTGCAAATGCTTTGCTGTAAGACCGCATATCAGTTTTTCTATCTCTTTCTGATCTGCTGTTTCTGTAATTACCAAACGGAATGTAAAAGAATCTATTTTCTCCTGTACCAACTGATACTGTAATATGGAATAGTTTGTCCGATAATTAACTTCATTTATCATTTGGAGCAAAGAATACGGATGCAGTTTCGTTCCATCTAACATACAAATCCAATCGTTATCCCTCCCCCGGAATACTTCTAAAACCGGACTGCAGTTACCACAGGAACATTTTTTATTCAGCAGCCTTCCTTTATCACCTGTTACATAACGGATGTATGGCATTGCTTTATTCTGCAAGGAAGTAATACAAATATCCCCGATACCATCACGGGCATTTAAAATTTCTATGTAGACATTATTTTGCATAACGTGCATATTTCCTGCCGGACACTCATATGCCATAGAATTTACTTCCCGCATCCCATACTGGTTTGCTATTTTGCAGCCAAAAAAGTCTCCTGCCAATTTCCGGATACTGTCTTCCAGATACTCTCCCGTAAATTCAATATATTCTACAGAATCAATAATTGGCAATTTTTTCTTTTGGATCAACTGATACAGCATCCAAAATACGCTAGGCTGCAAAATCATCCACTTCGGTTGAAAATCCATTATTTTTTCATATGCCTCTTCCAATTTCCCATTATATAAATATTCTTTGGACAATGCCAATACATGAGGCGTTCTATTTACTAATTCCTCTTCTACTACAATAGGAAAAAATAAAACCATGTTATCTGTCGGTAATATATTGTAGTATTTTTTTCGATAAAGCCAAAGTTCCATTAAGGACATTTTATCCTCATTCGGATGCCAATAATAGGTGCTGACTTTTCCTGTTGAGCCAGATGTTTTTCCGACCTCTAATTTCCCATCAATGCAATCTCTAACATAATATGTCGATAAATAAGGTGTTTTTGACTGCATATAAGTATCTTTTCCTACGATTGGCAGATTATGGAAATGGTGTTAGAATATAAATAGTACAAGTCAAAGTGAGAGCTTTTCATTCCGTCGA
>OLRA01003724.1_pt1 | contig 12962 bp, 13 predicted proteins | sample 1673011 | NCBI WGS metagenome assembly OLRA01 (sample SAMEA3136746, study PRJEB25190) | human gut metagenome | reverse complement strand
TTGAAGCAGAGGCGAACAAGCTGGCGAAAGCCCCAAAAGGGATTGATGGAGTAACCGAGGGAACTGGAAATGTAGCGGAAGATGTTGGGAAAATTGTTGAGAGTGGTGGTAAAATTTTTAAATTTTCTGATATGACAGAAAGTGAAATAGTTAAAATAGTAGAAAGGTATAGGAAAAAGGCACCAATAGAAATCCCTGATACTGCAAAGTATAAAGCAAAATCTATGGCGGATGGATATGAACAGATTTCTTACAAATGGAATGATGGAACATATAAGTACGAAGTGAGATGGCATACCCGTACTTCGGGGGCACCAGAAGGACAAGGCAATACTTGGGTAATTCAAAGAACAATTCCTGGAAATGGAGGCAAAAAACCATCGACACAATTTTTAATTGGTGAAAATGAATGGGTTGAAGGATGGAAATGGTATGATGCAATAAGCGCTCGGAAAAATGGAACAGCTACGCAAGAGCAGATTGAATTGTTGGATAAAGGACATTGGAAGGAGTAAACATATGTTGGATACAAGGTATTATGAAGGATATGAAGGCGAAGGAGAGGTAAAAGTATGGAGTGAAGAAAACGGCAATGAGGATGGTATAGTTATTTGGATTGGCTTTTTTAATACAATTTTAGAGGGGTGTTTTAGTTCAGAATTCCAGAAAAATGGAATTATTGAGTGCTATTTTAATCAAGATGGATTCTATGATGAAAAATGGGAGATGAAATATCCACATATTGTATTGGAAGAATTAAAAAGATTTAATGAAAAGTTATTAGATACGAGAAATGAAGAAATTATCAAAAAATCTAAGGAAGTTGTTGAGCAATTAGTCTCTTTTATCAATATGGCTGTTAGAAATGAAAAAAATATATATGTTGAATATGATTAAAAGTAATATTTATTAGGGTTATACTTTAGGACTCGAAAGTAAAAAAATTAATCCTACTGAACTAACATAAGCAGATAGAGGGAGAGGCTACCAGTTTTGACTGGATTGTGCAGGATACAGGAAGCACACTGGCAACCTACAAGCGGCTGTTTATTCCCAATCCATTTAGCAGCGACGAAGAAAATGAAGCAAAAAATCTGCCCAGCAACAGGAAGAAGATGCAGAAAGTGCACGCAGACAGAGAAACTATGAAAAGCTGCAAGGATTTCGTGATCAGCTTGATACATCCATAAGAAAAAAAATATCGGATAGTGTGGATGAAATCAAGAAAATTTATGAGAACAAAGTGATTTCGTTCGAAAACACAGATGATTCATATAAAAGCAAGATGTCGGCCTATTACAGTGAATGGAGCTCAATGGGGGACAAGTTCAGTGATGCAGGAAATGCAATCAAGGATTTCATGACAGGCGTGTGGGACAGCCTTGCAGGAACTGTTATGGGACTTTTGACACTTGTAGTAGATTTGGGAATTCTATATGTGGATGTCAGGTGGAAATCTGTAGTGCCGATACAGGTTCCGGAGGTGCTGGATCAGGAAGTGGAAAAGATAAAACAAAAGTACGAGCCGCTACTCAAAGATCCGGTAAATACCATTGGAGGAATCGGGCAGTCAATATGTGACACAGCAGATGAAAAGGGAGTTGTGTACTCGTCCTGATATATAGTAACGGAAGTTGTGACAGCACTACTTGCAGACAAGGGACTGGATAAGACCAATAAATTGTTTAAAAATCAATCCTTGTTAGATGAACATTATGGCAAACATGGTCAAGAAATTGCAGATATTTTAGGTGATTCCAACTATTCTATTGATAAATACTTAGATGATGCAAATTACATAATAAACAATGGAACATATGCACCATAGTTAAATGGTTATGTGAGTTTTATGAGTGGTAAAAAATATGGTTTTGTAGGGCTTGACCGTACTACAGGAGATATAACCACATTCCATATAAAAAACATCTCTGAATTAATTAAGAAAGCGGAATACCTTTTGGGATTAGTAGATGAGTGTAGTCATAATTTTATGGAAAAGTATGATATTGATGCTTTAATAAGTATATCTAATTACATCTCTACGTAAGGATATCCGAAAAAACTGAATATTGTTTCGTTAAAGATTTAGAACGCATTGTTTTCATAGCACTTGTTGCTGTGGAGATGATGCGTTTTTTGTGTGATAATTTTCAAATTCTTTTCCAGACTGCTGATATCAGTCTACTTCTTTCGAATATCATGCCAAAAGTCTGCCTTTTGGTCATCTCACATGGAAAAAGTGCTCAGCTGGTTCAAGAAATCGTAAAGTCAGAAATTTTGATTCAGATGTAGTTTTAAGGTCTCAGGAGATGATTCGTTATCAGCTGAACCAGTTTGGGCTTGATATTTATGACTGCACTGCCGATATGACTTATAACTGCGGAGAAGGCATCATTAACTGGCTGAATGCTCATGCAGCGGAGTCTTGATGTGTGCTTGATGATGAGATTTTTCCTGATTATGAGCAGTTGCAAATCGTGGAAAAGTTAGTTAAGACAAGCTACATGGATGGACTGACAGATGACTGTGTTAACGAAGTTGTTATGAAATTGACAGATGATTTTTAGAAAATGGAGATGAAGCTATGAATTACTACATAAGTGACCTGCATCTGTTCCACGAAGCCTCAATCCGCTTTGATAACAGACCATTTGGCTATTTGGATGAGATGCATGAGGCAGTTGTCAGTCGATGGAACAATAAAGTAAACAATGGAGATACAGTATACATCCTCGGTGACATGAGTATGCGCGGCAAGAAAGAAGACCTCATATCGCTTGTTGCTACATTAAAAGGTAAAAAAATCCTTGTTAAAGGCAACCATGATGATGTGTCAGATTACAGATATAAGCAGCTTTTTTATGATATATGCGATTACAGAGAGATACATGACTCATACGGTGGTAAGAATTATGACCTTGTGCTGTGTCACTATCCTATATTTTCATGGAAAGGCATGAACAGAGGCACAATCCTGTTATACGGTCACACCCACAACAGTGCAGAGGACGTATATTTTCAAAAGTGTCTGGCTGGAATGGAAGCAAATAATTGCAGGCATGTAGGTGATAAGCCAATACAGGCATACAATGTGGGCTGTATGAAGCCATGGATGGATTATGAGCCAAGATGTTTGAAAGAAATTATCGAAAAGTATCATAATATAAAATGATAGTTTACGGATATATTAAAATACACTACTCTTCCATCATTGTTTTATATGGAAGACCAAAGCCTAAATATGGCATTATAATTAGTAAAATGGAGATAATGTGATGAATGAACAATGGTTTTTATTGGGTGATATACATGGCAGTGCACAGCCGGTTCACTATTTTTATCAAAAAAATAAGGAAAGATTGAGTTTGGATTCATCAGAAAACTTTATGATTCTGCTTGGTGATGTTGGTGCAAATTTTGCTCTCACTGGTCAGAGAGATCATAAATTCAAATCAGAGCTTTCAAAACTGCCATTTACCTTTATATGTCTAAGAGGAAATCATGAAGCCAGAGTAAAAACGGTTATGGACAAAAATCCTGATGGATGGGAAACAATATCAAAATATGATGGTTCCATATTTGTTGAGAAAGAATTCCCTCACATTGAGTATTTAGCAGACGGACCGGCAGTATATAATTTTAAGTCTTATAAAACTTTATCTCTGCCCGGTGCTTACAGCGTGGACAAGTACTATCGTCTAGCCAGACATTTGACGTGGTATAAGGATGAGCAATTAAACGAAAAAGAAATGGAGCTCGGAAGAAAATTGTGCAGAAATGAGGCACCGTTTGATTTAGTACTTTCGCATACATGCCCATATCTATATGAACCAACCGATTTGTTTCTTGCAGGACTTGATCAGAGCACGATTGATTCAACCATGGAAAGATATCTCGGCGAGATAGAATTTAATTTGGATTATAAGAGATGGACCTTTGGACATTTTCATGCCGACCGGCTGTATCCATGGGCTGATGGCAGACAGATGCTGATGCTATTCAACGAAAATGTTGTAAATCTGGATAAATTTATGAATATGACCGAAAAACAGTCGTTTAAAGATATTATTGCATAAAAGAGCAAATGTGGCACAAAAGCCTAAACCGCATCAATTCTTTGCAGGAGCTTTATTCGTAAACACCATCCTTCTTCCAGCATTGTTTTATATGGAAGCTCCAAAATTGGCTATTGTCATAAAGTAAATATTGATTGAGAAATTAGTGTAAAGAGGTTATAATTAAATCAAGAAATGATAATTTTTGTAAGGTAATGAGGAAAGGCGGTGTATCACATGACTATGTTACAGGAGCAGGCTGTTCGGATGATTCAGGATATGTCCGATGATAATGTAGGTTTTTTACTCGAAGTGATTCAACGATTAATACCAAAGAAAACATATACCAGTGTTATTTATCCGTCTCAGAAATCCGATGAAAAAATGCATGCGTTTAAAGAACTGGTAGCGACAAGATATGAGGCAAAAAAATATTTGCCGGATGACTTTGATCCGGATGCAGAGTTGGAAGCCGCAAGAAAGGAAAGATATGGTAGTATTGATTGATACGAATGTAATTATTGATTTTCTTGTTGCAAGAGAACCGTTTTATGAAAGTCTCGGTAGAAACAAGAAGATATGGTTTAATATATCAAATAAATAACATAATTGAGGCACGGAGTATTAATTCCGTGCCTCAATTGTTTTATCCGGATTACCTTTCTGTTGTAAAATAAAGGGCGTTATTTCAGTGCAGATATAATTTTGAAATATGGCTTGAAAAGGCTGTAATATTTCAGACCATCTGTCTCACCATAGCTCTTTGTGATGGCAGATCTTATGCCATTGAGATTCTTTGTTTTATTCTTGTTTTTTTCAAGAAAATCCACAAAATTTCCGGGATCATCAATGTCGCTGTGAGCGAAAATTATACCTGTAAAACGCTCTACCTTCTTTTTTCGCGTGAGCTTCTCAGGCGCAAAAGAGTAGGATTTGTCTTTTATGGTTTTATAAATTATCTGACCCTGTTTCATACCATAAACATGAACCAGTGTCTCATGAAGCTTGAGCAGATTGTCTTTTCCCATACAGTTTAAGAAAGAATCTACTTCAAAATGGTCGAAGTCATCGGATACTGTCGATACTTCAGAAATATCTGATGTATCAATGGTGTCCATTGAAGCCTTAGCCTCAGATGCTTCGTTTTTATTTGAGTTGTTATTAGGTGTCTGTTCGTCAGTGAATGGTAAGTCATCATTAGTCATAAGCTTATCAATTGACGGTAAGTCTTCGTTAGTTGAAAGCTCATCACTTAACGGTTCACTGTCTGTATAGCTGCTATGATTGCCCTCGATAAGCTCATTCAGATTATAAGACTTTGCAGTGATAGCATCATTATCGGTATTGGTATTGGCAGTATCTTCCTTGGATGGAATATCTGCTACTACCTGATACTTGATGTTTTTCCTTCTCTGGACAGCCTGTTTGCAGAAATTTACATTGAATCTGCGTACAGCGTATCCCTTATCTTTCCAGAACCTTACAGCAGGGTCATAGCCTGTGTCGTTGCTCATTATGATGTACTCATCAGCACCGGTCTCGGCTGACGCAGCATCACATTCGTTTTCACTGCAGGCACCGCCGCATCCCATCAGATAACCCATATAGGATACCAGCTGAAAATCAAGGGCATTCGTTCCCTCATAGCATTCCTCAAATCGTATATTTATTTTATTGTTTTCAATAAGTCTGATGACTGACATGTATGACATGTGAGGTGATTTTTTTGTGTAAAAAACTACGATTTCATCATCCTCATCTGCCATATCAAACAGCATCAGCCAGTTGTCGTTGACATTTTCGCTGTCTACTAAAAAGTGTCTGATAATAATCACCATTAATCCGGATAAAGGTATTGTAGCATGAGTATGAGAAAATGGCAAATAATCCGGATTTTAAGTAAATGTTAACAATACAAAGAGTGCAACATATGATATAATTTTAATATATCTTGAAAATGAAGGGGGAATAGAGTTGGCAGATATTGAAATAAATAAATCAGATATTGATGAAGTTAATGATGTGATACAAGAAACAGATGAAGAAGCATATGCGTTGGATTCTGAATTTACAGAGGAAAAGGAATATAAAACAGTACAGAAATATGAGCTTGTGACGATTCTATCGTATCTTATAGGTGTCAGAAATGAGATACTTGATGATATGTGCAGTGATGAGTATGTGGAGCTTTTAAACAGATTAAGAGAAAGTACAAATGCGAGGATACTCAGATATCTGTGTAAGGCACGTACAAGTCTGCTGCGCAACTATAAAAAAACAGACAATGAAATAAAATATAATCTGGGTAATATAAACAGGATGGAGTGGTTTGATGCAGAGAATATAAATAAGCTTGAGAGCTGGGAAGTGCATATTATATTGTATAATTCATCGGCTGACAAGTATTGCGTACATATTAACAAGCTGATAAATGAGCACGTGGATGCATGCAAAAAGCTTTTCCCAGACTGGGTAAAATGGGAGTATATCAGGGATTTGTTTGTTATAGCGGATTATGAAAAGCCGAAGAAGCTAAAGGCAGAGTTTACTGTCTATAAAGAGCACAGAAAAGAGTATCCATACGGGATGTACATTCACTGGCGCCCGGATGGCAGGGGAAATCTGCTCAATTCCGACGGACGTATATTAAAGACAATATACAGACAGCATGGTGATTATTTCAATGACGGTTCAAAATACAGGGATGCAGTGGAAGATACAAAGGAAAATATATATGAGTTTATCCGTGAAAGTATGCGTGTTGTGATAGTTGTGGATTGTGAAAATTCTGATGTATATAAGCTGTATGGAGTATTAAAAAACTTAAATTCTGAGCAAATGTCCAAAATAGAAAAAATTATACTTTATGATGATTATCATACATCCTGTGGATGGGACTGGCTGGAAAAATTCATACATATCCCTGTATTCCACGAGGAGGTGGAACGTGTGACAGACCGAAAGTCGCTTGTTGATATAAAGATGACTGCGGGAGTGTGTGAGGCGTATTATAAGGACAACATAGACTCGTTTATTTTGTGCTCAAGTGATTCGGATTACTGGGGACTTATTTCATCGGTAAAGGATGCTCATTTCCTCGTGATGTACGAATATAGCAAGTGCGGACAGCCAATCAAGGATGCACTTACAAAACGATGTATATTTCATTGTTCAATAGACGATTTCTATACAGGAAATGCAAGTGATTTAAAGAAAAAAGTCATGATAAGTGAATTGAAAAATCTGACAAATGATATTGTCGGAAAAAATGGCTGGGAGATGACAAGACAGATATACGAGAGGACTAAAATTACATCGACAGAGCGAGAAATGAAGGATTTTTACAATAAATATGTTAAGTCATTGCGGTTAAAAATTAATGAGGACGGAGTATTCGAGATTGTGGTCAATGAATATTGATTATCGTAAAACTGTTTTATGTAATTATTGTCGGTCACACATGTATTGTGTGAAGGTTAAGCCTTATTTTAGCGGAAAGAGTGGGAAAGTATGATGAAACCGATGCTTGAAATCTGCTGTGGCAGCTTTTCGGATGTGAAAACAGCATATGAAAATGGTGCAGACAGGGTTGAACTGAACAGTGCCCTATATATGGGAGGGCTGACACCGACATTCGCCAATTTAATATATGCAAAGGAGAACTGCAATATACCGGTAGTGGCAATGGTTCGTCCAAGGGGCGGCGGATTTTGCTATTCGGATGAAGAGTACGACACTATGCTTATGGATGCAAAAATTCTTTTAGAGCATGGAGCAGACGGTATTGCGTTTGGATTTCTGACAGAGGAAAAAATGCTTGACAAAAAGCGCACGAAGGAAATGATAGAGCTCATTCATGAGTGTGGCAGGGAAGCTGTGTTTCACCGCGCCTTTGACTGCACAGATAATCAGGACAGTGTAGCGGAGATGCTTATTATGCTTGGCGCAGATCGTATCCTCACAAGCGGTGGAGCAGTAAATGTATGGGATGGCAGAAAACAGCTTAAGCATCTTCAAAATCAATATGGAAAAGATATTACGATTCTGGCAGGAAGCGGCGTGAATGATACCAATGCGAGAGCACTTATCGAATACACAGGTATTACGCAGGTGCACAGCTCGTGTGGCTCATGGAAGTGTGATGTGACAGCAGCGGGTAATGCAGTAGATTTTTCGTATGATGAAGCGATGAAAAACTGCTATCAGTGTGCGGATGCAGGTAAGGTTAGGAAGCTTGCGGAAGAGGTAAGTGGAGTGTAATATTAAAGCAAAAGATTATAGAAGTTCGGAGGAAACAATTAATGGCAGAGCAGGAAAACAGTAAGGATTTAATCAGTGTACTTTGGAGTGGCGCTGATGTACTTCGTTCTAAAATGGACGCGAATGAATATAAGAATTATCTTTTGGGAATTGTATTCTATAAATACCTATCAGATTCATTTTTGATTAGAGTATATGATTTGATAAATGATGAGAAACCGGAATCGCCCAAGGTGGCACTCGAGGCATATAAAAATGAGTTGAAGGGTGAATATGCTAATGATTTGCTTGATGAATTAAAGCAGGATCGTAAATATGTAATTGAGCCTGAGCTTACATATACATGTTTTGCAGAGGATGCAAGGAATAATTGCTTTAATCGTGAGCAATTGCAGAAAGCATTCAATAATATTGAGCAGAGTGGAGAGTTGTTTGTGGATTTGTTTTCCGACATTGATTTGTATTCAAGCAGGCTTGGGGCGGGAGACCAGAAACAAAGTGATACAATTGCAGAACTGATAAAGGTAATAGACCAGGCGGATTTGCTCAATTCCGATGGTGAAATACTTGGAGATGCATATGAATATCTGATAGGACAGTTTGCGTCAGAGACCGGTAAGAAGGCGGGAGAATTCTATACACCACAGGCAGTATCAAAAATTCTTACTAGAATAGCAATAACAGGACAGGAAAATGTGAAAGGTTTGTCAATCTATGATCCATGTATGGGCTCAGGTTCGCTGCTTCTTAACGCAAAGAGATACTATAAAGGTGATACAAACTATATAAAGTATTATGGACAGGAACTGAACATGTCTACATATAATCTGGCGAGGATGAATATGTTCCTGCATGATGTAGCTGCGGAGAATCAGAATCTGCATCATGGAGATACTCTTGATGCAGACTGGCCAACTGGTGAGGAAACTGACTTTCACATGGTACTTATGAATCCGCCGTATTCTGCAAAATGGAGTGCTGCATCAGGATTTTTACAGGACGAAAGATTTTCAGAATATGGTGTTTTGGCGCCAAAATCAAAGGCTGATTATGCATTTTTACTTCATGGACTTTATCATCTGAAAAGCAATGGAACAATGGCCATTGTTTTGCCACATGGAGTGCTTTTCAGAGGTGCAGCAGAGGGAAAAATAAGAGAAAAGCTCCTTCGTTCAGGAAACATATATGCGGTTATAGGATTGCCGGCTAATTTATTTTATAATACGTCTATTCCTACATGCATTGTTGTACTTAAAAAGCATAGAGATGGCAGAGATGTACTGTTTATTGATGCGTCAAAGAAGTTCATTAAGGGCAAAAAACAAAACGAAATGTCAGACGAGCATATTGATGAAGTTATGGATTTGTATAACAGAAGGGAAACTGTAGACAAAGAATCCTATCTGGCAAGCTTTGATGATATTGAAAAGAATGATTTCAACCTAAACATACCGCGATATGTAGACAATTTTGAAAAGGAAGAGGAAGTCGATATAAATGGTCTGCTTGAGGATATGCAAAAAACAGATGACGAGATAGGAAAGGTCGAAGGTGAGTTTGTGAATTTGTTAAAAGATCTGACATCGTCCGATGAAAATATAATGGTATCGTTAAATCGTTATATTGATATGATTGAGGGGTGATTTGTATGGAAAATCCAAAGATTAGATTTAAAGGGTTTACTAAGGATTGGGAACAGCGTAAGTTGGGAGATGTATTCGAGCAGACATCGAATTTGGTAAATCCCAAGGAAGATGAAATAGAACTTTGGAGTTTAACTGTCGAAGATGGATTAACAAAGAAATCTGATAGATATAACAGAGAATTTCTTGTAAAGAAAGATGATAATTTTAAAGAAGTTCGTCCTGGAGATATTGTATATAATCCAATGAACATGACATTGGGAGCAGTTGGATATAATGGAATGGCGAAAAGTGTTGCAGTTTCGGGCTATTATACCACCATGGTTGCCAAGGAGAATTATGATACATATTACATTAATACGTGGCTAAAAAGTCCACAGGCAATACGTTTATATCGAACATATGCAACTGGTTCACTGATAGAAAAACAAAGAGTGCAGTTTCCTACGCTTTCTATCATTCCGGTGACATTTCCTAAATACGAAGAACAGATAAAGATTGGAAGTTATTTTCATTCCATTGATAACCTCATCACTCTTCACCAGCGCCAGCACAAATTACATCTGAACATGCTTTTATAAACTGTTTTTTATCGTAAGTAACATCATATCTATACAATGGTTACCATAAATTTGACAACGAATCAAACATAAACCAACCTCAAACAAAGCAAGCCTAATTATGGTTACATCAGCGTAAGCAGTACTAATAAAGGAGGTAGCGTATGCTAGAGGATATGAGCAAGGATGCATTATTTTACAACTATTACACACAGTGGATAGAAGTGTATAAGAAAGATGCAATTCGTGAAGCCACTATGGCAAAGTACAGGATGACTCAAAAGTGGGTTGAGAAGCTGGCTCCGGAGCTTAAGGTTTGTGAGCTGACAAGGACCGCGTATCAGAAGATACTAAATGATTATGCAAAGGAGCATGAGAGACAGACAACACTTGACTTCCATCATCAGCTAAAGGGTGCGGTAATGGACGCTGTGGATGAGGGGCTGATAGAGCGTGATCCGACCAGAAAGGCTATCATCAAGGGTAAGACACCACGTGAGAAAAAGATTAAATATCTCAATCAGTTTGAGTTGCATACTTTGATAGCTGATCTGGATATAAAGGAAGAGCCGAACTGGGACTGGTTTATTTTGCTTGTAGCAAAGACAGGGATGCGTTTCTCAGAGGCGCTTGCTATCACACCAAAGGATTTTGATTTTGGAAGACAAACACTTTCTATAAGCAAGACTTGGGATTATAAGGGTAAGGGCGGTTTTCTACCGACGAAGAATAAGTCATCTGTGAGAAAGATTCAGATTGACTGGCAGATAGTAGTAAAGTTTTCTGAGCTGGTAAAAGGGTTGCCGGAGGACGAGCCTATATTTGTAGGAGAGGAAAAGATTTATAATTCAACCGTCAATGATGCTCTCACCAGACACTGTAAGGCCTGTGGGATATCGGAGATTTCCATTCACGGACTTAGACATACGCATGCATCGTTGCTTTTGTTTGCCGGTGTTTCTATAGCCAGTGTGGCGCGCAGATTGGGGCATGCGAGTATGACAACAACGCAGAAAACATATCTGCATATCATTCAGGAACTGGAAAATAAGGATGTGGATCTGGTAATGAGGACTTTGTCAGGACTGTAATGTAGCTTTTTAAACAATATGCTTACGCTGATTTTGATATAAGTAATTTTGTGGTATTTTATGCCTATATTTGCTATAATAAATATAGTTAGTGTTTAGGTTTTGAAGAAGGAGAAATTATCATGCCGGAGTTGGAATCGTTAATAGAGCAGAAATTGATTGAGCAGTTGATATATGGGGATTCGCAGTGGACGTACAGACCAGATTTAAAGACAGAAGCGGATTTATGGAACAATTTTAAATATATTTTAGAGCAGAACAATAAGGACAGGCTGGATGGTGAGCCACTTTCTGATTCAGAGTTTGAGCAGGTAAAGAATCAGTTGCAGTTTTCAACATTTTATAAGGCTGGAGAGTGGCTGGTAGGCGAAAACGGCAAGGTCATGGTGCATGTACAGCGTGATACTAAGAAGCTTCATCTGGTTGTGATGAATCATGAGCATATTGCAGGTGGCAGCAGTGTGTATGAGGTTATAAATCAGTACAGTGCATTGAAGGATGATGAGGATGCCGCATCAAGAGACCGTAGATTTGATGTGACCTTGATGATAAACGGTCTTCCAATGATACATATTGAGCTGAAAAACAGACAGCATTCATATATGGAAGCATTCAATCAGATAAAGAAATACATTGGTGAAGGGCAGTTCAGGGGGATTTTTTCGGCTGTTCAGATGTTTGTTATAAGCAACGGTGTTGACACGAAGTATTTTTCTGCAGCAAGTGATACGGAGCTAAAGAAAGAATTTATCAGCGGATGGGTTGACAGGAACAATCAGCCGGTTTCTGATTATATTGATTTTGCAAAAAATGTCCTTAAGATTCCACAGGCACATGAGATGATTGCAAGATATACGGTTTTAGATAATGAAGCTAAGCGGCTTATTCTGCTTAGACCATATCAGATACATGCTATTGAGGCAATTCGTGAAGCATCACGAACAGGAAAGTCGGGATTTGTATGGCATACTACAGGCTCGGGAAAGACGCTTACATCATATAAGGCAACAAGAAATCTCCTTATGGATATTCCGGCGTTGGATAAGGCTATTTTCCTTATAGACAGGAAAGATCTTGATGAGCAGACAAATACGTCATTTAGTTCATATTCTCAGAATGATTCAATTGATGTGGATAATACGGATAATGTGACTGATTTGAAAAATAAACTTAAATCGTCTGACAGACAGATGATTGTTACAACAATTCAAAAGATGCAGATTCTCATTTCAAAGCGTCTGAAGGAGGGCACACCTGAGTATAACAGGTTAAGAGGATTAAAAATAGCTTTTGTGGTGGATGATGAGCGCGTTATAATAAGGACAAAGTTAGAGAAACCCAGTAAAATCAAGG
>OLRA01003704.1_pt1 | contig 13030 bp, 9 predicted proteins | sample 1673011 | NCBI WGS metagenome assembly OLRA01 (sample SAMEA3136746, study PRJEB25190) | human gut metagenome | reverse complement strand
AAAAGCTGCGGGATGAGCGCGGCTGCCTGTGCGTGGAGATGGAGAGCTTTGCCCTGTTTGCCAACGCACAGGTGCTGGGCAAGCATGCGGCCTGCCTGCTGACCATTTCCGACAGCTTTGTGGCACCGGAGATCACCACGGCCGAGCAGCGCCAGACGAGCTTTACCAACATGATGAAGGTGGCTCTGGGCGCAGAGTACTGAGAAACCCAACCGAAGATCCAGCGCGGTCTGCCTGCAAAAAGGCCGGCCGCGCTGTTTTCGCCCCCAAAAGGAGGAACATTTTATGACGAACCTGACCCTGGAAGAAAAGCAGGAACTGATCCGCATGGCGCTGGCTGCCCGCGAAAAGGCTTATGCACCGTATTCCAATTTTATGGTGGGTGCTGCCCTGCGCGCAAAGGACGGACGCGTCTACACCGGCTGCAACGTGGAAAATGCGTCCTTTACCCCCACCAGCTGCGCAGAGCGCACGGCCCTGTTCAAGGCCGTGGCCGACGGCGTGACCGAGTTCACGGATATTGCAGTGGTGGGCAGCCGCCGCGGCGAGGTGAACGAACAGATCACCTCGCCCTGCGGTGTGTGCCGTCAGGCACTGTTCGAGTTCGGCGGGCCGGAGCTGAACGTGATCATGGCCAAAACGCCGGAGGATTTCATCGAGCGCAGCATGGACGAACTGCTGCCCTTTGGGTTCGGGCCTTCCAATGTGGCCGGAAATGCCGCTGTGGAAAAATAAATCGCTTCCCGGCACAAAACCGGAACGGCAGGGAGTTGTGCAAAAGTAATATTTTTTGGATATATTTACAAAGATTTTGTAAATATTTTGTAATCGAAAAGTGCTTGCATCTCACACATCTTCCCGCTATACTTGAACCAGTAAATGTGCAAGTGCCTGCATTTGCAGGCCGGCACGCGATGGATTGAAAATAAAGGAGACTTTCTTATGAAGATTTCTCGTCGTAACTTCCTGGCTGTGGCTGGTGCTGCTGCCGCCGCCGCTGCTCTGACCGCTTGTGGTGGTTCTTCCGCTTCTTCCACCAGCACCGCTTCTTCCGCTGCTGCTTCCACCGCTTCCTCCGCTGCTGAGGGCGGCGAGAAGATCGTCAAGGTCGCTCTGACCTGCGACACCGGCACGATCGACGATGAGAGCTTCAACCAGGCATGCTGGACGGCTGTTTCCGGCTACATGGGCGATGACTGCCAGTACTACATCCCCGAGGCTGACGCTTCTGATGAGGATCGTGAGACCATGATCCGTCAGGCTGTCAACGACGGTGCAGACGTGATCGTCTGCGTCGGCTACCTGTACGGTGCTTCTCTGGCTTGGGCTGCTGATCAGTACCCGGATGTCAAGTTCATCGCTGTTGACGTGACCCAGGGCGATATCGGCACGGATACCATCCCCGCAAACTGCTACTGCATCACCTTCAAGGAAGAGCAGGCAGGTTACCTGGCCGGTTACGCGATCGCCAAGGACGGCAAGACCAAGTTGGGCTTCCTGGGCGGCATGGCTGTGCCCGCTGTCATCCGTTACGGCTACGGCTTCGTGCAGGGCGCTGATGCTGCCGCACAGGAGCTGGGCCAGAACATCGAGATCAACTACTTCTACGGCGGCCAGTTCTACGGCGATGCCAACATCACCTCCCGTATGGAGGGCTGGTATGCCAACGGCACCCAGATCGTCTTTGCCTGCGGCGGCGGCATCTACACCTCCGCTGTCGAGGCTGCTCTGAAGAACAACGGCTACGTCATCGGCGTTGACGTTGACCAGAACTACATCGGCGCAAACGGCGTGGCTGACGGCACCTATGCCTACAACCCGTTCATCACCTCTGCCATGAAGGGCCTGTCTGAGGCTGTCAACACCGCTCTGTCCGACATTGAGGCCGGTGACTGGAGCGAGATCGCTGCTTCCAACGGCAACTTCGGTCTGGAGGATGGCGATTACATCGGCCTGCCCACCGCAGACGACAGCTGGAACTTCGAGACCTTCACCAAGGACGAGTACGAGACCGTCAAGGAAAAGATCAAGAGCGGCGAGATCACTGTGGACAACAACTCCGACGATGCTACCAAGCCCACCGTCAGCGAGTTCACCACCGTCAACTACATCCAGTAACCCGGCGTTTCCCGCAGCCTGCGGGCCGCAAACCGGCAGGCCGCTTTTATGAATTACTTAATGCAAAAACAGGGTGCCCATTGCAGGCGGGCACCCTGTTTTTGTGTGTCCGGGCAGGGCAGACCCGGCGGAAACTGTGCAGGATGCTTAAAAAGTAATACTTTTATCTGTACTTTCTACCAAAAACGAAAAAAGCCGTGTGCAAATTGTCGGAAATCAGGTATAATGAAAGATAGAATAGTATAGGTGTCGATACGGCACGAAAGGAGAGTGAGCAGATTGGCAGAGGATTTTGTGATCGAGATGCTCCACATCACCAAGGAATTCCCTGGGATCAAGGCAAACGATGATATCACCCTGCAGCTGCGCAAAGGCGAGGTACACGCCCTGCTGGGCGAAAATGGCGCCGGCAAAAGTACGCTGATGAGCGTGCTGTTCGGCCTGTACCAGCCGGAGGCTGGTCAGATCCGCAAGAACGGCAAGGAGGTCGCCATCCGCAACCCCAACGATGCAAATGCACTGGGCATCGGCATGGTGCACCAGCACTTCAAGCTGGTGGAATGCTTCAGCGTTCTGGACAACATCATTCTGGGCGTGGAGCCCAATAAAATGGGCTTTTTGCAGAAAGCCGAGGCCCGCAAGAAGGTCATGGCCCTGAGCGAAAAGTACGGCCTGCGCGTGGACCCGGATGCCCTTGTCAGCGATATCTCGGTGGGCATGCAGCAGCGCGTGGAGATCCTGAAGATGCTGTACCGCGACAACGAGATCCTGATCTTCGATGAGCCCACCGCTGTGCTGACCCCGCAGGAGATCGACGAGCTGATGGAGATCATGCGCGGGTTCAAGAAGGAAGGCAAGTCCATCCTGTTCATTACCCACAAGCTGAACGAGATCATGGCCGTGGCCGACCGCTGCACCGTGCTGCGCAAGGGCAAGTACATGGGCACCGTAGACATCAAGGACACCACCAAGGAAGAACTTTCCCGCATGATGGTGGGCCGTGATGTGCAGCTGCAGGTGGAAAAGCAGCCTGCAAAGCCCGGTGCCGTGGTGCTGGACGTGCAGAACGTGACCATGCACAACGACCAGCGCAAGAAGGACTCGGTGAAGAATGTCACCTTCCAGGTGCACGCCGGTGAGATCGTCTGTCTGGCGGGCATTGAGGGCAACGGCCAGACCGAGTTTGTCTACGGCCTGACCGGTCTGGAAAAGCTGACCAACGGCAAGATCACGCTGGATGGCAAGGATATTACCCACGCCACCATCCGCCAGCGCTCCAAGGACGGCATGAGCCATATCCCGGAGGACCGTCACAAGCACGGTCTGGTGCTGGATTACAGCCTGGAAAACAACATGGTGCTGCAGCGCTACTGGCAGCCGGAGTTCCAGAAGGGCGGCTTCATCCGTTCGGATAAAGTGCGTGAGTACTCCGACCGGCTGATCGCACAGTACGACGTGCGCAGCGGCCAGGGCAGCTCCACCATCGTGCGCAGCATGTCCGGTGGCAACCAGCAGAAGGCGATCATTGCCCGTGAGATCGACAGGGATCCCAAGCTGCTCATTGCCGTGCAGCCCACCCGCGGCCTGGACGTGGGTGCCATTGAGTATATCCACAAGCAGATCGTGGCAGAGCGTGACAAGGGCACTGCCGTGCTGCTGGTCAGCCTGGAGCTGGACGAGGTCATGAACCTGTCCGACCGCATCTTGGTCATGTACGAGGGCGAGATCGTGGGCGAGTTTGACCCCAAGACCACCACCGTGCAGGAACTGGGCCTGTATATGGCCGGTGCACGCAAGCAGGGAAAGGAGACTAAGTAACAAATGGACAAGAAAAAACTTTCCCACAGCGGTCTGCAAAGCTCGGTCACCAGTGTGCTGGCAGCTCTGCTGTGCATCCTCATCGGTCTGATCGTGGGCTTTCTGGTGCTGCTGGCCATCAACCCGGCACACGCTTGGGGCGACGGCTTTGTGCGCATCCTGAAAGGCGGCTTCCACGACGCTCCCTACGGCGTCGGCAAGGAGCTGGCCAACGCAGCACCTCTGGTCATGACCGGCCTGTCGGTGGCATTTGCCTTCAAGACCGGCCTGTTCAACATCGGTGCTGCCGGTCAGTACACGCTGGGTGCCTACGGTGCCCTGTACTGCGCCATTATGCTCAAGATGCCCTGGTTCGTCTGCCTGCTGGCAGCCACCCTGCTGGGCGGCATCTGGGGCGCGATCCCCGGCTTCTTCAAGGCCTACTTCAACATCAACGAGGTCATCACCTCCATTATGTTCAACTGGATCGGCCTGTATCTGGTAAACGAACTGGTCTACCAGAACGGCACCGGCCCCATGTACGACGTGCGGAACACCCGTACCCTGAACCTGAGCAAGAACCCGGCCTTTGCCCAGTCCATCATCCCGGATTTCGGCCTGAACAAGATGTTCCAGACCAACAGCACCACCATTGCCATCTTCCTGGCAGCGGCGGTGGCCATCCTGATCTGGGTGGTGCTGAACAAGACCACCTTCGGCTATGAGCTCAAGGCCGTCGGCCTGAACAAGAGCGCTGCCCGCTATGCCGGCATCAACGAGAAGAAGAACATCATCCTCTCCATGGCCATTGCCGGTGCGCTGGCAGGCTTTGGTGCCGGCCTGTACTTCCTGTCCAACGTGTCCCAGTGGAACCCGCTGAACTCCACCAGCCTGCCGGCCATGGGCTTCAACGGCATTTCCGTTGCTCTGCTGGCAAGCTCCAACCCCATCGGCACCATCTTCTCAGCACTGTTCATCTCGCACATCTCGGTGGGCGGCTCGTTCCTGTCCACCAAGTATTACCCCACGGAGATCTCGGACCTGATCAGCGGTATCATCATCTATCTGTGCGCATTCTCCATGCTGTTCCGCGGCAAGATCCACGGCCTGCTGTTCAAGAATGCCGACAAGACCAATGTGAACGCAGAGCCCGCTCCGGCCAAGACCGAAACCAAGAAGGAGGGCAAGTGATATGCTGCTTCTGATCAAATATACGCTGCTGTATGGCATCGTGCTGATGCTGGTGGCTCTGGGCGGTATGTTCAGTGAGCACTCCGGCATCATCAACATCGCGCTGGAAGGCATCATGGTCATCGGCGGTGTGGCAGGTGTGCTTACCCTGACCCTGCTGCCCGCCGACATGTCTCCCTTCCTGGTGGTGCTGCTCACCATTCTGGCGGCGGCCCTGGCCGGTATGGTGTACAGCCTGCTGCTGGCCTTTGCCTCCATCAACCTGAAGGCGGACCAGACCATCGGCGGCACAGCCCTGAACCTGCTGGCCACCGCCATTGCCGTGGTCATCGCCAAATACTTCAGCGAGAGCGGCAGCGCCAAGCTGAACTATTCCAATAAGCCCTTCCTGTTCAGCATCGGCGGGCTGGAGCTCAGCGTCTTTGTTCCGCTGGGCATCATCCTGCTGATCATCAGCTATGTGGTGCTGTACAAGACCCGCTTCGGCCTGCGTCTGCGGGCCTGCGGCGAGCATCCCCAGGCAGCCGACTCGGTGGGCATCAATGTCTACAAGATGCGCTACGCTGGTGTGCTGCTCTCCGGTGCCCTGGGTGCCATTGGCGGCATGGCTTACATCGTGCCCCCGGTGCAGACCTGGAACTTTGAGGTGGGCGTGGCCGGTGCAGGCTTCCTGGCCCTGGCCGTTATGATCTTTGGCCAGTGGAAGCCCTTCCACATCTTTGGGGCTGCCATGTTCTTTGCCGTGTTCAAGAGCCTGGCCAACATTGCAGATTCCACCTTCCTGGCACAGCTGCACTGGTCCAGCAACATCTACAACATGATGCCGTTCGTGGCGTCCATGGTCATCCTGGCCTTCACGTCCAAGAACAGCATGGCCCCCAAGGCAGAGGGCATCCCCTACGACAAGGGTTCCCGCTGATCCGGGGCGTTTCTCCGCAAACCTCACAGGCGCAGCTGCTTTTTCGGGCAGCTGCGCCCTTTTGTTTAAAAAATGGGCAAAAGTTACAGAAAAAACCTTGCTTTTGACTGGAATTTTGCTATACTGAGACTACAATGTCATACTATTTCGACAGGAGCGTGAAGTTATGCGCATTTATGATCTGATCGCCAAAAAACGCGACGGCGGCACCCACAGCCGCGAGGAACTGGAGACCATCGTCAACGGCTATGTGGCCGGAGACGTCACCGATTACCAGATGGCTGCCTGGATGATGGCTGTGTACCTGCGCGGCATGACCGACGAAGAGACGGCAGAGCTTACCGACGTGATGGCCCACAGCGGCGTCATGGTGGACCTTTCGCCCATTCCGGGCATCAAGGTGGACAAGCACTCCACCGGCGGCGTGGGCGACAAGACCACGCTGGTGATCGCCCCCATCGTGGCAGCCTGCGGGGTCAAGATCGCCAAGATGAGCGGCCGCGGTCTGGGCCACACCGGCGGCACCATCGACAAGATGGAGAGCGTGCCTGGCACCAGGACGGCCCTGACGCAGGAAGAGTTCTTTGCACAGGTCAACCGCATCGGTCTGTCGGTCATCGGCCAGAGCGAGGGCATCGCCGTGGCAGACAAAAAGATGTACGCCCTGCGGGATGTGACCGCCACCGTGAGCTGCATCCCGCTCATCGCGTCCAGCATCATGTCCAAGAAGCTGGCCTCCGGTTCGGACGCCATCCTGTTGGATGTGACCACCGGCACTGGCGCGTTCATGAAGACCGTGGACCAGAGCATTGAGCTGGCAAAGCTCATGGTGTCCATCGGCACCCACCATGGCCGCCGGGTGGCCGCCATGATCACCGACATGGACACCCCGCTGGGCCACAACATCGGCAACAGCCTGGAGGTCATGGAGAGCATGGATGTGCTCAAGGGCCACGGCCCCGCCGACCTGACCGAGGTGTGCCTGCAGCTGGCCGCCAATATGCTGGTGCTGGCAGGGAAGGGCACCCCCGCCGAATGCCGCGCCATGGCACAGGCGGTGATCGCGGACGGCTCTGCCTTTGCCAAGTGCAAGGAGATGTTTGCCGCCCAGGGCGGTGATACCCGCGTGCTGGATGACTACAGCCTGTTTGAGCAGCCTGCTGCCCGCTATGAGCTGCTGGCCGAGCAGGATGGGTACATCGTGGCCAATGATGCCGAAAAGATCGGCTCGGCCAGTGTGCTGCTGGGTGCCGGCCGCCAGAAAAAGGGCGACCCGCTGGACTTTGCCGCTGGCATCACCCTGCACAAAAAGCGCGGCGACTACGTCCACAAGGGCGAGAGCCTGGCAACCTTCTACGGTGCAGCGGACAAGTTTGAAGCCGCTGCCGCCGAGTACCGCAGCGGCCTTGTGTACGGCGCGGAAAAGCCGGAGGAAGCCCCGCTGGTATACGCCCTTGTCACCAAGGACGGCGTAGAGCGGTACTGAGACCTGACAGCAGGGGAGATCTTGCTCTTATAACGATACTTTTCCACTGATGACGCCCAAAGCGCACGCGGAGGGCATTCTGAATCATTTTGACCCAAGGAGGCTGCTGCACAAAAGCTGTGCGGCAGCCCCTTTTTTGCGCTTTCACGCTGAAAACAGGTAATCTTGCACAAAAGAACCGTCGCTTTTTAAGCAATTCGATGTATTTGTGGGGCAAACAGTGGAACTTTGCGGCTGGATATGATATATTAAACTATATTTGTATGCCCCGGGAAAGGGGCTGCCAAAGGAGAAAGGACTTGTTATGAAGATCATTCTGGTGGGCAGCGGCAAGGTCGGTACCGCCCTTGCGCGGCAGCTCAGCGAGGAGGGCCACAACGTGACCGTTGTAGACACGAACAAGGCGCGGGTGGAGCACCTGATCGAGACGTACGACGTGCTGGGCATCGTGGGCAACGGCTCCTCCATCACCACCCTGTCCGAAGCCGGCATTGAGGATGCGGACGTGTTCATTGCCGTGACCGGTTCGGACGAGCTGAACCTGCTGTGCTGTATGTTTGCCAAAAAGGCGGGCCACTGCCACGCCATTGCCCGCGTGCGCAACCCGTCCTACAGCCACGAGCTGGACTTTATCAAAAAACAGATCGGCATTTCGGCCATCATCAACCCGGAAATGGCGGCAGCCAAGGAGATCTCCCATCTGCTGCGGTTCCCGGGGGCCAGCAAGATCGACACCTTTGCGGGCGGCCGCGTGCGGCTGATCAAGTTTGCGCTCACCGAGGCACAGGGGCTGGACGGCGTAGCCATCCGCGAGATCCCCAGTCGGCTCAAGAGCGACATTCTGGTGTGTGCCGTGGAGCGTGACGGCGGGGTGATCATCCCCAACGGCAACTTTGTGCTGCAGAACGGCGATCAGGTCACCTTCCTGGCCACCCAGGAAAACGCGCATGCCTTCTTCCGGCAGATCCACATGCCGGTGCGGCCGGTGCGCAACGCCCTGATCGTGGGAGGCGGTGCCATCGCGTTCTACCTGAGCCAGGAACTGCTGGACAACCATGTGCGGGTGCGCATCGTAGAGCGGGATGCCGCCCGCGCCCAGGAGCTGGCCGAGCAGCTGCCCGGTGCCCAGGTCCTCAATGAGGACGGCTCCAACCGGGAGTTCCTGCTGTCGGAGGGCCTGGAGTCCGCAGAGTCCTTTGTGGCCCTGACCAACATCGACGAGGAAAACGTGCTGCTGACCCTGTTTGCCAAAAAGCATTCCCACGGCAAGCTGGTGACCAAGGTGAACCGTCTGGAGTTCGATGACATTCTGGCTGGGCTGGACCTGGGCAGCGTGGTGTACCCCAAGTACATGACCTGCGATTACATTGTGCAGTATGTGCGTGCCCTGCAGAATGAGGCGGGCAGCAACATCAAGACCCTGTACCGCATCCTGGACGACCGCGTGGAAGCGTTGGAATTCACGGTGCACGAGGAGAGCCGGGCCACCGGTGTGCCCCTGAGCCAGCTGCATCTGAAAAAGAACCTGCTGCTGTGCTGCATCACCCGCGGCGACCGCATCCTGATCCCCCGCGGCGGCGACCAGATCCAGGTGGGCGACAACGTGATCGTAGTGACCCTGGAGCATGGCCTGCATGACCTGCGGGACATCGTGGAGAGCTGACGGAGGCGGGCTATGAATTATGCGATCGTTTTCCGTCTGCTGGGCTATATCCTGATGATCGAGGGCGCCCTGCTGCTTCTGCCCGCCGCTGCCAGCCTGATCTACGGCGAGTGGATGGTACTGGCAGTGTTCCTGCTCACGGCTGCCGTGAGCGCAGGCATCGGCTTTGCGCTGCGGGCCATCAAGCCCCGCAGCAAGGTATTCTATATGCGGGAGGGCTTTACTGCCACCGCACTGAGCTGGATCGTCATCTCGGTGGTGGGCGCCGCGCCTTTCGTGCTCACCGGCTGCATCCCCAACCCCGTGGATGCGCTGTTTGAGACGGTATCCGGTTTTACCACCACCGGTGCCAGCATCCTGCCGGAGGTGGAGAGCCTGCCCAAGGGCATTTTGTTCTGGCGCAGCTTCACCCACTGGATCGGCGGCATGGGCGTTCTGGTGTTCCTGCTCTCCCTGCTGCCCCTGACCGGCGGCTCCCATGTCAACCTGATGAAAGCCGAAAGCCCCGGCCCCCAGGTGGATAAGCTGGTGCCCAAGGTGCAGTCCACGGCAAAGATCCTCTATGGCATTTATTTTGGCCTGACTGTCATCGAGTTCGTGTTCCTGTTGTTCGGCGGGATGCCGGTGTTTGAAGCCCTGCTGACCTCCTTTGGTACAGCGGGCACCGGCGGCTTCGGCTTCCGCAATGACAGCTTTGCCAGCATGTCGCCCTATGTCCAGTGGGTCGTGACCATCTTTATGATCCTGTTTGGCGTGAACTTCAACGCCTATTTCCTGCTGCTGATGCGCCGCTTCCGCCGCGCTGCCGCCAGCGAGGAGGTGCGCGCCTACTTTGTGATCATCGGTGTGGCTGTGGTCATCATCACGGCCAATATTTACAGCATGTACAACGGCTTGGGCGAGGCCCTGCGCCACGCCGCCTTCCAGGTGGGCTCCATCATTACCACCACAGGATTTTCCAGCTGTGATTTTGACCTGTGGCCCACCCTCTCCAAGGAGATCCTTGTCATGCTGATGTTTGTGGGTGCCTGCGCAGGCAGCACCGGCGGCGGCATGAAGGTCAGCCGCCTCTTGCTGATGGGCAAGACTGTGGGCAAGGAGCTCAAGCAGGCCCTTCACCCGCAGGTGGTGGCCCCCGTCCGGATGGACGGCAAGGTGGTCAACCATGAGACCATCCGCGCCACCAATGTCTATGTGGCGGCCTACATCTTCATCTTTGCGGCATCCTTCTTCCTCATCAGTCTGGATGGCTTTGACATGGTGACCAACTTCACCGCCATTGCCGCCACGTTGAACAACATCGGCCCGGGCCTTGCCCAGGTGGGCCCCATGATGAACTTTGGCAGCTACTCCAACCCCGCCAAGCTGGTTATGATCTTTGACATGCTGGCGGGCCGTCTGGAGATCTTCCCCATGCTGGTGTTCTTTATGCCGGACACCTGGCGGCGGTTCTGAGCAAAATAACAAAGCGGATGCGCTCCCACCGGAACGCATCCGCTTTTTGCTGTATCAGGATTCCTGCGGCTTTTTCCCCAAGAGCGCCACGCCGCTCAGCACGATGACCCCGCCCAGCAGGGCAAGGCCCGCACCGGCCTGCCCGAAGGCATCGCCGACGGCACCCACCAGAGGACTTGCGGGAATCATCAGCAGGCTGTATGCCATGCCGTCCACGCTGATGAGGGTGGCCCGCTGGTCACTGGGGATGGCATCGTTCAGCTTCTGGCTCTCGTGGAGCAGATAGACCTCCAACACACCCTGCACCAGCATCATGCCCAGGATGCCGCCCCAGGCAGGCGCAGCACCCACCAGCAGAGTGCCCACACCGCAGAGCAGGGCACAGGCCGTGTAGAGCCGCCGCATGGAGCGGCATCTCACCCTGCGGCCGATCTCGGTGCCCGCCACGCAGGCCAGACCGCCCAGCAGCAGGGGAAGGAAGAGCAGCTCCGTGGGCCAGCCCAGCTCAACGAGCCGCTGCTGTAAAAACATCTTGGTCAGGTAGCTGGGCACGCTGATGAGGGCGCTGGATGCGATAAGTTTCACCGCCATTGGGCAGGTGCGCAGGACATGCAGGCTGTCCCGCACCAGCTGGCGGAACTGTTCGGGCAGAGCGCGCAGCGGGTGCTTTTCCCGGCTGGCCTGCGACTCAGTGACGATGGGCTCCTCCATCAGCGCAAGGGCGGCGGTGGAAACGCCCTCGAACGCAGCGCTCAGCAGGTAAAAGCCCGCAAAGCCGAGGAAGCGCTTCAAAAGGCTGGCCAGCGAACCTATGGCGTTGGCCAGCATGGAAATCTGGGAACTGTTGGCGGAGACTTGGATGTACTCGTCCTCGCGGCCCTCGGTCTTCAGGCTGTCGTAGACAAGGGCTGTGAAGGTGCCGGAAAACATGGTCATAGCCAGCGCGTTCAGCCCCATGGCAAGGCAGATGGTGAATAGGTCTGACGCAAAGGCCATCAGCAGGCTTTGCAGGACCATGCACACGCCGCCGGACACGAGGGTCTTTTTCCGGCCCAGCAGGTCTGCCGCCATGCCGCTGGGCACTTCACACAGCAGGCTGACGATGTGGAACACGCTCTCGGCCAGGCCGATCTCCCACAGGGAGAAGCCCCGGGCCGCCAGCAGGGCCACCCATACCGCATCCGTGATGCGCAGGCCGGAGAAGAGATCGGCAGTGTAAATGCAGGCAAGCTGCTTTTTCAGGTTGAGTTTACGTTTATGATTCATGGGGAACACCCTTTCTATTTGTCGTTGTGAAATTTCAAAATAGAAAGTGTACCCTTGCAGACGGAAGTTTGCTGTGACGAAACCCCTCCGTCAATGCTGACGCATTGCCACCTCCCCTAATAGTGGAGGCCTTGGCAATCCGTGCAGAATTTCCGGTTTCGCCAGAGGCTCCCCTACTAGGGGAGCTGACGAGCGAAGCGAGTCTGAGGGGTTCAGGCAAAACAAAAGCGCCCCACAGCAAAGCTGCGCGGCGCTGAAAATCATGCTCCACGTCTTGCTGAAAGGTTTCCTCGATTTAGCTCCCCTACGAGAGGAGCTGGCTGCGCCAAAGCGCAGACTGAGAGGTTTTGTTTCCAATAAAAGGGTACACTTCGAGCCGGAACGTATTAAATCTGACCTTTTTTGAAAAAGATGCAGCCATTCCAACCCATCTGGGTGTACCCTCCTTTCAGTAAAACGTTACGCTTACAATACCATACTTTCGGCCAAAACACAAGCAAAACCGTAAAATTCAGGGAAAAAGTGCCGCCCCGGCTTGCAAACAGGCCCAAAGTGTGGTAAGATGATATCCGGTTATGAAACCTGAATATCTTGAAAACGCAGCGACGGAGAGAGTACGCATGCAGTTCCACAGCAAAGAGAGAAGCTTCACCGGCTGAAAGGGCTTCCGCGTGGGTGTGTGCCGAAGTTCGCTCCTGAGCGGCCTGCCCGAACGGCTTCTATTAGGGCAGGACGGCGCGCCCCGTTACGGCGTTTGAGAGCCGCCCTTCTTTGTGCAGGGCGGAAACCGGGTGGTACCGCGGAGCATTGGATTTGCAAAGGCTTCGTCCCTTTTGTCCGGCCAGAAATGGCCCGGCAGGGGACGGGGCCTTTTTTGCTGCCCCGCTTTGAAAACACGAACTGAGAAGGAGAGAATTTCCATGCAAGCAATGATCGACGAGCTGGCCAAACAGGCCGCAGAGAGCCTCGGTCAGGTCTCTTCCAAGGAGACGCTGGCCTCGTTCTGGCAGGAATATCTGAGCAAGAACGGCAAGATCCCCGCCCTGATGAAGAATCTGCGCTCGGTCGCCCCCGAGGAGCGTCCGGCCATGGGCAAGATCATCAACGAACTGAAGACCAAGGTGCAGGCGGAGTA
>OLRA01003702.1_pt1 | contig 13033 bp, 10 predicted proteins | sample 1673011 | NCBI WGS metagenome assembly OLRA01 (sample SAMEA3136746, study PRJEB25190) | human gut metagenome | reverse complement strand
GAGCAGAAGGCGGTGTGCATCCTGCTGACCCTGCTGCATCTTGGCATTAAAAACATCCGCCTCGGCCCCACGCTTCCGGCGTTTGTCTCGCCAAACGTGCTGAACTACCTCGTAGAGAACTTCGGCATTGCCCCCATCACCACGCCGGAGGAAGACCTGAAGCAGCTTCTGAAATAGTATATAAACAGATACTCCTCACCGCCGTAATGGCAGTGAGGAGTATTTTTACATTTTTGATTTACAGCACATGCACGCCGTCCGGCTCGAAGGTCAGGGCGCAGGTCTCGCCAACCTGATAGATCCGATGATTCTTCGGGTTGTAGTCCGTCAGCTTTACCAGCGTATCGCCAACCATCACATGGTAGTTCTGATACGCGCCCATGAAGCAGCTGAGAACCACGCGGCACTTCAAATTGCCTTCCGGAACAAGCCCGGCAGACTCCGGCCGCAGAACGATGGTGTAATCCTCCCCAGCCGCCATGTTCTCGGTGGCGGCTACCCGAACCTGCGTGTCCGCCAGCTGCAGCACGCCGCGGCCATCTTCCAGCGCCACGCACTTGCCCTTCAGGAAGTTTGCCTCGCCGATGAAATCGGCAACGAACTCACTGTTGGGGTGGTAGTAGATTTCCTGAGGCGTACCCACCTGGGCCACCACGCCCTTGTTCATAATGATGATATTATCCGACAGGGCCATGGCCTCGCTCTGGTCATGGGTGACGTAGATGGCAGTGATACCTACCTCCTGCTGTATGCGGCGGATCTCGGTGCGCATGGAGACACGGAGCTTTGCGTCCAGGTTGGAGAGAGGCTCGTCAAAGAGGAGGACGGAGGGTTCTATAACCAGGGCCCTGGCCAGGGCAACGCGCTGCTGCTGGCCGCCGGAGAGCTGGTTTGTCATACGTCCTTCCATACCGCTCAGCTCCACCAAGTCCAGGATTTTCATGACCCGCTCTTTTATCTCGTCCTTGTGCACCTTTCTCAGCTTCAGGCCGTAGGCCACGTTGTCGAAAACATTGTAATGGGGCAGCAGGGCGTAGCTCTGGAACACCATGGCCGTGTCCCGCTTGTTGGGAGTCAGCTCGTTTATGGGCTCGTCCCCCAGATAGATCTCACCCTCGTCCGGGCTTTCAAAACCGGCGATCATGCGCAGAGTGGTGGTCTTGCCGCAGCCGGAGGGTCCTAGTAAGGTCACAAAGCTGCCCGGCTCTATGGTCAGGGAGGTGTCATGCACGGCATAGAAATCCTTGCCGGTCTTAGGATCCTGATATATCTTGGAGATATGCTCCAGGCGGACGCCTTTCTTTGTTTTTTCCATGGCTCAGTTGTCCTCCTTTATTTTCCGGCTGGTGCCGAAATACTTTATGAACAGGTTCATCAGCACCACGGCGCCATAGGTTATTATAATAAGTATTGTGGCAAAGGCGCAGGCCAGACTGTAGGAGCCCTTTTCCGCAAACTCATTTATCTGCACCGTGATGAGCAGGAACTGGGGCGTCACCAACAATATGATGGCGGAAATTGCAGTTATACTGCGCACGAAGGCGGTGACCAGTCCGGAGAGGAAGGAGTCCTTTATAAGGGGCAGGGTCACGGTCATAAAGACCTTGAAACTGTCGGCCCCCATGTCGTAGGCGGATTCCTCTATGGACTTGTCTATCTGCTGCAAGGCAGATATTCCGCTTCGGGTACCGGTGGGCAGAGAACGCACCACAAACACTATTATGAGTATGAGGCCCGTGCCGTAAATTCCCTGGAGAAATCCGGTGTGGAACACACCGCTGGCAAAGCCCCGTATGTATCCAACGCCCAGCACCGTGCCGGGCACTGCCATTGCCAGCATGGACACGGCTTCAATAAAGCCCTTTGCCTTGAACTTCCGCTTTACCACCAGGTAGGATATTATCATGCTAAGCAGGGCTGTTATTGGCGCCGCAATAAAAGAGAGCAGGAAGGAGTCGGTAAAGGCCTGGAAACCGTGATAGCGGGTGAAAATAAGGCCGAACCACTTTCCGGTCAGTGGGAAGAACTTATAGCCCCAGGTGGGGAAGAAGGAACCTATGGGCACGCAGATATACATCATGATGACAAAGCAGGCGGCCAGGGAGCAGAGTATTGTAAGGGGTATTTTCACGCTTCTGTCCTCTATGAGCATCCTGCCTCTGGAAGCTTTTCCGGTAAGGGTGGCGGCGGTTTTTGCCTCCAGGTAATATTTCTGCACCGCAAACATCAGAAGGGTTATGCACAGCAGCACCACGGCCATGGCCGCAGCTCCGGCCTTGTCATAGGCGCCGGTTATCTGAAGGTAAATCGTGGTGGCCAGAGTGTCGTAGGAACCGCCGATTATCATGGGATTTGCAAAGTCGGCAATTGACTCGATAAAGGTGACCAAAAAGGCGTTGCCAAGGCCCGGAAGCAGCAGGGGGAAGGTGACGCTGGTGAACACCTTCATCCGGGAGGCCCCCATGTCTCTTGCCGCCTCCTCCAGAGAGGGGTCAATGTTTTTTAAAAGTCCTTTCAGCATCATATAGCACACGGGGAAAAATGTCAGTGTCTGGACCGTAACTATGCCCCAGTAGCCATAGACGCTGTTGTCGTATATGCCCAGCAGGAAGCGGGTTATTATGCCCGCCTTTCCGAAAAGCATGATCATGGACAGGCTCAGCACAAAGGGAGGCGAGACTACCGGCAGCATGGACACCACCTTGAACAGCCCGCCCACAAAGCGGTTCATCCGCACATAGACCTCCACATAGGCGAACAGAAGCCCAATGAGAGTGGAGAGAATGCCCACGAGAAAGCCCACCTTAAGGGTGTTGGTTATTGCCGTTGTAAAAGTGGGCATCTTGAATATACGCTTGAAGATATCCAGGGTCAGCCCATTATCTCCATAAAAACTATCCACCAGCAATATTGCCAGAGGGTAGAGAATAAACAAAGTCAGAAATGTTATCAGCAGCACTATAGTGGTAACCATGACCGGGTCGGCCATCAGCTTTTTCCTGTCCAGCGCTGCTCCTTGACCTCTTGCCATAAAAGCTCTCCTTTCTTTTCCGGACGGGAGATCGTCCCCATCGGGGACGGCTTTTTAAAAAATGGAGGCGGCGACAGCCGCCTCCATTTTGAGACATGCTTTTTGTTGTTTTATTACTCAGTCTGGAAACGGTCGTCACCGCCGCCAAGCGCGTTCATAACTTCTTCCACATAGGTGGTAATGTTGGCGGTAGCGTCATCGAAGTCATAGTCCATGACGTTTTCGGGGTCCAGACCGAACTCGGCGGCCTGCTCGGGCTGCTCGGCATTGTCAATGACCAGGAACTGATAGGAGCCGTTGTCCTTGGCTATGTTCACGCAGTCGGGAGACAGAGCATACTCTATCCACAGCTTTGCGGCATTGGGGTGAGCGGCGCCCTTAAAGATGGCGGTTGCGCCGATTTCAAAGGAGGTGCCGGAGCTGGGGATTATCAGCTCAATGTTGGTGTAGCCGTTGTCCAGGATCTGGGTGATGCCGTCATGAAGGAAGCCGATGCCTATGACGCACTCACCGGTGCCCACGTTCTTGGACGGGCCGGAGCCGGATTTGGTATAAACCTGTACATTCTTATCCAGGTCTACCAGATACTGGATGCCTTCATCGTGGCCGTACTTCTGGATCATGGTGTTGATGACCAGCTTTGCGGTGCCGGCAGTGTTGTAGTTGGACAGCCATATAAGCCCTTTATATTCAGGCTTGAGCAGATCGGGCCAGTCCTGGGGAGCCTCAAGCTCCATGCGCTCCAGCTCATCCTTATTCACCATAAAGCCCAGAATGCCCTTATAAATGCCGTACCAGCAGCCGTCGGGATGACGGTACATATCACCCAGCAGGTGGGAGGCGTTTTCGGCCTCATAGGGCTCCAGCAGGCCCTCGGCAGCCACCACGTTGTAGGGGTCGGTAGTGCCGCCGAACCAAACGTCGGCGGAGGGATTGCCGTTCTCTTCCTCTATCTTTGCCTGGACCTCACCGGTGGACAGGCGCTGATACTGGGTCTTGATGCCGTAGAGTTCCTCAAACTTTGCGCAGGCGGCAGCCAGATACTCCTCTTCGCAGGAGCCGTAGACCACCAGCTCGCCCTCAGCCTGGGCCAGTGACACCAGATCGTCGGCGGCGGGTGCCTCCTCAGCGGGAGCCTCGGCGGCCGGCTCCTCGGCGGGAGCCTCCTCGGCGGCGGGCTCGGAACTGCCGCAGGCGCACAGGGACAGGGCCATCAGCAGAGCAAGCAGCAATGCCAGAAACTTTTTCATTTGCTTTCCTCCTTACAGAAAAATTTTTCGTCCGGGTTTCTGTATATAACACACAGAAATTATCCCCGCTATGGTGCATAAATTGTATAACTTTTAATAAAAGCTGTCAACGTTCCAGTGATCAATTCACAGTTTTCTAATAATTTTATCAGTTTTGCCCGGCATATTCCCACCGCACTGCAAGGCCTTCGCTCTCCTTCAAATCGCAAACCCCTCCCTGACTGCACGTCAGGGCAGCAATCGGGATCGCTGAAAATGTTCCGACCGGAGGCAAGTTGCCTCCGGCCGGTTAAAATTCACTATTACACCATTACAGAAAAAAACTGCATACTACATGAAGCGCTCAAAATATTGGGCAATGCTCTCCTTGAGCCGCTGCCGTGAACTGTTCATCTCTTCCTTCAGCTCCCTGTATTCCTTCCTCAGCTCCAGCAGTTTGTTCTTCTGACGCTGCAAGTACTCGTCCCAGGCCTCCATACTGTTGGACATGGCCCGTATAAAATCGTCGCTGGGTCTCTCGTGCTGGGGATATACTCCTTTGCGGTAGTTTTCAATGACCGTTTCATAGCGACGGCAGGCTTTGTCCACGGCTTCCTCCCAGGATATATAGAGCCGCTGCTGGGCCTGGGTCCCCACCCGCTTCACTGTCTCAGGACACTGACACAGGGTATCCAGCTTTTCCGCCATGGAGTCGCTGTTTTCCTCTATAAGGAAGCCGGTCTCCCCGTCCTCCACGTCCTCGGCAGCGCAGCTGCCCTGAATGAGAACGCTGGCCAGGCCGCAGGCCGCGGCTTCCCTCACCACCAGTCCGTTGGTATCGAAAGTGGAGGGGAAAAGGAAAAGGTTAGCCCGGCAGTACCAAGCCCTTATAAGGTTGCGGTCATGTATAGCGGGGCAGAAAAACACTCTGTCCCCCAGCTCAAGTTTTCCGCAGTAATCCATTATCTCATCCCGGTCGGTACCGCCGCCCACAAAGACCATGCGGAAATTTCGTCCGCTGTCCGATAGTTTCTTCAAAGCGTCAAGAATGATGCGTATCCCCTTATACCACATCATGCGCCCCACAAACAGGAACAGAGGAATACCTTCAGGCAGGTCATAGTCCCGGCAGGCCTCCTCTATGAGCTTGTCCTCCACCCGTCCCCTGGGAAGGTCAACGCCGTTGGGCATGATTATATAGTCACCCTCATACCCCAGGGAACGCAGGTTTTCTCCGGCTCCCCGGCTCACGGTCCACACCTCGTCGCAGGCGGAGATGTTCTCCACCAATATGCGCTTGGCCTCCTCCTGCAGCAGCTTGCTGCTTATAGCCTTGGCTATGTCTATATCAAACTTGGTGTGGTAAGTCATCACAAGAGGAACGTCTATTCTCTCCCTGAGCAATCGGGAGAGCAGGGTGGAGCTGACAGGACAGTGGCTGTGTATTATATCAAAACTCTGGGAGTCAAGATGTCTCTGTATCTCCGGGGAAAAAGGCAGGCCGGCCCGGTATCCCACAAGTTTGGTGGTGTCCAGGCTGGGATAGCGGCAGACGGGAAAGGGGAAAACGGAGTCGTCCGCCTGAGGATTTGAGGGAGTGACCACAGTGGCGGAACCGTAGCTCTCATTTATTATCCTGGCATAGTTGGTGACTGCATTGGCCACCCCGTCTATCTCCGGCGGGAAAGAATCGTTCACAAGGCAGACGTTAAGTTTCTCCATATCTGTTTCCTCCTTAATGGTCTGAGTCGATTATAAAGGTATTGCCTGCGGATTTCAAGGCCGTGGGACAGATTGACAATCCCGCCGCCGGGTGTTACCATCATATAAACTGTTCCGTAACGGTCCGGCCATTTTCTGTTCCGGGCTATATAACAACACACAGGAGGACAATTTCCATGTTCAGATTCAACCACTTCAATTTTAATGTATTGGATTTGGAGCGCAGCCTGAAATTCTATGATGAGGCCCTGGGGCTTAAGCCCGTGCGGGAAAAAATCGCTCAGGACGGAAGCTATAAGCTGGTATTTCTTGGCGACGGGGAAAGCGATTTTTCTCTGGAGCTGACCTGGCTCAGGGACAGGGACAAGGCTTACGATCTGGGCGAGGGTGAATTTCACCTGGCCTTTACCGCCGAGGATATGGAAGCTGCCCACGCAAAGCACAAGGCCATGGGCTGCATCTGCTTTGAAAACACCGCTATGGGCGTGTATTTCATTGAAGACCCGGACGGTTACTGGATAGAGATAGTTAGGAAGAAATAAGCTTATCTTAACACTGAAAAGGAGAGGACAGCCATGCAGGATATACTTATAGTAGTGGATATGCAGAATGACTTCATTGACGGCGCTCTGGGCACCAAAGAGGCCGTGGCCATAGTGCCCAGGGTAAAAGAGAAGATAGCATCCTTCAGCGGTCCGGTTATCTTCACACGGGATACCCACCCGGAAAATTACATGGAAACCCAGGAGGGGAAAAACCTTCCGGTGCCCCACTGCATAAAGGGTACTGAGGGCTGGCAGATACGCCCGGAACTGGACAGGCTGCGGAAAACAGAGCCCGTGGACAAGCCGGGCTTCGGCTCCGTGGAGCTGGGGCAGATGCTGCTGGATATGAATGAAAAAGAGCCCATCGCCTCCGTCACCCTCATCGGTCTTTGCACCGACGTTTGCGTTATTTCCAACGCACTGATAATCAAGGCTTTTCTGCCGGAGGTGCCTGTAAGAGTGGACGCCGCCTGCTGCGCCGGTATAAGCCCGGAGAGCCATGACAACGCTCTTTCCGCCATGGCCATGTGTCAGGTGGAGATACTGAGGGATCAGGGGGAGACTTAAATGGAAGATCTTAAGCTGAGAAAGAAGAACCTGATAATGTTCCCCCTGGGCACCGTTGGCAGGGACATGGTTTACAACCTATTCACCAGTCAGCTGCTCACCTTTGTGCTCTTTACCCGTTACCTCACCGCCGCACAGCTCACGGCAATCACCGCCATAATGGTGGCCGCCCGCGTCTTCGATGCCCTCAACGACCCCATCATGGGAAACATCATAGAGTGCACCCGCACTCGCTACGGCAAGTTCAAGCCCTGGATGGTAATCGGCATCCTCTCCACCTCCGTGGTGGTGTATCTCATGTTCAACGTGAAGCTCCAGGGCTGGGCCTTCGTATGGTTCTTCGGTGTGATGTATTTCATGTACTCCATAACCTATACCATGCATGACATCTCCTACTGGGGCATGATACCGGCTCTCAGTTCCGATGCCAATGCACGCAACCAGTTCACCGCCCGCACTACCCTCTTTGCCGGCATCGGCAGCACCTCCGCCTCCATTCTCATCCCCATGCTCACCGCAGGCGCCCTCACCATTGGCGGCAGCGCCTCGGTGGCCTACGGACGCATCGCCTTGGTCGTGGCTATCCTGGCGCCGCTGTTCATGTGCTTTCCCCTCTTCGGCGCCAGGGAGCGCAGGGACGACATGGAGCAAAAAGCTCCCCCTATCAGCATAAAGAAGATATTCACCACCATCTTCTCCAACGACCAGCTGCTGTGGATATCCCTCATTTTCCTTATCCAGCAGCTGGGCAATAACCTGGTTCTGGGCGGCATTGGCTCCACTTACATATACTTTGAGTTCGGCTACACAGGCGGCCTCTATTCCCTGTTCACCACCGTTGGCATGTCCGCCACCGCCTTTCTCATGATATTCTACCCTGCCATATCCCGGCACATTACCAGGAAAAAACTTATGGGCCTTATGATGCTTATATCCTCCGTAGGCTACGTGCTCATGTTCCTGCCCGGTCTGCTGCTGCCCTCGGGCACGGTGAAATTCGTCTTCATCGTCATAGGCTACATGCTCTCCAACTTCGGCCAGTATTGCTACTACCTTATTATGATGATATCCATTATCAACACCGTTGAGTACAACGAGTACAAGACCGGTTCCCGGGACGAGGCAATTATCGCCTCCCTGCGCCCCTTCATCACCAAGTTCAGCTCCGCCCTGGTGGTTGCCGTTACCTCTTTCACCTATATCATTCTTGGTGTCACGGACTTCACCAACCGCATTTCCACGCTGGAGCAGAGCTGCACTCAGGGCCTCATTACCGAATCCGACAAGCTCAGTCAGATAGCTCAGGTTCTTCAAGGCGTCCAGTCTGTTCAGAGTGCCGGTCTGCTTATCGCCATGACCCTTCTCCCCTGGCTGCTGATGTTCCTGTCCTACATTCTCTACAAGAGGCATTACAAGCTGGACGAGGATGAATACGAGCACATATGCTCCCAGATAGAGGAGCGCAAGAAAGCCGGTGCGGCAGTATGAGCCTTACCCGTCTTGCCCTGGCATTTGCCGCTCCCATACCGGATATTGAGAGCTTCCAGCGTTACCTGTTTATAGGCCCCCATCCGGACGACATTGAGATAGGTGCCGGCGCCACGGCGGCAAAGCTCATCTCAATGGGGAAAAAGGTCTGTTTTCTCATATGCACCGACGGTCGCTACGGAGACTCTCTTGCTCCTGATGGACTTAGCCGTGAAGATCTGGTAGCGCTCAGGAAAAAGGAGAGCTTGGGATCCGCCGCTGCCCTGGGAGTGAAGGACGTGCGTTTTCTTGGTCTTTCCGACGGCGGCTTTTATGACGATGTGGAGCTGCTGGAAGGCATTGCCGCAGTCATGGGAGATTTCCAGCCCGACTGTGTCTTTGCCCCCGATCCATGGGTCAGCAGCGAGTGCCATGTGGATCATCTGCGCTGCGGCCAGGCCGCCAGGCAGCTCAGCTGCTTCGCCCCCTACGCCGGGATAATGGAGCGGCTGGGCTCCTCCAGCGCTCCGGTGAAGGCTCTGTGCTATTACATGACTGCAAAACCCACAGCCTATGTAAAGACAAAAGGCTTTACCGATGTCCAAATGAGAGCCATTTTTGACTGTCACCTCTCCCAGTTTCCTAAGGACTCCGGTGAGGCAAAGTCCATCAGGCTGTATCTGCGTCTGCGCTCTGCGGATATGGGCCTTCGCTGCCTTTCCACCGCCGCCGAGGGTTTCCGCACCCTGGGCCAGATACACATGCACTGCCTTCCTGAGGCGGGCAGGTAGGCCCCAAGGAGACATATACCGGGAAAATGCATATTGCCAATTTCAGCGGCAGGCCTTGGGCCTGCCGCTGAGTTTTAAAAATGTCTTTTCAGCCTATAATTGTCCCGTCGCAACCAGGTGCAACCGGCAGTTGCGAAACTGCAAGCCGGTAATGCTTGCCCCGCCGGAGCACTTCCATTATAATAGAGCCAGTCTGGAAGCAAGGAGAACAACACATGAAACTATCCGAAAAGATCTACACCTGCCGCAAGAAGGCAGGCTGGTCCCAGGAAGAACTGGCCTCCCGCCTGGGTGTATCCCGCCAGGCCGTCAGCAAGTGGGAGACCGGGGAGGCGGAGCCGGAGGTGGCCAAACTACGGCTGTTGGCTCAGGTTTTTGAAGTGAGCATAGACTGGCTGCTGTCGGAGGAGGACGAGCCTATTGAGTCCGGTGCAGCGGCTCAGCCCCAGTCGGATCGGCTGGAGCATCTGCCGGGGATACTGGGTCGACTCTTTCGCCGCTACGGTTATCTTGCCGGTGTATATGTCACCATCTCCGGCCTGGGCATCGCCCTGATAGGTTTCCTGGCCAGGTACATGTCCAAGCGTATGTTCAGCGGCTTTGGTCTCGGTTCCGGCTCCTACGGCATGTTTGACAGCAGCTTTGGGCCTTCTCTGGAGAGCTTTGCCGTCAACAACCCGGTGTACATTATGGGCGGTTTTATGCTGCTCATAGGAATCATTATTGTGATAGCCGGTATAGCCCTGGCAGTGTATCTGAAAAAGCAGAGCAAAAAGTAGAGGCGGGAAGAGGAACTTATTTAACAGTTCTGCCATCAGCTTGTCAAAAAAGTCCTTACAGGCTTTTTTGACTGCGCTTCTCCCGCCAAGCATTTTGCCCTTGGCCAAATGCTGCTGCGCTCGAAAAGCCTTGATTTTCAAGGTTTTTCTGTGGCGGGTTATTGAAACACGAGGCGGGCCTTGCCCTCTCGTGCTCCCCCGCTGCTCTATTATTTTGAACAAAAGCGCAGTCTTTTGACAGTATCTTGATGGCAGAACTTATTTAACAGTTCTGCCATTCTTTGTTTATTGCGGCCCGGCCGGGCCTGTGGTATCATAGTGCCATGGAAATCAGAGAGAAAAAAACTTATGGCCTCAAGGCCCTCTTTAAAATCTGTCCCCTGGCTCACGCCGCCACCCTGCTGGGGGGGATACTGCTGGCCCTGCATCTGCTGACCCGTAATAACAGGGCCTTTACTGAAAAGCTGGTGGAGGACTACATACACCCCTTCCATGAATGGATGGCAGCACTATGCTCCGGGCTTGGTCAGACAGCACTGGCGGAATTGCTCATCTGGGCTTTTGTGCTGTTTATGGCAGGTCTGGTGATTTATCGGCTTGCGGGGCTGCTGCGCCCCGGCAAAAGGTTAAAAAGCCTGTATGCCTTGTTTATGACGGTACTCTCGGCGGTACTTCTGGTCTATGCCGGTTACAGCATACTCTGGGGCAGCTATTACTATGCGGATAATTTTGCCGTCGACGGCGGCTTTGAGCAGCGGGATATATCCGTGGATGAGTTGGAAACGGTAACAAAGTTTTTTGCCTCTCTGCTTAATGAATACGGGGAGCAGGTCTGCCGGGACGAGGGCGGATTTTACACCGTGGACAAGGAGGACATTATCGCCCGCTCGGCAGGAATATATCGTAACACGGAAGAACTGCACCCAAGTCTCTCCGGGCCCGAGGTTCCTGTCAAGGGCATCCTATCCTCCCGCTTTCTTAGTTATATGGACTTTACCGGCTTCTTCTTTCCCTTTACCGGGGAAGCCTGCGTAAACACTGACTTTCCAGCCAGTCTCTTTCCGTCTACCGTGGCCCATGAGCTGGCCCATCAGCGGAGGGTCGCCAGAGAACAGGATGCAAACTTTGCCGCCGTGCTCTCCTGCATGGAGTCCGGCGATTTGGACTATTGCTATTCCGGCTGCCTGCTGGCCTATACCTATCTGGGCAACGCCCTTTACGATGCCGCCTATGGACGCTGGGAGAAAGTATATGAAAGTCTCAGTGACTCTGTGCTGCTGGACATGGCCCTGAACCGGGCCTATTGGAACCAGTTTGATACGCCGGTGCAGACTGTGTCCAACAGCTTCCACGAGGGGCTGCTGCAAAGCTATGACCAGGAGCTGGGGCTTAAAAGTTACGGTGCCTGCGTGGATATGCTGGTGTGCTATTACCTCCCCCAGGCCCAGGAGTATTTGGCTGAAAATCAACAAATATCAGAAAATAATTCTTGACAAATCCCGAAAAGCATGTATAATAGCTCTTGCGTTTAGCGGGATTGTGTAAAGGTAGCACAGCGGACTCTGACTCCGTATGTGAGGGTTCGAATCCTTCTCCCGCTGCCAAGATATCACCTGAAATCTTCGGATTTCAGGTGATTTTTTTATTTTTTGCTAGGATATTCGCTTAAAAAGTTCCTTGTTTAAAGGCTTGACCCTTATTCTGACCCTTTAAGCATTGACAATACTCTGTACAAATCGTTCCATTCTTTCGGCGCTGGCCTTCTGCATGGTGTCGGAAACATGGCCGTAAACATCCAGAGTGAAGGCCGCCGTTGCATGGCCCAGGTTTCCCTGAACGGTTTTGATATCGTCGCCGTTTTCCAGGGACAGCACGGCAAAAGTATGTCTCAAATCATGTACTCTGGCATTTGGAACCCCCAGCTTGGCAGCCATCACCTTGAAATGGTTATACACCGTCTGGGGACTTAGATAGGAGCCTGTCAATGTGGTGAAAACCAGTGAGCCCTTGACTTGGGCGTCATGCCACTCTTCCCAGGCTTCACCCGCCTCCAGCCTCTGCTTCCTCTGCTGCTCCTGTCTTTGCCTCAGAAGCTCCATTACGTATGGGGCGGGACGCATAAGCCTGGGCTTTCCGTTTTTCAGGGAGCTGAACACCATTCCCCCCGCTGATTTGGGTCGCTTTTGCAGCTGCTTGTTCACCATGATAGTTCCCTTTTCAAAGTCCACACAGTCCCAGGTGAGGCCCATGGCCTCTGCCTCCCGCAGTCCGGTAAGTACTATGAGTTTAAGCAGGATGCCGTATACCTCATCGTTGTCGGCCAGCTCCAGCAGTCCCTTAACCTGTTCATTGCTCAGCGGCCTTATCTCCTTTTTGCTGACCTTGGGCAGCACCGCTCCTTCGCAGGGATTGAATTTGATGAGGCCGTTGCGTACTGCCTGGCTCATTGCTTTACTCAATATGCCATGCACGTTTTTCACAGTTTTGGGGGAAAGGGCTTTCTCGCCGTCCTCCGGGTGGGACAAGCTGTTGTAGAACTTCTGCACCATTACGGCGTTGAGCTTGGACAGAGGTACGTCCCCCAGGTGTGGCTTTATGTGGGTCTCACAGGCCGCCCGGTAATGCTTCATGGTGGAGTACTTCTTGTCCCCTGAGTAGTCGGCCATCCAGCTGTCCAGCCAGTCTCTCAGCTTCATGCCGGAGGGCTCCAGGTAGTCCCCGGAGTCTATCTCCGCCGTCACCTGGTTCAGCTTCTGCCTGACCTCTTTCTGGGTCTTGCCGTATATGGATCTCTGAATCTGCCTGCCGGTCTTGGGGTCAAAGCCGGTGGTGTACCTGGCCTCCCAGCGTCCGTCCGGTCTCTTCCGTATGCTGCCGCCTCCCTGGGCGCCTCTGCTTTTTA
>OLRA01003698.1_pt1 | contig 13048 bp, 10 predicted proteins | sample 1673011 | NCBI WGS metagenome assembly OLRA01 (sample SAMEA3136746, study PRJEB25190) | human gut metagenome | reverse complement strand
GCAGCCCCAGGGGGTATAACCCATCAGATCCACGCCGTCCTTCACGGCCTCGGCCATCTGCTCGATGTGCTGGCGCAGGTAGTCGATGCGGTAGCTGTCGTGGATCTTTCCGTCGGCATCCTTCTTGTCGTAAGCGCCCAGGCCATTTTCCACCACCATCAGGGGAATGCGGTAGCGGTCGTAGATCTCGTTGAGGGTGTAGCGCAGACCAACGGGATCGATCTGCCAGCCCCAGTCGGAGGCTTTCAGGTAAGGATTTTTCTTACCAGCAATGATGTTGCCGCCCACATCATCGGCATCCTTGTGGGTGGTGATGCAGTTGGACATATAGTAGCTGAAGGTGTAGAAATCGACAGTACCGGCCTTCAGGATGGCAGCATCCTCCGGCTCCTGCCGGATGGTGATGTTATTCTCGGCAAAATAACGTTTCATGTAGGAAGGATACTCGCCGCGGACATGCATATCAGAGCAGAACCAGTTGCTGATCTGCATGGCCTTCTGGTTGGCGATCTCGTCGGCCGGGTCGCAGGTCAGTGCGTAGCTGGTGATAAAGCAAATCATGCAGCCCATCTTGAACTGAGGGTAGTGGTCGTGGGCATACCGGACAGCCTCTGCACTGGCCACAAACTGGTGATGCAGCGCCTGAAAGCGCTCCTGCTTGTTGTCCGGCACCTTGTCGGTAGGGCCTTCAAAGCCCCGGATGGTGCCTGTTTCCAGGATCGCGCCCATGGGCATGGTGCCGCAGTTGATCTCGTTGAAGGTCAGCCAGTACTTGACCTTATCCTTGTACCGCTCAAAAATGGCCTTGCAGTAGTTCATATAGAACTCGATGAGTTCCCGGCTGACCCAGCCGTTGTACTTTTCCACCAGCGCATAGGGCAGCTCGTAGTGGCTGATGGTGACCAGCGGCTCGATGCCGTGCTTCTTGCAGCAGTCAAAGACCTTGTCATAGAATTCAAGGCCCTTCTCGTTTGGCTCGGTCTCCATGCCGGTGGGGAAAATGCGGGTCCAGTTGATGGAGGTGCGGAAGGTCTTGAAGCCCATCTCGGCGAAGAGAGCAATGTCCTCCTCGTAGTGGTGGTAGAAGTCGATGGCCTCATGGCTGGGATACAGCCGGTCGGAGCGGACAGCAGTTGTCACCCATTTCGGGCTGGTGTGAGAGCCATTGGTGCACAGGTCAGGGACACTGGGGCCTTTGCCATCCACGTCCCATGCGCCCTCGAACTGGTTGGCTGCACAGGCACCGCCCCACAGGAAATCATCACGGAAAACGCTCATGGTCTTTCTCCTCTCTGTTTCTTACTGGTTTATTTCAGGCGGGGTTCTGTTCAAAGAACAGCTTCAGGGCACCGATCATGTTGGCATCGTTGCCATAGCGGCAGCGCACCAGCTCCGGCTTGACCGCCGGCATGACTGTGCAGCGCTCAAACAGCCAATCCAACTCGGCCTGAATCGCAGGCAGCAGAGCCTCCGCTGCGCTGATACCGCCGCCGATGGCCACCTTTTCCACATCCAGCACATTCTGCAGGCTCAGGATGCCAACGGCCACCCGCCGGGCAAAGATCTTGAGAGCCTTCTGCGCTTCCGGCTCCCCGGCATTGTAAGCCGCAAAGATTTCTTCCCCGGTGGGCATGGGGCTGCCCGTCGGCAGATGCTTCTGCCGGGCATACTCGAAGATCAGACCACTTGCCGAGGCCATTCCCGCCCAGAGGGGTGCTTCGGAATACCGCTCTACCGAGGTCAGGTTGAAATCATCGTCGGCCATCTTTGAAATATCCGAGACAAGGCCGCTAACCTCGCCTGCGGCAGCGTGAGCGCCCATCAGCACCTTCCCGTTCAGGATGATGCCGCCGCCGATGCCGGTGCCCAGCACCAGCACAAGACCATTTTCCACACCGGCCAGCGCACCGGTCCAGCCCTCCGCTGCTGCGGCACACTTGCCATCGTTGGCGATGGTCACCGGCACGCCCAGCCGTGCCTCTACCTGCGCAGCAAAGGGCTGCTCCCACATAAAGGCACTGAGCATTCCACCGGTATGGGCGATGCCGTTTCTGGTATCGATGCGGCCCGGCATAGAGATGGCGCAGCCCACGAACTGCCCCTGAAGGGGAGCGGCAAAGCCCTCGATGGCCGCCAGAAGGTCATCCATATTCGTCAGCGGTGTCGGAACCTTTCCACCAGAGATTTTCCGGGCCTGTTCATCGGCCAGGCTGTACTTGATGAAGGTGCCGCCGATGTCGATCAAAAGATACTGTTTCATCTTATCTCCTGCTTTCTGTTGGTTGTTTTCAGACTCAGGCAAAGCCCAACGCGGCAGCCTGGCTGAGCATCACCGGCAGCGTGATCAGTGACAGCAGAGTGCTCAGACAGACCATCTGCACAGCGTAGGAAGAATCCAGCCCCAGACGCTGTGCATACACCGCGATGTTGCTGCCGATGGGAGCCGCATTCACAATGATGAGCACCGTACCGATCTGCCGCCATCCGGCTGGAAGAAGCATCAGACAGACGATCGTCAGCAGTGGGATCACCACCAGCCGTACTGCCGAAAGGGCGTAGAGCCGGGGGCGGGTAAAGATGGCTTTGAGGTCGGTCCTGGCCAGATAGACACCCAGCACGATCATGGCAAGCGGAGCGTTCATGCCCGCAATGGCCCCCATGGGGGTGCGGAGGAACTGCGGCACCGGGATGCGGCAGAAGTAGATCATCACACCGCCCAACAGGGAGAGCACCAACGGATTTTTGAGCACTGCCCCCAGTTGGATGTACTTTTTGTCCCCGGAAAGCTTTGCCTGGCCGTAGGTCCACTGCAAAGCATTCAGCAGGGCCACAAAGCCTGCTGCGTAGAACACGGCTTCTCCACCCAGCACTGCTGTGACCAGCGGAAATCCCATGAACCCGGCGTTGGAAAAAGCCACACCGATCTGCGCCATGGGGTCTTTGCGGAAAAAGAGCCACGACACCGCCATGGAGAGCAGCAACACCCCGGCACCTGCCGCAATGCTGACAGCCAATTCCACAGCTCCCTTTGCCGAATACTCAATACAAAATGATTTTAGCACAACACAGGGCAGCACGCAATATAACAGCAGGTGAGCCAGTGCCTTGCTGCCCTCCTGGGTGATCAGTCCGGTACGATAAAGCACATAACCTATGATGAGATAGAGGAACATCAGAAGGATCTGACCCAGAACAACACCAAAGACTCCGGTCATTGCTTTCCTCCCTGTTCTTCTCCGATTTTGCGCAGCAGCGGCAGCAGAGCATCCATCACAGGGCGGTAGCCGTTGGCATACAGGTGCATTCCCTCAATGGTGTACTCCGCTTTCAGATTTCCGGCAGCATCGTACAGGTCCTTGTTCAGGTCGAGGAATTCCGCTCCGTATTTCCGGGCCAACGCCTGCACGCCCTCGCTTGCCTCCCGGATACGCTCATTGGTGCGCCAGCGGAAGCATTCGATCAGGCCCGGATCTTCGGCCACGGTGGGGTTTACCGGATAATAGGCCAGCAGGTAGAGCTTTGTTTCGGGCAGTTTTTTCCGGATCTGCTGCACGATCTCCTCATACCGGCCCAGCATGGCGGCGCGGTCGTAGTCCGGGCCGTTCAGGTCATTGGTGCCGATGTTCAGGAACAGGTGCGCAGGCTGCGGTTCAAGGATGCACTCGTCCATGGCCTCCAGCAGCTCGGTGGTGGTAAAGCCGCCGATGCCCCGGTTGTACAAGGTGCAGTGCAGATCATCGTCCTGCAAAAACTCATACAATGGAAACTGTTCCATCAGGCTGGAGCCGGCAAACACCACCGCTCCTTTCTTTGCATAAGGATTCAAGCGGCGGAACCGCTCCCGCTTGATCTGCTTTTCCCGTTGGCTCTCCTGCTGCCGCAGTTCGTTCAGAAGGACATTTCGTTCCTGTTCCGTCATGGTCTTGGTTCCTTTCTCTCAGTTCTCGTGCAGGGGCAGTTCTACAAAACTGCCCTCCCCCAGCAAGATCTTCTGGTGGGCGATGCGGGTCTTTCCCTGTTCAGACCAGACTCCTGCGTAATTGCTGTGAACGGCGTACTGCGGAAAGTCGGAAGAAGAGACATCCAGCCGCAGGCAGCTGCCGGGCTGTACCGTCCAGTTCATATCCCACATCTCCACACAGACCTTTGCTGTCTGGCCGGGAGTATAGGTCTGCCCCTCCGGCAGGTCGGCAGCAATGGTGGTGATGCCGCCCCGGATGTTATAGGCCCTTCCGTCCGGGAACACCTCCATCAGCTTGGCAGTGAAGGCAGTATCATCCACATCGGTCGAGACATTCAGGTGCACCTTGATTTGTCCACAAATGGGCAGTGCTTTTTCCAGCGGAGCGCTGACGAAGCTGACCACATCGGGCCGATAGTCCGGCTCCGGCTGCAGCAGGCTGCCCGCCTCGGCAATGGTGGTCAGAACGCTTTCTGCGCCATGGCTGGGCACGGGGGTCTCCGGGTCATATACAAAGGTGCGCTTTCCTTCTGCCGGCTCGGCATTCAGAGTTGTTTCACCCAGATAAAGCTTTTCAGTCCGGCTCACGGGGGCGGGCCATGCCTCCAGCGTTTTCCAGCGGTCCTCCCGCATTACATAGGTGCGCACCCGCTTTTCCGGCTGTTTTTTCTGCTTCAGCAGCAGATCGAACCATTCCAGCATCCGGTGGATGTCGCCGTTTTCCAGATTGTGCTGTTCGCCCCACGCAATGCAGGGCTGGGACATATGATTCCAGCAGCCGATATCCAGCCAGCTGTGCTCTTTGGTCTCAGGGGCCAGAGAGGCATAGGTATTGATGGCACTGCCAAAATGGTGATCGTACCATGCATCGATGATATACACCGGAACCTTGGTATTTCCGGGCACATCGGCTAACAGCTTCCACCAGCCCTGCTGCCAGTAGGCATCTGTGCGGCGGGTGGCGTGGATCCAGTCCTGATACCAGTCCAGCGTTCCACCCCACAGCGCTTCATCCACCTTGTCGTGGGGACGGAAGCGGCAGCTTTCCAGATAGTCCGCTGTGACCGGATGGCCTGCATTCTGCATTGCCCAGCCAGTCAGCACATCGTGGCGGAACAGCCCCTTTTCATAAGCCGATTTGAAACGGTCGGTGCCATAGACCGTCAGCATCATTCCCTTGACCTTGGGTGGAACGATGTCTGCAATGGCCCAGCCGGTCAGGGCCAGATAGCTGGCTCCGAAATAGCCGATGCTCTCTGCCCAGGGCTGATCGTTGAGCCACTGCAGAGTATCACGGCCATCCGGGCGCTCATTGACGTTGGGTTCCCAATGTCCTTCGCTCTTGCCTGTGCCGCGGCAGGCATCTGTTGCATAGGGGCAGCACTGTTCGATCATAGAACAGGAGGAACGGGATCGCCAGCAGAACAAAAACAGCGCCCATCACCAGCAAGATCTGATACGGCGCAAAGTCCACCCCGAAATGCTGGTAGGGAACCAGATACAATACCGTCAGCGCTTTGACCTGTTTGCGCACCACCAGTCGGCTGTCCCTGCCCATCTTTGTCATGCAATACCCTGCGCTGTTCCATTCCATCTTTGTGGGCAGAAGGTTGGCATCCCCTACCAACACATTGCCGCTGTCGTTCATCACAACGACCCGGCCGTCCAGCCCATAGTCTTTCACCAGTTCTTCAAACACCAGCCGCAGATCCACCGCAGCGGTCAGGCTGGCTTTCTGGTAGAAAACACTGCGCAGCAGGTAAAGCCGCTGGCCGATGGTGCGCAGATACCATCCCCTTGTCATCATTTTATTGGTCTGGCCCGGCTGGCCGAGATACGCTTCCAGATTCAGTTTCTGCTTGAGCTGCTGGGCAGTTTCACCGTAGCGCCCCACATATAGGTTGCCTGAGCCGCTGCGCAGCACCACACCCATCAGGGCATCGTTGGCAGCCAATACTGCCGGAAACCCCTGTGCGATCTCATAAGCATCCAGGTAGGCGCGGGTGCGGTCGGTCTGTTCGCTCAGGCTGCGAAAGGTCGCATCGTTCAGTGACAGATTGAGCAGGTAGTTTTCCACCGAATCCAGCTGATTCTCAAAATTTGTGGTAAACATATCAAGGCCACCGGATGCCGCAGCTGCCAGCCGATTGCGGTTATAAAGCCCTGAAAAAAAGAGCAGCAGCCCCAGCAGAATACCAATGGGAATGGCGATTCCCAGAAAGATCATTACAAGCTGCCTGCGTAATGATGGCCGTTCCATTTATTTTCAAACCTCCTGCTGCTTGCATCCTGCGGAAAATGCGATTATAATAAAAACCGTCCAACTCGTTTCGTACAACGTTGTACCACAATCAAAAAGAAGAGGCTCCTTATGCAGGAACAGAACATTGCACAAATGCTTGAAAATCCATTCATGCAGTACAATCACATCGAGATCGTATCGGTAACGTCGGACAGCGCCGTCATGTCGCTGGACATCCGGCGGGACACCACCAACATCTACGGTTACGTGCATGGCGGCGCATTTTTCACCATGGCCGATTGCTGTGCCGGGCTGACTGCCCGCTCTGACGGACGGCAGTATGTCACCCAGAATGCTTCGGTCAATTTCATCCACAACATCAAAGCCGGTCACCTGACAGCCCGCGGCCGGACGGTCAGCCGCCGTCGGCACATCTGTGTGGTGGCTGTGGAGATCACAGACGAGACCGACACGCTGTTATTTTCCAGCACCTTTTCCATGTACTGTATCAGCGCCGAGGGCTGACTGCTCTTTCTTCCCCGCACTGCGCACGTTTGCGTGCCGGTGCGGGGCTTTTTTATTGTGCAGCGTCTTCTGTCAGCGGCCCGCAGCTCTCCCTGGGAACATACTCGATCGGCAGCAGTCGGCTTTCCGCCGTGGCGATCCGACCGTCCAGCTGCCCCAGCACCAACTGGATGCACTCCCGCGCCATATCCTCCATGGGCAGATAGACTACGCTCAGGCTCGGGATCGAAAACGCATCCATTTCCTCCGGGCCGTTGCCTACAGCGATCAGCCGGGGCAGCTTTTCACCGATATATCCAGCCTCACAAAAAGCCCGCAGCGCACCGTGCGCAATGGCCGAGGAACCGCAGAACACTGCGTCCGGCAGCTGCTGCTTCCACTCATGCCGCAGCCGATGCGAAACCGCCTCGTAACCGCCTCGTATGCTGTTTTCACAATACCGGTTGGCCAGGATCGTCAACCCGTGGTGCTCCCCTTCCAGCCGGAACCCATGCATCCGGTTTTCCATCCCCTCAAAGACCGGGCTGTTCCTCAGGACTGCCGCCGTCCTGCATCCCTGATCGGCAAAAGCCCGCGCCGCCAGAGCCCCCATCTTCAGATCATCCACATTGACGCTGCAATACCCATTGCAAACACGGTTGTACAGCACCACCGGGATCGGCAGCTGCGTGTCCTCCAAAAACTGCAGATCCGCATAAGACGCATTGCAAATGATGGCAGCATGGCAGTTTGCGCCACTGGTCAGTGCCTCGCTTTCCTTCAGGTGGTCGTTGACATACGGGTAGATGACCAGCCGCACCGGACGTGCCGTTTTTTCGATCTCGGCCCGCAGACCATCCCAGAAGCGGAGCATCATGCTGGCCCGGAAATCCTGTGCCCAGAACATGGCCACCACCAGCTCATTGGCACCGCTGCCGCCCCGCAGACTCCGGGCAGCCATATTGGGCTGGTAGCCAAGCCGTGCCGCCGCCGCAAAAATTTTTTCCTGCGTGGCCGTACTGATCTTCCGCTCTGCCGCCTTGCCGCCCAAAACAATGCTGACCGTACTGGACGAGATTCCGACCTCCTGCGCGATCTGCTTGATCGTAACCATGCTCTTCCCCACCTTTTTCTGATATCAGGTTTATTGTACCCGTTTCCCCGTATCTTGACAAGCCAAAAAAGCCTCTCCAATCTCAAACCAGCCGTTTTTGTGCACTCTGTATATTTTTCTTTTTCCTTTTTAGCCGTTTCAACAAAGTTGCATTTCTTTTCCTCCAAACTTCGTTTTTTTCTTGACATTAGTAAATCGTTGTACTACACTCAGTACGACGATTGAGTCAAACGTTATACTGATGTTTGACGCTGATATCACCTTTCCATTTATAAGGAGGCTATCGAATGAAGAAAGTTGCAATCGGCGGTGGCCAGGGCTTCTGGGGCGACAGCCCGGACGCGGCCATCCACATGATCCGCAATGCCGATATCCAGTATATGGGCTGTGATTATCTGGCAGAGCTGACTCTTTCCATCATGGCAAAGCAGCAGCTCAAGGACCCCACCAAGGGCTTTGCGCCCGACTTCACCACCCGCATCCTGAAGGAGGCCGGCAAGGAAGCCTGGGACAAGCACATCAAGATCTGCACCAACGCAGGCGGCATGAACATCAATGGCTGCGTGGACGGCATCCGCCAGTGGGCAGAAGGCAACAGCATGAGCGGTTATAAGATCGGTTATGTGACCGGCGATAACATCAAGGATAAGATTCCGCAGCTGCTGAAGGATGGCTGGACCTTCCCCAACTTCGACTACGACGGCAATTTCAACGATATTCTGGACAAGATCTACAACTGCAATGTCTACATCGGCCATGAGGGCATTGAGGGATGCCTGGCAGAGGGTGCCGATGTGGTCATCACCGGCCGTGCGGCTGACAGCGCCCTGTTCCTGGCTCCGCTGAAGTACGAGTTTGGCTGGGCTGCTGACGATTGGGACAATCTGGCCCGCGGCATCATGGCAGGCCATCTGCTGGAGTGCGGCGGTCAGGGTGCCGGCGGCAACTATATGTACGACTGGCGCAATGTCCCCCGCATGGACGAGCTGGGCTTCCCCATCGCAGAGCTGACCGATGATACCTTTGAGATCACCAAGGCTCCCGACTGCGGCGGCATCATCTGCGAACAGAGCTGCAAGGAGCAGTTCCTGTACGAGGTCCACGATCCCGCCAACTACCTGACCCCGGATGTCAACGTGGATATCAGCCATGCTACCATCACCCAGGTGGGTGACAACCGTGTCCGCATCGGCGGTGTCAAGGGCAAGCCCCGCCCCGACACGCTCAAGCTCTGCGTGGGTTACCACAAGGGCTGGAAGACTGTTTCCATGCTGAGCTTTGCATGGCCTGATGCCTACGAAAAGGCTCAGTACTGCGCCGAGGTCATCATGAAGAAGATGCAGCGCCGCGGCATGAAAGCCGATGACATCCACATCAGCTACATCGGCCTGAACAGCCTGCATCTGGGCGTGGCCGATATGAGCGAAGAGGCACTGAAGAACCTGAACGAGTGCGTGCTGCGCATTGCTGTGTTCAGCGAGGACAAGAGCGAGTGCGCCAAGATCATTCCCGAGATCAGCCCCCTGCAGCTGAACGGCCCTCCGGGTGCCTCCTTCTTCGGCGGCCGTGCCCGTGTGCAGGAAGTGATGGCGCTGTGGCCCACCACCGTACCTCGCGATGCCGTACAGGTCGAAAGTCACATTCTGGAGGTGAAGTAAGATGGCAGAGATCTATCTGAACGATATTGCTCACGGCCGCTCCGGTGACAAGGGCGATACCAGCAATGTCTGTGTGTATGCACGCAAACCGGAATACTATAAGATCATTGAGCGCGAGGTGACCCCCGAAAAACTCAAAGCCTACTTTGGCGACATGGTCAAGGGCGAGATCACCCGCTACGACGTGCCCAGCCTGAACGGCTTCAACTTTGTTATGAAGCACGCTCTGGGCGGCGGTGCCACCATGAGCCTGCGTCTGGACAGCCTGGGCAAATCCATGGGCAGTGCCGTGATGCGCATGAAGATCCACGTTGAGGATGGAGAGCTGTAACATGAGTGAACATATGGCATTGGAGAACCTGACCGTTCTCGACCTGACCCGTGTGCTTGCCGGCCCCTTCTGCACCATGATGCTGGCTGACATGGGCGCAAACGTCATCAAGATCGAGGTCCCCAAAGGCGGTGACGACACCCGCGGCTATCCCCCCTTCCGTGCCAAAAATCTGAATGGTGAGCGGGAAAGCGTCTATTTTGCCAACATCAACCGCAACAAAAAGGGGATCACCCTGAACCTGAAGGCCCCTGAGGGCAAGGAGATCTTCAAGGAGCTTGTCAAAAAAGCGGATATCGTGGTGGAAAACTACCGCCCCGGCGTGATGGACAAGCTGGGACTGGGCTATGATGTCCTGAAGGAGATCAATCCCCGCATCATCTATGCGGCGGTCTCCGGCTTCGGCTGCTACGGTCCCTACCACCTGCGTCCTGGCTATGATATTCTGGCTCAGGCCATGGGCGGTATGATGTCCATCACCGGTTCCAAGGGCGGGGAGCCCACCCGTGCCGGTTCGGCGCTGGGTGATATTCTGGGCGGACTTCATGTAACCATCGGCATCCTTGCCGCAGTCAACGCCCGCACCATTACCGGCAAAGGGCAGCGGGTGGACGTGAGTCTGATGGATAGCATGATTGCTGCCACTGAGAACACTGCCCTGAAGTACATCGAGACCGGCAACATCCCGGCCCCCATGGGCAACCGTTATGCCGCTGTTTCCCCCTACGACAGCTTCACCTGCAAGGGCGGCAAGGTCATCATCGCGGCAGGCAACCAGAAGCTGTACGAAAAGCTCTGCAATGAGGTGTTGGAACGCCCGGACATGATCACCGATCCCCGGTTCGTGGATATGCCGGGCCGTCTGGCCAATCAGGATGCCATTGCCGAAGTCATTGAGGAGCGGATCAAAGATCTGACCCCCAACGAGGCCGCCGAACTGGTACTGGCCCACGGCATCCCCGCAGGTCCCATTATGAACATCAAGGAGATCCTGGACGATCCCCATGTCAAGGAGCGCGAGATGTTCGTGGAGATGGATCATCCCACCCTGGGCAAGGTCACCGTGAACGGCTGTGCCATCAAACTGATGGACACCAAGCCCTCTGTGCGCACTCCCGCTCCCCAGCTGGGGCAGAACAACCGGGATATCTTTGAGGGTGTTCTGGGCATGACCGAAGAGCAGTTCAACACTCTGCACGAGAAGCAGGTGTTCTGATCTCTGACCACCTTTACACACGTTATTGAGGAGAAATCACATGCTGGCAGTATTAGGGTTCGTCACCATTCTGCTGGTGCTGGCACTGATCATGAGCAAGAAGGTCTCTACCCTTGTAGCTCTGATCTTTGTTCCCGCCATCACCGGCTTCATCGCAGCATTCATCAACGCCCCCAATGTCATCATCCAAGCCGCACAGGCTGCTGCCGAAAAGGCCGGAACTGCTTATGTTGAGCCGGTCATCACGTTCGGCACCCGCTTTACCAAGGCACTTTCCATCCTCAGCGCAGATTATATGGGCAAGGGCCTGAGCAGCATCGTTGCCACAGGTGTCATGTTCATCTTTGCCATCCTGTTTTTCAGTACCTGCTCGGATGCCGGTGTCTTTGATCCTATCATCAACCGCATCCTGAAGTTTACCGGCGAAGACCCCGTCAAGGTCTGTATCGGCACCTTCCTCATCGGCTGCATCTGCCATCTGGATGGCTCCGGTGCCACCACCTTCCTGATCGCCATCCCCGCCTGTATGCCCCTGTTCCAGAAGCTGAAAATGAACCTCTGGGTAGAGGCTACCATCGTGGCGCTGGCCGCCGGTATCATGAATGTTATGCCCTGGGGCGGCCCCACAGTCCGTGCAGCCGCAGCCATGTCCGGCCTGGGCTATGAAGTCACCGGCAGCGAGCTGTGGGTGGGCATCATGCCCGCCTGGATCGCAGGCTTGGTGGTCTGCCTGCTCATCGCGGCTTTCCTGGGCAAAAAGGAAGCCAAGCGCATTGCTGCAGGCATCCCCGCGCAGGAGGTCACTGGTCTGACCGAAGCAAAGGCCACCAACACCTCCAACGAACTGGCCCGCTCCGGCTGGCGCTGGTACTTCAATGTGGCGCTGATCCTGGTCATCCTGTACATCCTCGTTACCAACCGCCTCAGCCCGGCTATCACCTTTATGATCGGCTACTGCGTCCTGCTCATCGTCAACTACCCCAGTGTGGATCTGCAGCACAAGATCATCAACAGTCATGCACAGGCCGCATTCCTGATGGTCTCCATCGTCTTTGCCGCAGGCGCATTCACCGGTGTGGTCAAAAATTCCGGTATGCTGGCTTCCATGACCGACGCTCTGGTCTCCATCATCCCCACCAGCATGGGCACCTTCATTGCCCCCATCGTCGGCCTGTTCAGCGTTCCGCTGAGCCTGCTGTTTGACCCGGACTCCTACTACTACGGTGTTATGCCGGTCATCGCCAACGCTGTTTCCGCCATGGGCGGCAATGCACTGGCTGTGGCAAAGGCTTCCATCATGGGCCAGATGACGCTGGGCTTCCCGCTCAGTCCCCTGACGGGTGCCACCTTCCTGCTGCTGGGCCTTTCCGGCCAGGACCTGGGCGACCACCAGAAGCACACCCTCCCCTACGCATGGGTTGCATCTGCTATTATGGTTGCTGTGGGCTGCGTAGCCTGTGGGCTGCTGTTCTAAGGTCTCACCAAAAGAAACACCTTCCTCCTTTTTCACCCATTCCTTCATTCTGATTCCGAAACGTCTGCCGGGCGGAGTACCCGCAGCACGCCACGGAATGCGTGCAAACCAGCAGACTTCCACCCGGTGCTCCGGGTGGTGTCGGCTGGTTTTGCCGTTTTTGAAGGATATCACCCTGCCCTTGGGGCAGAAAGGAGTTTTCTCTTATGCCCGAGCCCATCCAGACTCCTGTTCCTGCGGCGGACGAACTGGCCGCACAGGTGCTGCTGCTGGCACAGAGTCGGTTGACTGCCGACCTGCGTTTTTTATCCTCCGCCCTGGAACAGCTGAAGCCGATTCCCGTCCCTGCGCTGGACACCCTGTTTGCCGGGGATGGCCGCTGCTTATACTATTGCCCTGAAACGCTCCTCCGCACATTCCGGGCACAGCAGTCTGTGCCCACCCGTGCCCTGCTGCATGTCACCCTGCACTTTCTTCTGGGGCATCCCTTCCAACGGCAGGAAATGGATCACCGCCTATGGAATCTTGCCTGCGACATTGCCGCAGAG
>OLRA01003692.1_pt1 | contig 13067 bp, 12 predicted proteins | sample 1673011 | NCBI WGS metagenome assembly OLRA01 (sample SAMEA3136746, study PRJEB25190) | human gut metagenome | reverse complement strand
AAGAAGCCGTCGGCCATCTTGCGCACCAGGTCGTATTTGTCGCGGTAGTGGCTGTAGAAGGTCTTGCGGTTCACCAGGGCCTCGTCGAGTATCGCCTGCACGGTGATCGCATCGAACGGCCGCTCGGCGGGCACATGGAGATCCTCCGCAAGAAGCAGCCCGTGCAATGGGGCATTGCAACAGCGGATGGGTTCGAGGCAACCACGCTCGTGAAGGTGGCTTTCCGAAAGACCGAGGCACGCATCAAGGGCACGCGCAACGGCGATTCGATTAGGGGCCCCGTCGAGCTGCCGATGGGTTTGGTGACGTTTGAGGGAACCCGAGACTAGGGCTTGTCCGATGAAAAGGGGCAGGAAAACTGACCAAAGGGGTGCTCGCTGCACGGCTGCCAAGGGCCCACGCTCAAAGCGCGCCTAGGGCATCCCTTCCCGCCGTCTGTACGATCTTTTCAGGCATTTCCATTCCTCCTCGCTATTGCTTCAATTTCTCAAGCTCTCCAATCCATCGGGCAATCTCCGAAGAGGATGCTCCCGTTTCGAAACGCTTGCTGGCAAGCCAGGTAGCGCCAGGAGCGCAGGGCTCAAGGACTTTCGCGGTCTCGCCCATGCCGCTGCTGCCTGAGGTGGCAAAGAGCGCGATCTTCTTTCCGGAGAAGTCATAGGACTCAAGGAAGGTGTTGATGATGGTAGGTGCGACGTACCACCAGATGGGGAATCCCAAAAGCACGGTGTCGTACGCTTCGATGCCATCCAGCTCGGAAGAAATGGCAGGTCGGCTGCTTGGGTCTGCCATTTCCACGGAGCTGCGGCTCCTCTTGTCGTGCCAGTTGAGGTCAGCCGAGGTGTACGGCTGCTCAGGAACGATCTCGAACAGGTCGGCATCGGCAATCACTGCCAGCCTCTGGGCGAGCTTGGCAGTGCAACCGCTTGCGCTGAAATAGGCAACCAAGGTCTTAGACATGAGCATCCTTTCTTCATTGGGTACGTGATGCGTTTCGAAAGCGTACAAGTTAAAGCACGCTTTAAGTCAATCGCTCCGCCTGCGAAAGAACCGCCGAAGTGACCGAGCCGGTCTTGCTCCGCGGTCTGCACAAGCTTGATCGCTATGGCTAGCACACCCCGTTTTCCGCAAAGAACTGCTGCATCTTGTCGAAGGGAATGACTTCCAGGTTGTCGTAGAGGTCGGTATGCACCGCGCCGGGAATGGTGAGCAGCTCCTTGTTGGCCGCGTACTTGCTGTCCCTGGTCATCGCCTCGTAGGCGTCCTTGCCGAAGTAGTAGCTGTGCGCCTTGTCGCCATGCACTATGAGGACGGCGCTCCTGATCTCGTTGCTGTACTGCAGGATCGGCTGGTTCAGGAAGGACATGCACCCGATGCTGTTCCAGCCGTCGTTGGAGTTGAGGCTCCTCGCATGATAGCAGCGCCCCTTGTAGTACTCGCTGTAGTCTCTCACAAAGAACGGGGCGTCATCGGGAACCGGCAGCGGCTGGCAGCCTCCCGCCCTGGAATACTCGCCGGCTTGGAACTCCTCGGTGCGCAGAGCGCTCAGCTGCTGCTTCTTCGCGAAGCGGGCCTCCTCGCTGTCCTCGGAGTCAAAGTAGCCGTTGGCATTCACCCTGGCCATGTCGTACATGGTCGAGGCGACGCTTGCCTTGACCCTGGTATCCAGGGCCGCCGCATTCAGGGCCATTCCTCCCCAGCCGCAGATGCCTATGATGCCGATCTTGTCCGCATCTACGTTGTCCTGAACGGACAGGAAATCCACCGCAGCCATGAAGTCCTCAGTATTGATGTCCGGAGAGGCCATGTACCTGGGCCTGCCACCGCTCTCTCCGGTGAAGGACGGATCGAAGGCGATCGTCAGGTAGCCGCGCTCAGCCATGCTCTGCGCATACAGCCCGGAGCACTGCTCCTTCACCGCACCGAACGGGCCGGACACGGCAATGGCGGGGAGCTTTCCTCCTGCATTTTTTGGGGTGTACATGTCCGCTGCCAGCGTGATGCCGTAGCGATTGCTGAATACGACCTTCCTGTGGTCCACGTTCTCGCTTTTGGGGAAGGTCTTGTCCCATTCCGTGACCAGCTGCAACGTTTCATTGAGTGGCATGAAAAACCTCCTGAGCCTCGATATTTGTCTTGCGCTCGATGGCGCATCTTGTCAGAATGGAATCATCCTAAAACCTAAACCTGACTTTAGGTCAAGCAATAGATCCGAATAAACGGAGGGCCTCTATGCACACCATCGGCCAAGTATCCGAGATGTTCCAGATTCCCATCTCGACGCTGCGCTACTACGACAAAGAGGGCCTGTTTCCCGACATGGCTCGTTCCTCAGGTATTCGCAAATTCTCAGAGACCGAGCTGGAGGCGCTACGCGTCATCGAATGTCTGAAGAAGTCCGGTCTCGAGATCAAGGAGATCCGCCAGTTCATGGAGTGGTGTTCGGAGGGCTCTTCCACCTATGCGGACAGGAAGCGGCTGTTCGAAGCCAGAAAGGCCTCGATGGAAGCGAAGATGAGGGAGCTGGAGAAGAACATGGCCATGATCGACTTCAAGTGCTGGTACTACGAGCAGGCATTAGCGGACGGAAACGAGGACAGGCTCAACGAGATGCTTCCGGACAAGCTGCCGAAAGATATCCAGGCTCTGTACGACTTGGCGCACTCCTAAGGTGGCAAGTTATTCTTATCTTCCCCTAACAACATCCCCTTCGGTCTGTCAAACTGTTGGTGACGTTGTAGGCGCTCGTGCCGAAAGGGGCCGGCGCTACTAGGCCAAGGAGGCGATAACCATGGGACTGTTCGACTTCATGCGCAAGGGGAAAGAGGAGAAGAGGGCCTTCCAGGAAGAAAACCTCAAGAGGCTGGAGGGCGAGTTCGACCCGACCGGAGCCTTGGGGGCGGGCACGTTCCCGGACGCGATGCAGTTCATCTTCGACGGGAATCGCAGGTGCTTCGTGGTTGTTGAGGGGTCCGCGGACGACTTCAGGTCTAAGAACCCGTACGTCATCGACTTCGACCAGGTGGAGGACGCTTACGTGGAGGTCGACGAGTACTGGACGGAGAAGGACGGGAAGTTCGACCTGAGGGCGCCTGGGCAGGGCAGCCTGAAGATGGAGGACTTCGACAAGGTGTTCTGGCGCTACGACGTTATCATGCACTTCAAGACGACCCATCCCTACGCTAAGCACGTGGAATACCGGATGAATCGCGACACGATCATAACCAGGGTCTCGGGGCTGAGGCTCATATCCCGCAGGGGTCTGGAGCTCAACGGCCAGTTCCGGGGCGAGGAGATCAAGAGGCAGTCACAGAGGGTCGCGGAGTTTGCAGCGGGTCAACAGGAAGCCGTGGGCAGGGAGAAGGTGTTGGGGCTGGTGACGGGCGATCGCCCCGACGGCCTGCTGGGCATGCTGGTCCAGGACTTCTTCGAGCAGGCGTACGTTGACAGAATGAACGCCGTTTCGGAGCACCTGGATAGGGCGTACCGCATCTGCAAGGTTCTGGAGAAATAGAGCTCGCGACGCTCGTTTTCATATGAGCTAAACGCTACCAGTAAGCGAAATTGGGCCTGACCCAGGGTTTCCGGGTCAGGCCCTTTCTCTACTTTTTCCCTGCTGCAGCGACTTCGGGGTGTTTTTCTAGCGCTCGACTTGGCGGCTTAGTTTCCGCCCATGGCAGCCAGTGCTGTTGAGCAATCTGCTGCTTCCCTCTTGCCATGCAATCAAAACACCTTGAGAGCCCACTCGTCAGCTTTCGTGACCTGTTGTGACCCACGAAGGCGCCCTGCCCCGCCCTGAAAACCGTGACCCAAATTTGACCCCATGGATTTTCGGCAATTTTTGAGACTGGGTGTAAATAGGATTCACTAGAGCAAACTGCGACAAACTGGAACAAACTGGAGATAGTTTCTAACTATTGAGTGGGAGTAGGAAATTCTTTAGTTATGGGGGTATAAATCGTTTAGGCGATAATGAATGCCCCAATAAACCCGTAATTTAAAAGACTGGCTCTAATGAAAATTGGAGCCAGTATGCGTTTGTTCCCTAGAGAGAACTACCTGAAGAAGATTCGCGGCTTCTACCATGACGACGGGATGATCAAGGTCATCACCGGCGTCCACCGCTGCGGCAAGTCCTGCCTCATGCAGTGCATCGCCGAAGAGCTGAGGGCCGAAGGCGTCGATGACGACCACATCGTCTTTTTCGACCTTGACCGATACGGGTACCGATCCGTCAAGGCCCCAGAACAGCTCGAGGCCCTCATCGGGCCTCTGCTCGCTGTCTCGGGGACGAAGTACCTCTTCATCGACGAGGTGCAAAACGTCGTGGGCTTCGAAGATGTGCTCAACGGGCTCCGCACCGAAGGCGAATTCTCCATCTTCATCACCGGGTCGAACTCCTACCTGCTCTCGGGCGAGCTGGCCACGAAGCTAACCGGGAGCTACATCGAGTATAGGTAGAACAACGCGTTCCGCCATAGAACGCAAACTCTAGAAGTATATCCAATAGCCAACTCTCTGCGCTAGAAAAGCCGCCCCCCAGGACGGCTTTTCGATAAACGCATCAGAAAACGCAATGGGTAACACCTCAACTGCTTAAAGCGACTCGCAAGAGATGTCCTCTAAGCACATCGAGGCATTCTCAACTTTCACCAGCATATTGAGGCTCGCGTTGCTCCATCGAGCCAGCAGCGCTTAAGCGGCAGCCGCGGACCCTTCGATGATCTTGCCTTCTTCATCGACACGAGGCGCACCAGCGGCAATTTGCTTCGCAACAAGCTTGCGCGCAAGCTTCACCGAGGCAACCATGCACACGCCCATAACGACCGAGATCACCATGCCGAAAATCCAGGCGGGAGTAAAGCTCAAAGCCGCGTCGAACGCCTGGCCGGAAACGATGGCGCCCATAATGCCGCCGACGCTCTGCACGGCGACCATGATACTCGTGGCCCTGCCGATATCGAGACGGCCGAATTCTTTCGTCATCATAACCGAAGGACCAACGGTGCATACGCACGTGCCGAACGCAAAGAACACTGCACCAAGAATCGGACCCCAGTCGGTCGTGTTGAAAATCATGAAGAAATTGGCCGCGAAGCACGTAAAGGCGCCGATAATGGTCGAAGGAATGAGTCCAAGACGGTCATACATCGAGCCGAGCGCAACCTTGCAGAACACAACAAGCACCAATTCGGCGGAAAGCACCGTAGAAGCCCAGGCGATATCATGGCCGCCCGTCACGATGGTCTCACCGTTCATGACAACGGAAGTCATATTCGAAATCGTGTTCACGACGATCATCGCATTAATTGCGCCAACCAGCATGAAGCCCAACGCGAGCAGCCAGAACGCAGCGCTTTTCTTCATGACCTTCCAACCAATGGCAACCGTGACCTCGGGGTCAGCCTGTACAACCTTTTTCTTGCCCTTGCTCTCGATCGCTTTAATTTCGTCCTCGGTAAGCTCAGCACCATAAGGCTGCAGGCCTTTATCGGAAGGGTGCGAACGGAAGAAAATCACGGCGATAGGAAGTGAGCCGACCAGGCAGATAACCGCAAGCACCACGAAAGCAAAGCGCCAACCAGAGGTGGCGATGATGTTGCCGACGATCGGCGAGAGAATTGCGCCGCCGAACGCGGAACCGCACAGCGCCAACGACACGGCGAAACCGCGCTTCAAGTTAAACCAGTTCGTGATAATAACCGAGACGAACAGGCGGGCACCGGCAGTGATAATGGTGCCAGAAAGCGCAGCAAGCAAGTAAATATGCCAGGGAGCGCTTGCGGCCGAATACCCGAAGAGCATCACCGTCGCAAGGGCCGTAATGCCCACTGCGATAGCGCGTGCATTGATTTTATCGAGCAAGAAGCCGATGATGAGCGTGCCCACAATCGAAATAAGCGACGCGAGCGATGTACCCGTGTTGTATTCGCCGATCGTCATGCCCAAATCGCCCACGATTTGCGCCTGAAAAAGCGACATGCAGTTCACGAAGGCCGTGTAGCACGTAGCCATGATCATAAAGCCGCCGATGACGATCCACCAGCCGTAGAAGAATCCCTTTTTCTCTTTGCCGCCCGTTTTCGGCGCGCCGTCTTGCGCACCATTCGCGACTTGTTCTTCCGCCATTGTTCTTCCTTCCAATATGGCCCCCGCTTGTACAGAAAGCCGGAGATATAACGTGTAAAGGTACGACAAATGGGCACTTTAGTCAACTAAAGTTTTCAACCCATTTGCCTTTTAGCTGATTTTTTTGACATTTGCCATGAAACGCGTAGAATCGCTCGCCGAACTCTTCAGAACTTCAGCTTGCCCGAGGCTACGGCCCAGGCGGAAAGCGAGGCACCAATGCCGACATCCATCAATTTCTTCGAAGAGGCGACCGCGCTCAAAGAGCAACTCGTCGCATGGCGTCGCGACATCCACCAGATGCCGGAAATCGGGCTCGAAACGCCCAAAACGAGCTCGTATATCCAATCGGAACTCACCAAACTCGGCATTCCCTTCCACACGATCATCAATGGTTCGGGCGTTGTAGGGACCATCGGAGAGGGCGAGCCGTGCCTTATGCTACGAAGCGACATCGACGGTCTGCCGATGGCTGAAGAATCGGACGAGGAGTTCGCATCGACCAACGGGAACATGCATGCCTGTGGCCACGACATGCACGCGGCCACTTTGCTTGGCGCCGCCCATATTCTGAAAGCGCACGAAAGCGAACTGAAAGGCACGGTGAAGCTGTTCTTCCAACCAGGCGAGGAAGGCTACAACGGGTCTGACGAAGCAATTGCTGAAGGCGTGCTCGAAAACCCGCACGTCGACCGCGCGTTCGCGATGCATGTGGTCTCGACGGTGCCCACAGGCGTTATCGTATACGGCGAACGTCCCATGGCCGCGGCGTACAACTGGACAATCGTCGTTGAAGGCGTAGCGGGCCATGGTTCCATGCCCGACTCGTGCGTCGACCCCATCACCGCCGCCGCCCATATTCATATCGGACTTCAAGAGATTCTCGCCCGCGAGATTTCTCCCATGAGCGAGCTCGTTATCACCTGCGGTGCATTCAACGCGGGTGACGCTGGCAATGCAATTCCGCAGTCGGCCACGATGCAAGGTACCATTCGAGTGTTCGACAAGAAAACCGAGGAGCTCGCTAAAAAGCGTATCGCCGAAATCGCAAGCGGTATCGCGCAAACCTACCGCTGCACGGCCACGACGACTTTCGGCCGCCCAAGCCCCGCGGTGTTCAACGACAGCGAATTCATGAAGCAATGCGTCGAATACACCAAGCAGACGCTTCCCCAGGCGCAACTCTACGGCGGCGCGCACGGCATGGGTTCTGAAGACTTCGGCAGCATCTCTCAAGCCTGCACCGCAAACTACATGATGATTGGCGCAGCCGCCGGTCCGATCAACGAATGCTATGGCCAGCACAACCCGCATGTTCGCTTCAACGAGAACGCGCTTCCCATGTCATGCGCGATTTACGCAAGCGTCGCGATGAACTGGCTGGACGACAACATGAAATAGGCGAATCGCACCATATCGCTTTAGATGAATGGGCTCACGCAATGTGAACTGCCTCCCATTTCTTGGACACGAGAAATGGGAGGCTTTTGGACTGGGTATGATGAATTGGACACCAAGTTAAGAGTGAAAGGTGGACCGCACGCAAGCATAGGAGCAACATGAAACCGATAGCGCACATCCGCACCGACCTTCCGCAGAAGTTCGGGATCCCCCGCAACAGCTTCCTTGCGCCCCATCTGCGAGGACGCATCGTATTCGAACCCGAGTACGCCCTCGAATCGGCCGTTTCGGGAATCGAGAGCTTTTCACACCTCTGGCTAATCTGGCAGTTCGAAAACGGCGTGCCTGGCGGCACCGCCGAGGACATCGCGGCCGATTCCGCGGCACCTTACAGGAACGGGGCAAACGCCAGATGGTCGCTGACCGTGCGACCCCCGCGACTGGGCGGCACTGAGCGGGTAGGCGTGTTCGCTTCGCGCAGCCCCTTTCGCCCGAACCCGCTGGGCTTAAGCTGCGTGAAGCTCGATCGGGTGGAGCGCACCGACACTGGGCCCGTGCTCCACGTCCTCGGGGCCGACCTGCGCGACGGCACGCCGATTCTCGACATCAAGCCCTATATCCCCTTCGCCGACTGCCATCCCGATGCCCGCGGCGGATGGATCGAAGACGCGCCGTGGCACGAGCTTACGGTCAACTTCCCTGACCAGCTTCGCGGATCGATCGAGCAAGACAAGCTCGCCGGCCTCATCGAGGTGCTGAGGCAAGACCCGCGGCGCGCGGGAAGCAAGCACGACCCCTCGCGCGTGTACCACCTTGCCTACTCCTCGCACGACGTCGCCTTCACCGTAGACGGAAACGCGCTGCACGTGGTTTGCGTGAGCTAGGCCTCGCCCTCCCGTACGTCTTCCCAGCGGAGAGCACGTCGCACAACTCCCCAAATGACCACAAACTCGGGGTTTTGAACGTGCGTCTCGCCCTGGCCAAATCAAGGGCAGCGATTGCACGTCCTGCGCAGTTGAGGCAGTCGCGGTATGCTCCCCGCGCATCACGCAGTCGTAACAGCCTCCCCGACGGGGAGCTTCACGCGCATGACGGTTCCGTCCTCAGAGCTCGCCTCGACCTCCACCGTACCGCCGTGAAGTGCGGCGATTTCCCACACGAGCGAAAGTCCCAGCCCAACGCCGCCGTATTCCCTGCTGCGGGACGAATCGACGCGGAAGAACGGCTGGAAGATGCTCTCCTTGAACTGCTCGGGGATCCCAGGGCCGCTATCCTCGACCCGTAGGATGACGCACCCGCCCTCCTCGCAGGTGGAGACGCGAACCGCCGTGTCGGATCGACTGTAACGAATTGCGTTCTCGACCAGGTTGAACACGAGCCGATATATCAACTTGTCGCTGCCAATCAGCTGGGCATCCCCGCTACGCTCAAGGGCGATGCCGCGCGCCTCGGCGAGGGGCGTAAGATCGGCGAGAACCTCCTCGACCATCGGCGCTAACTCGATCCGATCGTTGCAGGGCACGCTGCGAAGCTCGCTCATCTCGAGCAGCGTCTTCGTCATCTGCGACATCTTCTCGGTCTGCTCCTGCAGAAGCTCGAGGAAGGCAGCCTCCTCAGACCCCACGTCGGGGTGCTCGGCGGAGAACAGCTCGATCTGCGCCTGCATGAGTGCAAGCGGCGTCCGCAGCTCGTGCGCGGCGTTCCCCGTGAACTGCCGCTGTGCGCTAAAGCCTTCATCAAGGCGGTCGATCATGCTGTTGAACGACTTGCTGAACTGCTTGAACTCAGGCAGCACGTCCTCGCTAATCTTCATGTCCGCAAGGTTACTCGGCTGCACGCTCTCAACCTGCGACTCAAAAGCCCGCAGCGGCCTGAGCGCACGGCCGCTGACGAAGTACGCCAGCACGCCACCGAGCAGCGTCACCGCAACTGTGATAAGCCAATTGGTCGTGCTGAAGGATTCCTGCGCGTTGCTCACAACAATCGTGAGCTCTTCGTCGAGCTCACGATTGTCGGGGTCGAACGACGCGGCGGCACCATCGCCGATGTCGCCGCATGCCGATATGCCGCTGCCGATCGAGTCCATATATCGCATCCCCGAATACCCGATCAGGCAGCTCATCAGCACGCACGTCACACACACGAGAAGAGCCGTCATCAGCGTAATGCGCCACTGCAGCGAGAGCTTTCTCATTCGGCCTCCTCCATCACGTAGCCCTCCCCGATGCGATTGCGTATGGGGTCGTGCCCCAAGGCAGCGCGCAGCTTCTTCCTCAGAGCGGAGATGTGCACCCTGATCGAGTTGCTGAAGTTGTTCACGCTGCTGTCCCACACGTGTTCGAGCAGCTCCTCCTGGCTGACCGGCCGCCCCTGGTTGAGCATCATGTATTCGAGTATCCCGGTCTCCTTCCGCGTGAGAGACAAAGCCTCATCGCCCGCAAAAGCCCCGACGAGCCTTTGTGTCAAATGTCAGATTTCCGCAGGTCAGCAGCACATCATTTTGCGTAAAGCGCCTCAGTGTGAGGCTGCGGATCCTCGCCGAAAGCTCTTCTAGGTGAAACGGCTTCGTCAGGTAATCGTTCGCTCCCGCATCAAGCCCGGCTACCTTCTCGGCGACCTCGCTGCGAGCCGACAAGATGAGCACCTTGGTCTCACGGTCAACTTCGCTCAGTGTCCTAAGCACCGTCATGCCATCCGCTCCGGGAAGGTTCAAATCGAGCACGACGAGATCGAAGCGCTCGACGGCGAGGAAATCCATAGCATCTCGCCCGTCGTGGCAATAATCAACGCTGTAAGCAAGGCGCCTCAAGCTGCGCACGATCGCATCGCAAAGCGACCGCTCGTCTTCAACAACCAAAATGCGCATACGGGCCTCCTTGCGCAGACGTCGCCTCTCTTAACACGGATTTTATAGGCGATATGTTCCAATGGACCCCGAAGCGGAAGGAATAGCCTGATTTCTCCCGAAAGGAGGACAAGACCATGCGTCGAAAAGCACTGCCGCTTCTGCTCGCAGCGACATTGGCGCTGGGCGGATACGCCGCCTTTCAGCGGGTCGCCTCCATGGAGAGCGGAGCGAGAAAAACTGACTCGATCGAGGGGCCCGCACATATAGAAGGTGAGAAAAGCATGTACAAGGAAACCACGGAAAACGTCATCTACCTGGCAGGTGGCTGTTTCTGGGGCATGGAGCAACTGATGCAGTCAATCCCCGGCGGCTACTGCCACATCCCGAAAGCGAAGATGGAACTGTTCTCCAAACTACGCATCGACCCTGGCGATTCCCATCTCGGCCACGTGTTCACCAATGACCCAGAGTCCCCCAACGGCGTGCGTTACTGCATCGACAGTGCATCTTTGCGCTTTGCACCGTACGCGAAGATGCAATCCGAGGGCTACGGGCATCTCCTCAACCTGTTCGATGACTAGGTTTTCGCAGGTCACATATTAGAAAGCGAATGAAAGGAGCGATTGGATTGTTCAAAGCGATAAAGCCTGCAGCGCAAGTTGCTTTGGTAGCAGCCGGAGTGGCCATGGTATGCCTCGGCGCGATGAGGGGCGAAGCAGATGCCGTGCTGGCCAAGGCGATTCGACTGTGCTTGGAGTGCATTGGAATTGGATAAGAGAAGAAACCCCATATCGCAGTTTTTGAGCCGCTTCCGTAGCTGGATTCAAGCGGGCGCGACGCTGCTCACCAATATCCACCTGCCGAACTTCTTCAAGGGCACTATCTATCAGGGGCAGGGCAAAGCGGTCTGCGTACCCGGCCTGAACTGCTATTCCTGCCCCGCGGCCACAGGCGCCTGCCCCATCGGGTCGTTTCAGGCAATCGTGGGCTCGTCGAAGTTCAGCTTCTCGTACTACGTGACCGGGTTTTTGATTCTCATCGGCGTGCTGTTGGGGCGTTTCGTGTGTGGGTTCCTCTGCCCCTTTGGCTGGCTGCAGGAGCTGCTGAATAAAATCCCTGGCAAGAAGCTGTCCACAAGGAAACTCAAACCGTTTAGGTACCTGAAGTATGCCGTACTGCTGCTCACCGTGGTTTTGCTGCCCGCGCTGCTTGTCAACGACGTCGGAATGGGCGACCCATACTTCTGCAAGTACCTCTGCCCGCAAGGAGTGCTCGAAGGCGCGATTCCGCTCGCCATCGTCGATAGCGGCATACGCTCCGCATTGGGAGCGTTGTTCACCTGGAAGCTCGTCGTTCTGAGCGCAGTGGTCGTCTTGAGCGTGCTTATTTACCGCCCATTTTGCAATTGGGTCTGCCCGCTCGGCGCTTTCTATGCGCTCATGAACAAGGTATCCCTGCTTGGAATAAAGGTTGACCAGCACCGATGCATCTCGTGCGGCACGTGCGCGAAGACGTGCAAGATGGACGTCAAGGTCACGGAGTCGCCCAATCACACCGAGTGCATCCGCTGCGGCAAGTGTATAAGGGCCTGCCCGACCGACGCCATCGGCTTCAGCTACGGCCTGAGCTTGCCGGAAAAGCAACCGAATCAGCAATGCGAAGAGAACTGTCGAATTGAGAAAACGACAAGCAAAGCAAACGATTGCAAATGGAGGAATGATTATGAAACTAACGAAAATTGCGGGAGTGCTGGTGGTCTCCCTTTTGGCGTTCAGCCTTGCAGCCTGTTCGTCTCCTAAGGATTGCGAGGCAACCTCGACAAGCAGCAACACCGATATCGCGACTTTGCTGGCAACGCAGCCGAAGAACGCCGAGGAGGCAGCCGAGCTGCACCAAAAGCTCATGCAGAAGGAAAACGAGATCCTCTCCAGCAACTCGAAGCTGTGGGAAAAAGTGTTCCTGTCAGCCAACAAAGACATGCCGATGATCGAGGACGGCAAGAACTACGGCGACTTCCTCCTCGACGCGATCGAGGGCGCCAAAGACCAGTTCTCGGCCGAGGAATTGAAGACGCTCAAGACCGGAGCACAGCAGGTGAAGGAAATCGAGGACAAGCTCACGGCCCTCGAGAAGGACTTCCCCGGATGCGATAGCTCCCCGAGCTCGGGGGAGAGCGTCGACGCGTCGATCGCCGGCATGCCGAATAGCGCAGGCGCCGCTACCAGTGAGGGCAAGTTCCCGAGTTTCCTGGGGAAAGACCTCGACGGCAACGAAGTGACCAGCAACAAGCTCTTCTCGGGGAGCAAGGTGACCGTGGTCAACTTCTGGTTCGCCACCTGCAAGCCGTGCGTGGGCGAGCTTGGCGACTTGGAAGCGCTCAACAAGGAGCTTGCCAGCAAGGGCGGCCAAGTCGTGGGCGTGAATTCCTTCACGCTCGACGGTGACGCGACCGCGATCTCCGAGGCAAAGGACATCCTCGCGAAGAAGGGCGTCACGTACAAGAACGTCTGGTTCGCGTCGAGCAGCGAGGCCGGGAAGTTCACCTCCGAGCTGTTCTCGTACCCGACCACCTACGTCATCGATAAGAACGGCAACATCGTGAGCGACCCGATCGTCGGCGCGATCACGTCCCCCGAGCAGCAGAAAACGCTCAGCAAGCTCATCGACCAGGCAATCGCGAACAGCGAGG
>OLRA01003691.1_pt1 | contig 13069 bp, 10 predicted proteins | sample 1673011 | NCBI WGS metagenome assembly OLRA01 (sample SAMEA3136746, study PRJEB25190) | human gut metagenome | reverse complement strand
AATCCCTCCGAGTGCAACAAGTTGCACCCACCTCCCTTTGCAAGGGAGGCAAAAAAGATTTATTTATTTTATTTGGCGCGCTTTAGCCACTTTATAGATAGACTAAGGACTTCACACTAATGTGTGAAGTCCTTAAATATTGAATAAAGATTATTCAGCGTCTTCTGCTTCTTCGCTTTCAGCTTCTGCATCAGCATTTGGCTTAGGAAGAAGTTCCTTCATTGAAAGAGAAACTCTCTTCTTATCAAAGTCAATTTCAGTAATTCTTACATCAACTTCATCACCGACTTTAAGTACATCGGCAGGAGTGTTGATTCTTTCCCAAGAAATCTGGCTGATGTGGATAAGACCGTCAATACCAGGAATGATATTAGCGAAAGCACCGAATGATGCAAGACCTACAATCTTAGCCTTACAATCAGTGCCAACAGGATAATCTCTCTTCAAGATTTCCCATGGATTATCCTCAAGCTTCTTGAAGCCAAGAGAAATTTTTCTTGTTTCAGGGTCAAGCTTCTTAATTGTAACCTCAACTGTATCGCCAACATTAACAACCTCTGATGGATGCTTGATTCTGTTCCAAGAAAGCTCACTGATATGAATCATACCGTCCATACCACCGATGTCAACAAAAGCACCATAGCTTGTTAAAGACTTAACTGTACCTGTGAGCTTTTGACCTTCTTCAAGTGTAGCCCATAATGCATCCTGCTGTGCCTTCTTTTCTTCGTTAGCAACAACCTTGATTGAACCTACTGCACGGCGTCTTGCCGGGTTGATGTCAATAATTCTGAAACGAACTGTTGTACCCTTAAGGATGTCAAGCTCTTGATTTCTAGGAACGCCTGTTTGAGATGCAGGAACAAACACTCTGCTTCCCTTGGTTACAACTACAACGCCACCCTTAACAACTGCTGATACAACACCTTCAAGAATTTCGTCGTTTTCTTTTGCGTTAACAATGTCTTCCCATCCCTGGAATGCATCCACAAGCTTCTTAGAAAGCTTAAGAACGCCTTCGCTGTCATCAGTTTTCATAATAACAAGGCTGAGCTTGTCACCGATTGAAACTGCTTCACTTGGGTCATTGATTGGCTGAGCAGAAAGGTCTTCAAGTGCGATAACACCTGTTTGCTTTCTTCCGTCAACATCAACGAACACCTCAGTAGGGGTGATGTTAACAACAGTACCTGTTACAACTTTGCTGTTTTCATCTTCTCTGAATGATTCTTCAAGCATTTCTTCGAAGGTTGCTTCACCATCAGCAGATGCATTGACAGCAGCCTCAGCGGCCTTATCAGCGGTTTCTGCTGTCTCCGCAGCTGTTGCAGCTACTTCAACTTCCTTTTCAATTTTTTCTTCGGACATGGTTTTTAGTACCTCCTTGATAATTACCGAGGGTGTCGAAGCCCCGGCAGTAACACCAACATAGCTGTAATTGCTTAAATCAATGTTTTTAAGTTCCTGCGATGTTTCAATAAGAAAAGTATCCGCATTTGCCTTGCAAACATCCCTAAGCTTACAGGTATTGGATGAATGCCTACCGCCGATTACAATCATAGCGTCTGCTTTTTTGGAAAGTTCCAACGCTTCTTCCTGCCTATCAGCTGTGGCATTACATATTGTACTATAAATTTTGCAATTTGTATATAGTTTTTTTATTATTTTTTCGCATTTTTTCCATTCTTTTAGCGAAAAAGTTGTTTGAGAAACGCAAATTACCGAATTTTCACTCGAATTCGGCAACTTTTTGATAATGTTTTCAAGCTCGTCTTCATTTTTAAAAACAAAGCTTTCACCTTTGCAATAAGAGCGAATACCTAAAACTTCAGGGTGGTTTTCATCACCTGCAATAAGTGTAATTGTATTTTCCGGCTGTTCGGATACAATTTTATGAATTTTTAAAACAAAAGGGCAAGTGGCATTTATGAAATTGACTTTATCATTTTCTGCCTTATCTATAACTTCTTTTTCTACACCGTGGGTTCTTATAACCACAGTATAACCCTCGGGACATTCACTTACATCATCAATAATTTTAACGCCCTTGCTAATTAAATCATCAACAAGCTGCTGATTATGAATAATCGGGCCGAGTGTACAAACCTTTTTACCCTTGGCAAGCAAATCGTAAACAAGATTAACCGCTCTGTCAACACCAAAGCAAAAGCCTGCTGTTTTAGCAAGATTAACCTGCATTTTTTTCAGCCTCCCAAAGTTCAGTAATTCTTCCCATTACCATATTGGCTGCTTCTTTAATCTCACTTGGCAAAACATCATCACCATTTAAACCGAGTTCACTGTTTTTAATAAGCTTACCGTAAGATACGGTAACCTGCTTACCTGCTTTGATTTTACCGTCACAGTAAATTGCAACCGGTAATATATCAGCACCCGTAGCTTTTGCAATTACGGCAACACCTGCTTTCGCCCTTTGCGGAACTCCGTTTTTATCCTTAATTCTTCTGCCCTCCGGGCAAATTGCCATAACATGACCTTCGTTAAGGATTTTTTCACCGTATTCAATAGCCGAGGTATCACCCTTGCCTCTTCTTACAGGGAAGCTATACATATGAGTCATAAACCAAGCGGCAATAGGATTTTCAAAAAGTTCTGCCTTTGCCATAAAATGAAGCGGCGGAATATTCTTTGAACAAGCAACAAATATCGGGTCAAGCGCGCAAGTATGGTTAATAGCAACTATGTACTTTGTGCCTTTTGGCGGCACATTTTCAAGACCTTTAATTTTAAGCTTAAATGCAAGCTTGACAAAGGGCCTGAACACAACTTTAATAAAATTATATAATTTGTAATGTTTTATCTGTGAGTAATCAAATTCTTTCAATTTACATATGCTCCTTTATAATTTTTACGATAAGTGCAATTGATTCATCAAGAGTAAGCTCTGATGTGTCTGCAATAACAGATTCTTCACTTGGCTTAAGCGGAGCAATTTCTCTGTGTGAATCATTATAATCACGCTCATTAACATCACTTAATACATCTTCATATTTTACATTTTCGCCTTTTTCAATAAGTTCCTTATATCTTCTTTGCGCGCGGCATTCGGCAGATGCAGTAAGAAAAATTTTACATTCAGCTTTTGGCAAAACAACCGTGCCTATATCACGCCCATCCATAATAACATTATTGTTTTTTGCAATATCTCTTTGAAGGTCAAGCAAAAATTCCCTTACCTTTGGAATAGCAGATACTTTTGACGCACCCATTGAAATTTCAGGTGTGCGAATATAAGCTGATACTTCTTTCCCATTCAAATAAACACATTGTGTACCGTTTTCAAATCCGAGTTTTACATCAATGCTTTCAAGCATTTTAATTACTGCGTCTTTATCATCAATAATACCGTTTCTAACAGCACTGAGTGCAATTGTGCGGTATAATGCACCTGTATCCACATAAATAAATCCAAGCTCTTTAGCCGCGCCCTTACTTATAGTAGATTTGCCTGCACCGGCAGGCCCGTCAATAGCAACATTTATCATATTAGTTTCCTTAGCCTTTCTGTAATAATCACATATTATCGGCACATAATACAGCGGTAGAAAATGCAATTTGCAAATTGAAGCCGCCTGTATATGCATCCACATCTATAATTTCTCCTGCGAAATACAAATTATCAATTATTTTTGAACACATAGTTTTAGGATTGATTTCCTTAACGCTGACGCCGCCGCAAGTGATAATCGCTTCATCAATCGGGCGGAAATTGCTGATTGTGACATAAAAATTCTTGATTAAATCTACAAGAACAAGCCTTTGCTGCCTTGTAATTTGATTTACCTTTTCGCCGGGTGATATGCCGCTTAATGAAACTATAACAGGAATAAGCTTTTTCGGCAATAGTTTTGAAAGAGAATTAACAAAATCTTTATTAGAAAATTCTTCAAAATCACGGCAAATGCGTTTATCAAGGGTATTAAAATCAAGTGCCGGCTTTAAATCAATTTTAATTTTATATTTCTTTTTACCCATATTTTTTATATGGCTTGAAGCAGACAATATAACCGGTCCCGAAACACCGAAATGAGTAAATATCATTTCACCGAAATCGGAATAAATTGCCTTTTCATCTTCAAAAAGTGTAATTTCTATATTTTTTAGTGACAAGCCCTGAAGTTTAGGAATAAAATTATTGGAACATTCAAGCGGAACAAGGCTCGGCTTTGGCGGCACAATTGTATGCCCTGCCGACTTGGCAAGAATATATCCGTCGCCCGTTGAACCTGTTAAGTGATAGCTTTTGCCGCCTGTGCAAAGACAAACTTTGTCACATTCAATCTTGCTTTTATCTTCAAGCACAACTGAATTTATTTTATTATTGTTAAATTCAAATGCTTTAGCTGTGCCTCGAATTATTTTCACGCCTGAATTTTTAGCATAATTTACAAGGGCATCAACAATATCAACAGCTTTATCACTTACCGGGAATACTCTGTTGCCCCTTTCTATTTTAAGCGCAACGCCAAGTTCTTCAAACAAAGCCATTGTATCATAAGGCATAAAGTTTGAAAAAGCGGAATACAAAAAGCGTGGGTTTGTAGGCACATTTGAAATTAAATCATCAAGCTCAAAGCTTGCATTTGTTACATTGCACCTGCCCTTGCCCGTAATCATAAGCTTTCTGCCGCATCTGTTCATTTTTTCGATTATTACAACATCATTGCCCTTTTCGGCAGATTTAGCAGCGCATAAAAGTCCTGCTGCACCGCCGCCGATTATTACAATTTTTGACATAAATTATTCTTCCTCTAATTCGGCAAGTTCCAAAGATGCACTTTCCCACTTTTCGTAAAGTTCATCTCTGTGTTTTGAAAGTTCATCAATTTTTGAAGTGTACTCCATCAGCTTTTCATACTCTGCCGATGAAAGCTTGCTTTCGTAATCTGCAATTTCAACTTCGCTTTGCTCAATTTCATCTTCAAGGCGTTTTAAAAGAGTATTAAGCTTTCTTAAATTACTTTGCCTTTCTTTTTTTAATTTATAATCATTTACTTTCGGCTTTTTCTTTTCAACCTTTTCTTCCGCTTGAACATATCTGTGCTCGCTGTAATCATCATAATTTCCGAGGAAATTGTTACATCCTTCAGGTGTAAGCTCAACAATTCTTGTAGCAAGCTTATTTATAAAATACCTATCGTGAGACACAATAAGCATAGTTCCGCTGTAATTGAGCAAGGTATTTTCAAGTTCCTCGCGTGAAAAAGCGTCAAGGTGGTTTGTAGGTTCATCAAGTAAAAGAAAGTTATATCCGCCAAGCATAAGTTTTAAAAGTGCAACCCTTGCACGCTCGCCGCCTGAGCAAACATCAAGTTTTCTGTAAACTTCCTCACCCTTAAAAAGAAATGCCGCAAGTGCGTTTCTAACCTTTGTTTCCGTCATAAAGGGATACGCACTCCATACTTCATCAATAATGGTTTTACTTAAATCAAGCTTTGCTTGAACCTGATCAAAATACCCTGTCATAAGGCTTGCACCGAATTTGAAAGTACCGTCATCCCTGCTCAAATCACCCATAAGAATTTTAAGAAGTGTGGTTTTGCCGCATCCGTTATCGCCAAGAAGAAATACGCGTTCTCCCCTTTTAACATTAAAGCTTGCATTTTCAAAAACGGTATGATTTCCAAATGATTTTTTAAGCGAAGTAACCTGCAAAACATCCTCACCCGAAACACATTTAGGTGTAAAATCAAATCTGATTTTATCAAGCTTTTTATCGGGAATAACAAGCTGTTCTTTTATTCTTTCAATAACTTTTTCTTTGCTTTCGGCAGTTTTGATATTTTTTTCCCTGTTCCACTGCCTTTGCTGTGCAATGATACCTTCAAGTCGCTCGATTTCTTTCATATCATTTTCGTATTTTTCTTCAATAGCCTTTTGCTCGGCTTCTTTTTTCACAAGGAATTCGGAATAATTGCCTTTGTATGAGCGAATCTTTTTATTTTCAAGTTCAATTGTTTTATTGGTTACACGGTCAAGAAAATATCTATCGTGCGAAATAATAAGGCACGCGCCGTTAAAATTCTTCAAAAAATCTTCAAGCCAGGCTATTGCACTGATATCAAGATGATTGGTAGGTTCATCAAGCAAAAGAAAATCTGCTTTTGATAAAAGAAGCTTTGCAAGTATGAGCTTTGATTTTTGCCCACCGGAAAGTTTGGAAGTCGGTTTATCAAAATCTTCCTCGCAAAAACCAAGGCCCAAAAGAGCAGAGCGAGTCATCGACTTATAAGTAAGCCCACCGTTTTGCGTAAATTCGTTAGTTAAATAATCCTGCCTGTCAATAAGTTCTTTTGAATGATTTGTTTTAAGCTTTTCGCTCAAATCATCAAGTTCAAGCTCCATTTCAATCAAATCGCTGTACACACTTACAAGTTCATTCCAAATAGTTTTATCATTTGAACAGGTGTGCTGCTCCATATAACCCAAGGTGGCATTTTTAGAAATAAAGCAATTGCCGCTGTCGGCAGTATATTCGCCGGTTATTATTTTAAAAAGCGAAGTTTTGCCTGCACCGTTCACACCGACAAAACCCACTTTATCTTTTTCCCCAATATCAAATGAAAGGTTTGAAAAAAGCGTGTTTTCGCCAAAAGAAAGTGTTAAATTTTGAACATCTAAAATATTCATAACTGTTTCTCCAAAATTATTGTTTTTATTTTACACTATTTTTGATTGAAAGTATAGTGATTTTTTGATATTATATAAATATAAATAGAATCTATATATAAAGCGTATAGATTTTTATGGAATTTCAGAGGTAATTAAAATGGATATTTTAAAGCTATCGCCTGTATTTAAAGATTATATTTGGGGCGGCACAAGACTTAAAACAGATTTTGGATTTAAAAGTAATTTAGATATTTTGGCTGAGGGCTGGATGCTTTCCTGCCATAAGGACGGAATGAACACAATTGACGGCGGCGAATATGACGGACAGACGCTTGAAAGTGTTATTGAAAAAGAGGGCAAAGAAAAGCTTGTAGGCACACGAAGCTTAGACTTTCCTTACTTCCCTGTTCTTATTAAATTGATTGATGCTAAAGATAATTTATCAATACAAGTACATCCCGATAACGAATATGCAAAAAGAGTTGAGCATGAATTCGGCAAAACTGAAATTTGGTATGTAATTGACGCAACTGACGATGCACAGCTTGTTTACGGTTTTAAAAATAAAATCAGCAAAGAGGAATTCAAAAAAGCAATAGAAGAAAACACGCTTCTTGATGTACTCAACACAGTTAAGGTTAAAAAGGGTGATTTATTCTTTATTGAAGCCGGAACCGTACACGCAATAGGCAAAGGTGTTTTAATTGCTGAAATTCAGCAAAATTCAAACTCAACTTACAGGGTTTATGACTACGGCAGAATAGGAAAAGACGGAAAACCGAGAGAACTTCATATTAAAAAAGCAGTTGATGTATCTGTTACCGAGCCGCCAAAATATGACATTAAACCTATGGGTGAAACTGTTAAGGCAGACGGTTATGATTCAACACTTCTTACAAAATGTGATTTATTTACTGTAAACCATTATGATGTAAATGAAAAGCTCACACTTGAAACAGATGAAAAATCATTTAATCATATACTTGTTATTAACGGAAACGGCAATATTAACGAGAAAGAATTAAATAAGGGTGACAGCTTCTTTGTTCCGGCAGGATACGGAAAATACGAAATCGCCGGAAATTGCGAAATAATTGTAACTAACATTTAAAAAATTCAAAAATAATGAATAAAAGTCATTAGCAGTATCATACTACTAATGACTTTTATTTTTGAGGTGATAAAAATGAAGATAGTTAACATTGTTACACTTATATTAAATATCATAGGCGGAATAAATTGGGGACTTATCGGTCTTTTCAAATTTGATTTAGTAGCCTGGATATGTGGCGGTCAGGATTCTGTATTTGCAAGAATTATTTACAGCCTTGTAGGCCTTTCTGCTATTTGGTGCATAAGCTTACTTTTTTCAAACAAAACAGTTGAAGAATAAAACAAGGCGAACAGTGTCTGCCCTACACTGTTCGCCCTTATTTTATTATTTTACATATTGAAGCTGAAGTTCACCCTTTGAATTAAAAGAAGTTTTGATTTTTTTTGTTGCCTGCTGTCCGTCTTTAAATTCAGCAGTAACGGTAATGGTATCCCCTTCAAGTTTTTCAAACGGGGTATCAGGATTTTTAAGTAATGTATCAGTTGCATTTTCATTATCATACCATAATGCATCTTCGTTAAGTTCTTTTTGCAAATCATCAGCATTAACGGTTATTTTTCTGTCATACTTAAATATTTCATCGTGAAGCTTTTTATTTGTAAGGGTAATCACCTGTTTATCTTTTCTTGTACCGGAAGAAAATGAGTAAAGCTCTGTATTTTGAGAATTAGTGCCAAAATATTTTGATAAATCACGGCTTTTCGCAATTTCATTATAAATTGCTTTTACTTCATTCTCTTTCGCATCTTCAAGGGAAGATGCATATTTATCCTGCTCATCTTTTGTCAGTTCAATATCAACATAATAATTGCCTTTTTTCATTTGTGAAAAATACAAATCGTGATTTGTAAATTGAAAATAGCCTTTTTCGCTTTCAAAAGTAACTTTTTTAATATTTGCATTTTTATCAATATTAAATCCTACGCTATTATCATATGAAATCTGCACATCACCGTTGACTTTTTCCATTCTCAATTTATACGACGGAAAACTTAATACATCGTTTGAAAGGGTTGCTCTTTCTTCAACCTTACCGTTATCCTGTGCATAAGCCACTATGTTAAATGAATGGTCTGAAATTTTTGCAGATGATGCTTGTGTTGTAGCAGGCATTTTATCACGCGTCATTCCATATGAGCCTACTCCCATTAAAACCGCAAGTGCAAGCGTACAGCTTAAAACCGGTTTTAAAAGAGATTTTGCCGATTTTCTTTTCGGTTCTTCAATTTTTGCTTGAAGTCTGGTTTTCATATACACATCAGGTTTAATATCATCTATGGCTTCTTTTATAATCTTTTTTTCGTCAGTCATTACTGTATTCCTCCAATTCGTTTTTTAGCAGTTCTCTGCCCCTTTTAAGCCTCATTTTAATGGCAGACTTAGAAAGGGATAGCGTGGTGGCTATCATTTCAACTGTGTAATCCTCATAATAATATAGGAAAAGAACTGTTTTATACTTAGCGTCAAGTTTTAAAAGTTTATTTCTGACATCAAGTTTTCTTTCATCAAAAGGTTCGTCACCCAAAATTTCATCATTTAACGGTAAAACCTTTCGCCTTGAAGATTTTAAAAAGTCCTTACACTGATTTACTGTTGTTTTGATAAGCCACGCTTTTTTATGCTCACTGCTTTTGAAAGTAGGGCTTTTATACAGCAGTTTGATAAAGACTTCCTGTAATATATCCTCACTTTCGTCTTTATCTGCTGTATGTAGGAAGGCTATTTTATAGAGCATATCTGCATACAAATCATAAGCAGAGTTAAACTCCGTTTCTTTTTCTTTATCCAACCTTATTCCCCCTTTCATACATAACACGAATCAAACACAGCCGCGGTCACAAAAAAAGAAAAAATAAAAGGTCGGATATTCCGACCTTTTAAAAATATTACTTATTATAATAATTTATTATTTTACATCTACAAACCAACCGTTAAGTGTTAAGCATTTTGACATTTTCTTTTCACTAAATGCTTTGCAGAAGTCATATCCGGCGCCGCCTTCGGCAAGGATAGGTGTGAGCTTACCGTCTGCGAGTTCCTTATAAACTTTATCAACACTTTCTTTAACAGCTTTTTCTTCGTCTGTGTTTTCGCCAAGACCATCAACATAAATACCGTCTGTTGCGCAGTTAGCGGATATAACCGCACCGCCGTTAAAGTTTTCAAGGCAATCCTTTACAGCTTCGCCATAGTTTTTAACTACTGCATACGCTTGGTCACTGTGAGTAACACCTGCGGAAACTACGCTTGGGCTTGAATCAAATTTAGATTTTGCGGTGAATACCGATTCCGCCTTATCATTACCGCCGGCAAAAGCAAGAGTTACACCCTCGTCAAACATCTTTTCAGGAATTGCGGCATAGCGGTCAACCATATCAAATGTTGTATTCCAATAATACTCATTTTCAAGCAACACACCGGCACCGATACCGTAAGTATCTTTATTTTCCCAATGAGAGAACATATAACCCTCTTTAGGAATAGCGGCACTGATTTCAACCTTATCGCCCTCAACATAATATCCTGCGCCGGTTGATTCACCGTTTCCGCCCTCGCCTGTTACAACTTTAACTTCAAATGTAGGAGTATCGACCTGCTTATAAACAGGGGTGAGCTTAACATCCTTATCTGTTACATTTACCTTGGTTGAATTTGCGTTAATATCCTCAACAGCACTTTCGTCATTAGTTTCCCAATGGTCAAATACTGTATAAGCTGTTGTAGGAGCAGGAGCAGTTACATCTACACTGCTGTTTTCTGCAACAAACTGCTGTGAATAAGTACCTTTGCCGTCTGCCGTTAAAACATTAACGCCATACTGCTTACCTTCTGCATCTTTATAAGTAGCTGTAATTGTACAGTCACATTTTTCAACAAGAAGGTTCATTGAAGATTTTGTTTTTGAAGAAATGTTAACTTTTTTATCCTTAACACCCTTCGTATTACTCTTAACTTCCCATTTATCAAACACCTTACCCTTAGGAGCAGGGTCAGCTGTAACAGTTACATTAGAACCGTCGGTATAAGTTCCGCTGCCGATACCATTTTCAACCTTAACAGTGTAAGTATCCTTGCCTTTAACTTCTGATATTTTTTTATAACATGCAGTAAGAGTAAAGCTGTAATCATAACTAAGAAGCGGTGAATCATAATCTGCCCAATCAAGTGTTACAGGAATACCGAGTTCATCAGCCGCAGCTGCTGCGCCCTGTGCAAAGCCTGCACCGTAATTAGCTGAATTTTTGCTGTTATACTGGCCAAAATAGCCAAGATGTGTATTACCCGTTTTAACTGCAATGTAACCTGCAAGGTAACCGCTTTGAAGATTGTCAAATGAAACACACATTACATTTTTTACAAAATGGTCAGTTTTATCACTTGCCGAATGAGGAATACCATCAACTAAAACGAAATTGATTTCAGGATATGTATTTGCAATTTCATAAGCAATAACTTCAAATTTTTCACCCGGAAGAATAACATATTTAGCACCGTTATCCTGGGCAAGTTTAACATATTTATCAACATTATCCGATGTAAGCTCGCCGTTTTCATCAAGCACAGGTTGATAATAGCGGGCTGACATACCGTTTTCGCTTGCGTAAGAATTTATACCGTCCCAAGCACTTTGATTGTAACCTTTATCACTAACGGTACCGCCATCAGTAATAAGTACAATATCATTAGTTATTTGTTTTTGCTTTGTACATCCTGCCATAGCAAAAATGCTGCTTACAACAAGTACAACACAAAGAAGCACAGAAATTGCCTTTTTCATAGCTTTCCTCCAATAAAAGAAAAATGTTCCAAATAAGTACTTAAATATAATAACAAATAAATTTAAATATTGCAATAGCAATATTGATTTAAAAAATAAAAAACATTATAATAAGGATATATTTTGAAGTAAAAGGAACAATTATGGAAAATTTACATTATAAAAACGACAAGCTGTTTATTCTTGACCAAAGATTATTGCCGAATGAAGAAAAATGGATTGAAATCAAAAATAAAGAAGATGCATACGAAGCTATACAAACTTTGGCTGTAAGAGGTGCGCCTGCAATAGGTATTTTTGCAGGCTACTCAATGGCTCTTTTTTCAAAAAAGAATGATATATATAAATTAAAAGAATATTTGGATTCTTCACGCCCGACAGCAGTAAATTTAAGCTGGGCAACTCAAAGGATTATCGCAGCTTACGAAAGCGGCAAAGACCTTATTCAAGAAGCGATTGACATACATAATGAAGATATTGAAATGTGCAGAAAAATAAGCGAGTACGGTTTATCTCTTTTAAATAACGGTGACGGAGTACTGACTCATTGCAATGCAGGAGAACTTGCCACAAGCAAATACGGCACAGGGCTTGGTCCGCTCATTTTGGGCAAGGAAAAAGGATACAATTTCAAAGTATATTCAGATGAAACAAGGCCACTTTTGCAGGGCGCAAGATTAACATCATATGAGCTTGAAAAAGCAGGAATTGATGTCACCGTCATTTGCGATAACATGGCAGGATATGTAATGAAAGAAGGGCTTATAAACGCAGTATTGGTAGGCTGTGACAGAGTTGCGGCAAACGGTGATGTGGCAAATAAAATAGGCACAAGCAGTGTGGCAGTACTTGCAAAATATTATAATATACCTTTTTATGTTTTAGGCCCGTATTCAACAGTAGATTTCAACTGCAAAACGGGAAAAGACATAAAAATTGAAATGCGCGACGGCGACGAAATAAAGAAGAAATATTTTAAAAAACCGACTGCGCTTAATGAAACAAAATGCTTAAACCCGGCATTTGATGTTACGGACAATTCTTTAATAACTGCGATAATTACAGATAAAGGGATTGCCAAAGCACCGTTTGATAAAAGCTTAAAGGAGTTACTCAAATGATTAGATTTTTCGGCGGAAAAGTATTAACGCTTAATAATAAATTTGATATAACAACTGATGAAGTATGGGTGGATAAGAACAAAATAGTATATGTAGGCCCTGAAAAAAAAGGTGAAAAATTTGAGCGTGAAATCAATTTAAACGGTAATTTGCTTATGCCTACATTTAAAAATGCACACACCCACAGTGCTATGACTTTCGGCAGAAGTTACAGTGATGATTTACCGCTTGACAGATGGTTAAACGAAAAGATTTTTCCGATTGAAGCAAAGCTTGAAAGTGAGGATATATATCACCTTTCAAAACTTGCTTTTTTGGAATATTTAACAAGCGGAACAAGTGCTTGCTTTGATATGTACTATTTTCCCGAAAGTATGGCAAGAGCAAGCGTTGATTTCGGCTTCAGGACAGTAATGTGCGGCG
>OLRA01003690.1_pt1 | contig 13074 bp, 10 predicted proteins | sample 1673011 | NCBI WGS metagenome assembly OLRA01 (sample SAMEA3136746, study PRJEB25190) | human gut metagenome | reverse complement strand
AATATTTGACGATAGAAAAAAGATTAGGAATTGTGGCACCAGTCATAAAGGATAGAAATATTGGAATTGTAGGTCATAATCCAGTAAAGAAAATCCAACATGTAAATACATGTATAACATCAGGGGCATTTTCAAACTTAAAAGCATGGAAGCGAATTGGTGGATATGATGAAAGAATGTTTATTGATTCGGTTGATTTTGAGTATTGCTATAGAATGAGAAAAAATAAATATGGTGTAATACAAGTTCGAGATGTTCAGTTATTACATGAGATAGGGGCAAGTGAAAAGAGAAGATTTCTTTTCTGGAATGTAGTAGTTAATGGACATTCAGCGTTTAGAAAATTCTACATTGCTCAAAATAATGTATACTATCCATTAAAACATCATTTGTGGTTGCATTTCATAAGAGGAAATTTTAGAAATTTGGGATTGATGTTTGTAGTATTGTTATACGAAGAAAATAAAAAGGACAAATTAGCAGCAATTATTAAGGGATGGATAAAGGCGTATCGGATAAAAGGAGAAAGAAATTATGCAGATTAATTTCGTTCTTCCCGCAATGGGGAATTCTGGAGGAATTGATGTTGTATACAAATATGCAACACTTTTAAGAGAAGAAGGACATACAGTAACAATTTATAAAGAGATTATAGGAAGAAATATGCATCGATATAAATCAAGAATCAAAAATTGGGTGCATTGTATATATTGTACTGTAAAATCTATGATTACATTAAAAAAGAATAAAAGAGAATATGACAAATATGTGTTGAGTATTAACAATCTTTTTATGAAAGACGCTGATGCGGTGATTGCTACGTCATGGCCATCTGCATATAGAGTAAATAAGCTGAATAAAGATAAAGGCAAAAAGTTTTATTTTATTCAGGATTTTGAAATCTGGGATAACGAAGAATATGTGAAAGAAACATATAAATTACCATTAAATAAAATAGTTATTTCGTCATGGATCAATCAACGAATGAGAGAGGAATTGGATATTGGACCATTTCCGATTGTTTTTAATGGATTAGATACAGATATGTATCATAATACTGGGAAAAGAAAAGAAGACACATCTGAAATAAATTTCTTAATGTTAAACCATATATTACCTAAAAAGGGCGTAAAAAATGGATTAGAGGTATTTCAAAAAGTAAAAAAGAAATATAAAAACTGTAAATTAAGAATGTTTGGAATGTGTGATAATTTGAACCTTCCAGATGATGTAGAATATTATCAGAATCCGACAAAACAAAAACTGCTTGATTTATATTCAAATTCAGATATATTTATTTTCCCTAGCCTGGAAGAAGGATGGGGATTAACTCCATTAGAGGCAATGGCATGTGGATGTGTTGTTGTGGGGACGAATACTGGTTTTGTGTTGGATTTAGGTCAGCACGAAAACAATATGATGATAAGTACGCCAAACAATGTTGATGAAATGGTGGAGAATGTAGAACAATTGATAATGGATACTGAGTTAATGAAGAAAATACAGAAAAATTCGATAGAAACAATTAGGCAGCTTGAATGGAAACAATCCGTACAAAAATTGATTTCTTTCATAGAGCGTTTGTAAGATAAAAGGTGGGATAAAAATTGAAAATTGAAAAAAGAACAATATTTCTAACAGGATATAGTCTATATATACTTACGAATGTATTTATAGAATCAGAATTTGCTGATCTGGGGCCAATGGGGAAAATCCTTAGATTATTAAAATATATGGGAATTCTTTTTGTGATCTTATCCTGTTATAATGATGCAAAACTTGATATAAAAAGAACAAAGATAATAGGAATTCTAATTTTTATTTCACTGATCAATATGATAGTATTCAATGGTGGAACCGGTATTGTTGAAATTGCAATTATTATTGGCTGTTTTGCAATGATTAGAGATAATTTAAAAGATATTTTTAAGTGGAGCATATATAATTTGACAGTAGGTCATATTATTATGTTATTAAGTTTCGTAGGAATATTAGAAGATCATATAACAACAAGATGGGTCGGAAGTTATATGGGAAGTTTTTTTGGAGGAGAATATATAAGACATCAGATGGGATTCCTTGCAAGTAATCAGATACCATTAACATTGATGATCGTATATATTATGTTTATTGCTTATAAGAAAGAGAAGATCACTATAAAAGAACAGCTGCTTTTTCTTATATTAAATATGTGCTGTTTTATTTCTTTTGGAGCAAGGGTTTCTTTCCTATTGATAATAGGAGCTTTTTTTGTTTATTGCATTTTGAGAATCAGTGATAAATTCTTTCCTAATTGGACGATTAAAACGAATTTTATATGGATTTTATATCCATTTTGTATGATGATCAGCGTAATTTTAGGGTATTTTTATAATTCTGGTTCGAACTTATGGCTGTTATTAAATGATATTTTTTATAACAGAATAAGATGGGCACATGCAGGATTAAAACATTATGGATTAAGTATTTTAGGGTATGGACTGAAAGCAGGACAAGCAACAGGAACTAATGGAGAAAATCTTGTTGATAATGGATATGTATTAATCTTATTACAAAGAGGTATCATTCTTACGATCATGGTAATAGTGATGTGGAGCTATTTAACGTATATAGCTGAAAAAAACAGAGATAAATATATGGTGCTTTCATTAATTTTAATTGCAGTTGCAAGCTTGATCGATAATCATTTGATTTCGTATAAGATGATACCATTTTATTGTACTTTTATTAGTGGACAAGATGAGATAAAAAATAAAGGAAGAATGTTATTAGACAAATACAAATTTGTTTTTAAATATAAATTTGTGTTAACTAGAAGAAATGTAAGGGAGAGATAGATGGGCGATATAGGCATTGTTGTTTTGAATTATAAAAATTATACAGAAACTATAAAATGTGTAGATAGTATTCTTGAGCAAAAAGAAGTAAAAGTAAATGTTGTAATTGTCGATAATGGATCAGAAAATGAATCGATGGACGCTTTTAAAGAACGTTATAATGACAATGAAGGAATCCATTTAATAGAAAATTCTAAAAATCTAGGATATGCAAAAGGCAATAATGTTGGAATTGATTGGTTAAGACATCAAGGAATCGATTTTATAATTGTTTGCAATTCGGATGTTGTTTTTTCATCTCCATATATTATGAAAGATATGTACGAGGCGCTGACAAAAGAAATTGGAGTAATGATACCTATCATACGTAACCTCGATGGAACCATAGAGATGAGGGCTCAGTACCGAAGAAAATTGTTCTCAATGAGAATTATAAAAGAATTGTTAAAAATGCGTAATTTAAAGAAAAATAAGAATCCAAAAGAGGAAGATAAAAGCAGTAATGCAGCTCAAATTATGGAATTTTTAAAACCAGGAATTCAAACAGATTATTATGTTATTACGGGTAGTGTTTTTGCTTTGACACCAAATTTCTTTAAATATTATTCTGGATTATATCCAGAAACCTTTTTGTATGTTGAGGAATTGGCGACAATGTTATTAGTGCATAAGGCCAGATTAAAATGTGCGATTATTGAAACGAAGGATGTAATACATAAAGGTGCCGCATCTACGGGAAACTCATTAAAAGCAGGTACTGAAAGAAAAAGAAAGATGATAGCAGCAAGCGCTAAGAAAGTTTTCAAGCTAGTATTTATGCCAAGATTTTATGTAGGATGGAAATATAGGAGATAAAAGTGAGCATCATTAATTTTATTAAGTGGAGAATTATAGATAAAAAAAGACAAAAAGAATGGAGAAAGAAAAACTCACACAATTCAGTTGTGCTCAATAGTTTTGTACCATTTGACTGTATCCAAATCGGAAAATATACTTATGGAGAATTGAACATATTGCGTTTAGATGACAGCAGTAATTTGACAATAGGTAGTTTATGTTCTATTGCGGAAAATGTTATGTTTCTATTAGCTGCAGACCATGGGATTTCTCGGATATCTACATTTCCATTTAAGGCTAAAATGTTAAAAGAGACAGAAAATGAAGCCTTATCAAAAGGTGATATTGTGGTAGATGATGATGTATGGATTGGGCATGGAGCTACAATATTATCCGGGGTTCATATTGGACAAGGGGCTGTGGTAGCAGCAGGAGCAGTCGTATCGAAAGATGTACCGCCATATGCAATTGTTGGGGGAGTACCAGCTAAAATAATCAAATATAGATTCGATGAAAAAATGATAGAACAAATGCTGAAAAAGGATTTTGATCAGATTACGGAAGATATGGTGGCTGAACATAAAGAAGAACTTTATAAAGAATTGAAAAGTGTAGAACAGATTGAGTGGATTCCAGATAAACAGGAACTTTAGAATGGAAAAGATTTAAATAAATTTTACAAAACTTTAGGGAGATACATAGAAGAATGAAAAGTTTAAAAATAAATACGATATTGAATATGATAAAAACATGTTCCAGTATTATATTTCCATTAATTACATTTCCATATATATCCAGAGTATTAATGACTGAAAATGTAGGAAAAGTAAACTTTGGAGATTCTTATGTTAGTTATTTTTCACTGATAGCAACATTAGGAATAACAACATATGCAATACGAGAGTGTGCAAAAGTCAGAGATGATAAAAGAAGATTAGAAGAAGTAGCATCAGAGATATTTTCTATCAATATATGTACGATGATGCTGGCATATGTTTTATTATTCTCATCCTTGTTTTTATTTAGAAGATTGGATGCATATCGAAATCTGATCGTGATCCAGAGCGTTGTAATCGTATTTACAACGATAGGTGCGGATTGGTTAAATAGTGCAATGGAAGATTTTGAATATATAACAATTCGATCTATAGCATTTCAGATTCTTTCTATGGTATTAATGTTTATATTTGTGAAACATCCAGATGACTATATAAAATATGCAGCTATTTCTGTTGTATCGACAAGTGGATACAATATTTTGAATGTTTTTTATAGGAAAAAATATTGTAAATTAACGTTTACATTAAATATTCCATGGAAGAAGCATATGGTTCCTATTTTACTGCTGTTTGTTATGACATTATCGCAGACTATATTTAATAGTTCAGATATTACAATGTTAGGATTTTTCAAGGGAGATTATGAAGTTGGAATCTATAGTACAGCAACCAAAATGGAGAAATTGATTAGCAATATTGTATCATCGATCGTATTTGTGCTAATGCCAAGACTTTCTTATATGTTTGAAGTGAAAGATTATGATAGGATTAATCAATTATTACGAAAAGTATTATTGGCATTTTTAACAATTGGATTACCTTGTTATGCAGGAGCTACAGTGTTAGCAAAAGAAGCTATTTTGATCATCGCAGGAAATGGATATGTACAAGGAACAAGTACATTACAGATATTAATGATTTCATTTCTATTTAGTTTAGTTGGAGGCAGTTTTTTGGGAAATGTGGTATTATTGCCTTCTGGAAATGAAAAGAAGTTTATGATTATATGCTGTATATCGACAATTGTAAATATTATAGCCAATGTATTTATGATTCCACTATTTGGAGCAAATGGTGCAGCAGCAACAACAGCTTTTTCATCTTTTATAATCATGATTATGCTTATAGTTACAATTGATAAACGTATTAAAATAGATAGAATTTCAAAAGTATTTATTGCACCAGTCGTTGGAAGTGTGGTTATGTCCTTATATTGTATAGTTATTAGACAATTAATACAGAATTTATGGATAAAAACCATCGCATGCATTGGTGGTGGCGTAATTATTTATGGTATAATACAATTATTATTGAAAAATGAGATTATTGTCGAGGTAATGAATAAAATCTTACAAAAATGCAAAAGGGGATAGTCGGTCATGTGTGAGGAGAACAAGAAAAAGGAAGTAAATATATTTTTAAATAATATTTATAGATTTGTGGAAAAGGAAATTGCAAAAGGAAAATATGAAAAAGCAATGGCGGCAATTTCAATCGCAGGAGAGATTCAGTATCAGTTTAATCAAGAGTATGTTGATACTGACTTAGAGAAAAATATATCCTTAATCGCAAAAAAAATAAAACCAAGATATGAAAATAAGATATCTGAATTAAAAGTCAAAGAAAAGAATATTCTGTTTTATGATGGATTTGGACTGGATACAAGAGGTGTGGTATTAATGTATTTAAACGCGCTGAAGAAGAATGGATATCATGTTATTTATGTTACAGATAAAAATGCGGTTGAAACTCAGCCAGAAGTCCACAAATTAATGAAAGATGCGGATATTATATGGGAATATATTAATATGAATGATAAATATACTGCCTGGATGGAAGAATTGACAGATATTATCATAAAGAGATGTCCAAAAGCTATGTTCTTTTATACGAAACCCAATGATGTGTCAGGAGCGGTAAGCTTTTCATTATTTGAAGGAAAAATTGATAGACATTTAATTGACCTGACAGACCATGCATTTTGGATAGGTGTAAATTGTAATGATTATTTTTTAGGAAGCAGAGAGATGTCAGCTTCAAATCAATTTTTTAAACGACATATTCCAAAGGAAAAATTGATCAAACTTGGAGTAAATCTTATTGTAGATCGATGTGATACGCATGAGAAGTTACCATTTGATGTAACAAAAGAAAGATATATATTTAGTGGTGGTGCATTATATAAGACACTTGGAGAAGAACAAAATACGTATTATAAGATTGTTGATCATATTTTGCAATATAATAAAGACATTAAATTTTTGTATGCGGGATTTGGTGATGACAGCGAAATGGTCAAAATTTTAGAAAAATATCCGGACAGAGCATATCTGGTGGGTGAAAGAAAAGATTATTATTATTTAATTGAAAATTGCACGTTATACCTTAATACATATCCTATGTTTGGGGGTATGATGATGAAATATTCAGCAAATGCAGGGAAAATACCAATAACATTGAGACATAATGCAGATTCAGATGGATTATTATTAAACCAGCAAGAAGCGAGAATCGAATATGATACATATCAGAATTTGGTGGAAGATGTTGATAAGCTGCTTTCGGATGAATCATATTTAAAAGAAAGAGAAGCATTATTAGAAGGAACAGTTATCACAGAACAGCGTTTTGTAAATAATGTCAGAGGTGTTATTGAAAAACATCAGACGGATTATGAACATGAAGTAATAGAGATTGATACATCAGAATTTCAAAAAGAATTTTATTTACGTTTTGATTTGGAAGAACAAAAATACAAAAGTGTAAATTATATAAACCGATCTCTGTATGGTTCAATGCCATGGATGAATAAGATTTTGATAAAGAAATTTATGAATAAACTAACAAGAAAAAATCACAAATAGGAGAGAAAATTATGGTTGACTTTAATGTACCACCATGTGTGGGAAATGAAATTGAATATGTGAAACAAGCAATCGAATCACATAAGATATGCGGTGATGGTCAGTTTACAAAAAAATGTCATCAGTGGATGGAAGACCGTTTTAATGCACAAAAAGTATTACTTACGACAAGTGGAACAACTGCATTAGATATGGCGATGTTATTGTGTGATTTACAGCCAGGAGATGAAGTAATCTTACCAAGTTATACATTTTCAAGTACAGCTACATCGGCTGTTTTAGCAGGTGCTAAATTAGTATTTGTTGATGTTAGACCTGATACAATGAATATTGACGAAAACAAAATAGAAGATGCAATTACGGATAGGACAAAAGTTATTATTGCAATGCATTATGCTGGAGTAGCATGTGAAATGGATACAATTATGGATATTGCCAAGAGACATAATTTAATTGTGGCAGAGGATGCAGCTCAAGGTGTAATGAGCAAGTATAAAGGAAAATATCTTGGTACAATTGGAACTTTTGGATGTTATTCTTTCCATGAAACAAAAAATTATTCCATGGGAGAAGGTGGAGCATTAGTTATTAATGATCCAGAATATAATGAAAGAGCAGAGATTCTTCGTGAAAAAGGAACAAACAGAGCGAAATTTTTCAGAGGTCAGGTTGATAAGTATACATGGGTAGACTTTGGAGATAGTTATTTACCAAGTGAGTTAAATGCTGCATATTTGTGGGCACAATTATTAAATGCTGACGAAATCAATGATAATCGAATTGCGACATGGAATAGATACTATCAGGGATTACAGACAATGGCGAAGGAAGGAAAATTTGAAATTCCAACAGTGCCAGAAGAATGTGAACATAATGCACATATGTTTTATCTGAAATGCAAGGATTTAAAAGAACGTTCAGAGTTTATTAAATTTATGAAAGAAAAAGAATTATACTGTGTATTTCATTATATTCCATTACATTCTGCACCAGCTGGAGAAAAGTTTGGAAGATTTGATGGGGAAGATGAGTTTACAACAAAGGAAAGCGAAAGATTAGTTCGTTTACCAATGTATTACGGTTTACTTGAAGATCAAGTAGATTTAGTGGTTGAAGGAATCAAGGAATTTTACTCTAAATAAGTTTGATGTTTTAGAGTAATATAGGATAAAAGTTAATTGGTTGATCATATGAGGAGTTGATAGTATTGGAAAAGAATCTTGCAATTATTGGAGCAAGTTATTTACAGCTGCCGTTAATAGAAAAAGCAAAAGAAATGGGATATACCACACATGTTTTTGCATGGAAGGCAAATGATGTAGGAGAAGAAGCCGCAGATAAATTTTATCCTATAAGTATTATAGAAAAAGAAGAAATACTTGAAGTATGTAAAAAGATAGGTATCTGTGGAATTTGCAGTATAGCATCAGATGTTGCAGTAATAACCGTCAATTATGTGGCTGAAAAATTGGGACTGGCTGGAAATAAGATTGAAACAACAGGAAAATGTACAAATAAACATTTGATGAGAGAAGCATTCGAAAACGCAGGAGATCCAAGTCCAAAAAGTATTTTGGTTGATGATAATACAAAATTAGACGAGCTGCAATTAGAATATCCCGTCATAGTGAAACCAACAGACAGAAGTGGAAGCAGAGGAATCTTTAAGTTAGAGAATCCGTTAATGTTAAAAGAGGCAGTTGAGAAAGCCAAGAATGAAGGATTTGAAAATAAAGCATTAATCGAGGAATATGCAAAAGGCCAGGAATATAGCGTTGAATATATTTCTTATAAAGGAAATCATCATTTTTTAGCGTTAACATTAAAACATACAACAGGTGCACCGTACTTTATTGAAACAGGACATTTAGAACCGGCACCAGTTGAAGAAGATGTTTTAGAAAAGGTAAAAAATGTAGTAAGCCATGCATTAAATACACTAGGAATTGAAAATGGAGCTTCTCATTCTGAAATAAAAATAGATAAAAATGGTGAAATAAAAATTATAGAAATCGGAGCCCGAATGGGTGGAGATTGTATAGGAAGTGATCTTGTGCAATATTCTACAGGATATGATTTTGTCAAAATGGTGATTCAGGTAGCTTGCGGAGAAAAACCGGATTTTACGAAAGTAACCGATTCAATGAATGTAGAAAGTATTTTTATCTTTACACAAGAAGATTTAGATGAATATGAAAAAATAAAAAATGAAAATCCAGAAGACATTTTGAAAGTAGTGGATTATCATCCAGAGAATATTGGAAAAATAACAGATAGTTCTAATCGTGCGGGATGTTATATAAGAAAGGCAAAGGTTTTTTAAATTTATGAAAAAAATAATTGTATTTGGAGCAACTGGAAATATAGGAGCATATTTTATTGATTATTGTAAGACAAGATTGCAGGATGAATATGAGATTATTGCAGTTGGAAGAAAATATACAGATTATTTCGAAAAGAATGAAATAAAATATCTGCAGGTGGATATTTGCAATGATTCAGATTTTCATAAATTGCCGACAAAAGATGTATATGCAATTGTGAACCTTACAGGAATTTTACCAGCATATTTACAAAAATATGATCCTTTCATATATGTAGAAACAAATATTAAAGGTTCTTTAAGAATATTGGAATATGCCAGAAAAATTGGAGTGGATAGAGTTTTGTATACACAAACATGGGCTGAGATGGCAGGATATTGGGGAAAAGAAGAAGTACTTTCACCGAAAATGCCTAGAAAGTTGAAATATACAGGAGATCACGCCTTTTATGCGATTACAAAATGTATGATCGTAGATACGATGGAACACTATAAACAGGAATATGGAATTAAAAATTTTGTATTCCGATTACCGAATGTTTATTTATATCATCCAGATACATATTATTATGTTGATTGTAAAAAGAAATTAGTTGCATACAGATATATGATTGAACGAGCTCAAAAAGGAGAAAACATTGAGATGTGGGGAAATCCAAATGCGTTCAAAGATATACTGTATGTGAAGGATTTATGTCAGATGATGTATAAAGCATTATTTGCAGACGTGAATGGCGGAACATATAATGCTGGAACGGGGATTAAAACAACCCTGCGAGAGCAGATTCAAGGAATGATCGATGTTTTTTCAACAGAAGATAATAAATCAGAGATTATAGAAGTACCAGATAAACCAACATTTGACAGCTTTGTTATGGATATATCTAATGCAAAAGAAGAATTAGGTTATCGGCCGGAATATACATATATCAAATATTTAGAGGATTATAAAAAAGAGCAGCAGGCGAAAAGATTTGATGATATGTGGAAAATGAAAAAATGATATGTGATGGTGAGGGATAGTCTATAGTTTATGAGAATAGACGGAATGATTATTAATAGGGAAGCTCAACATATAATCGGAGATGTTGAGAGTACATTACTTTGAAAAGGAGAAATATATGTCTCAAAATAAAACTAAAAAAGAACATTATGTACCAAGAGCATATCTACAGTCTTTTTCTGATAATGGACAATGTCAGTTATACGATAAGAGCACCAATAAAATTTCCTGTGTAAATATCAAAAACATATTAACCAAGAGATATTTGTATGATTTTGATAAAGAACTGTTGAAAGAATTTGAAAATATTGATGAACAAGCTATTGAAAAAATATTAGGAAGTACGGTGGACAATTTTTGGAATAATATAGTGAAAAATATAACTGAAAATTATGAATGGTTTTCACCATTAAAATATTCATATCATTATTTGTCGGTTTATAAATGTGTGGCAATACAGTTAATTCGAACACCCAAAGGTAAACAACAACTTTTAGAAATATATAATGAAATATATAAAAAGAATATTGATAAAAAGCTAGAAAATGTTGTTTTGGCCAAGGAAATTATTAATATTCTAAATGATGAATTGAAAAGTTCACTACTAGAAGTTTTATTAAATGAGTACGGGCATATTTGCGTTGGTATTAATAATACAGATGTTCCTTTTATTTCCGCAGATAATGCAATAATTGTTATTCCGAATATTTGGGATGAACACAAAAAGGAATATATGATATATTATCCTATAACACCATGCCGATGTCTTTTATTTCATAGAAGAAAAAAAGTTGAACGTCAGTTAGAAAGTGTTTTAAAAGATTTTTATGAAGGAAAATTACAAATTATTAATGCATATGATAATCTTCAAGAAGTGAATAGACGAGAAAAAGAAATGATGAGTATAATTAATCCTATAACAAGAGAATTGACTCAACAGGATGTCTTAGCATTGAATACTTGTTTATATAAAGGGGCATTAAGATACATAGTTTATAATCCTAAAACCGTAAGAAAAAAACTATGGATTGATACCTTTTAGATTTTGAAATACTTAAGTGCCCTGAGACAATGTGGTCAACCAAGCGTCAACTTAAGAAGTATTGAAAAGTTCTATTAAAAAATAATTAAGGTCCCAGGGACGTTAAGAAATCAGTCTATCATGGACATTTTGAGAGATCACAAACAAGTAAGAAATCAGAATTAGGAGACTAATATAATAATGCAAACCTTAAAACTTCAATTGAAAATAATAATAACTGTAATATTATGTGGAATATTATTTCTCAGTAATTTTACTGTTATAAAAGCAGAGAATAAATTAACCAACATCTATTTAATGGGAGATTCAACAGTATCGTCAAGAGATAATGACTATATCAATGGATGGGGAAATCATTTGTATCGATATTTTGATAAGAATCAAAAGATTGAAAAGCTAGAAACAATATCCCAATATGAAGATGCAGTTAGATATACGTCATCGAAAGTAAAGATAGAGAACTGGGCAAAATCAGGCGCTAGTGTTCGGAGTTATTACAATGATCCCAAATTATTCAAAAACGTATATAATCGTTTAAAAAAAGGCGACTACGTTTTTATTCAGTTTGGACATAATGAAATAAATAAGAATTGTCAAGGATCAGACGTAAAAACATATGTACGATATCTAACAACATACATAAATAAGATTCAAAGCAAAAAAGCAATTCCTATTTTGATAACATCTCCGCCATTGAATAATAAAAGCAAAGGAAAATATTATATATATGTTCCAGCGTATAGGAAAGCGATGGTGAATGTTGGCAAAAAAAAGAAAGTACAAGTAATAGATTTAGGTAGTAAATGTGTAGAATATTTGAATCAAAGAAATTCAACGGAAGTCAGTTCAATGTATATTCCAGATAATATGCATTTTACACCGAAAGGTGCTAAAATACTTGCAAGAATTATAGCCACGGAGTTAAAAGATAGTGATAAGTCAAAAAAATTAAGTGGAAATATTTGGTTGCCAACATATAATCTAAACAAATACTTAGTGAAAGTGGAGAAATTAAATAAAAGAAAATACACAAAAAAATCATGGAAGATGGTTCAAAAATATTATATCCATGGAAAGAAAATCATATATGATGAAAATACGACTAGAAAAGAAATTAATACTACGCAGAGTAAATTGAAGAAAGCAATCAAAAATTTAAAGAAGAAAAAAACTAAAGCAAAGAAAAAATGAGCTAGGTATATTTATTTTAGAATTTTGTAGAGAACTCTGACTTACCATTTACAGATATATAGATCAATATAGAAAAAACAGCTGACAACTTTAAAATTACAGGGTTGGCAGCTGTTTTTATTTCTTTATATATATCAAAAAATTTATCGGAAATAAAATCCCTTAAAATTATATTTCAACACGCGATAACTAAACTGC
>OLRA01003688.1_pt1 | contig 13076 bp, 9 predicted proteins | sample 1673011 | NCBI WGS metagenome assembly OLRA01 (sample SAMEA3136746, study PRJEB25190) | human gut metagenome | reverse complement strand
TCGGCGCCTCAAAGCCACAGCAGATTCTTGAAAACTTAAAGGTTATGGAGGGCACAGGCTTCTCTGAGGAAGAGCTTAGGATGATTGATGAGATTGTGGGAGTGTAAAGATGAATCTGGTGATATAAATGGAATATATTGCGCATATAGAAGAAGAAAGAAAGCAAAGGCTTATTGATCATTTGGATGGAACTGCCAAATTAGCCGGAAAATTTGCAGAATCATTTGGAAAATATGAGTGGGGATATTGCATAGGTATGTTACATGATCTAGGTAAGTATTCCAAAGAATTTCAACATAAAATACAGTTTAATACGAATGACAGAGTAGACCATTCTACTGCTGGAATGAGATTATGTAATGAAAAAGGTGGATATTATTCTATATTACAATATGCTATTGCAGGACATCATTCTGGACTAATGGATTACTATAAGCTTGAAGAACGATATAGAAAATCAATATGTGATTATCAGGCATATAGACAGGAGGTAGAAATTCCACAAATAAAAAGTGATCCTTTTGAGAGCTGTAAAACACAAAATCCTCATTTTTCAATGGGGATTTTTATGAGGATGTTATATTCATGTCTTGTTGATGCGGACTTTCTTGAAACAGAAAGTTTTATGAAGAATAACCATGTGGAACGAACATCGGGTGAAGAAATGGCATCTTTATTAGCAAGACTGGAAAGACATATTGGTTCATGGTTAGAAAATGATGATCTTAATTCGATAAACGGTAGAAGAACTGAGATATTAAAAGCCTGTCTGATAGCAGGTGAGAATGATAGGGGATTGTTTCACCTGACTGTTCCAACAGGTGGTGGAAAAACAATTGCCTCATTGGCATTTGCGTTAAAGCATGCAGTCAGGCATCAAATGGAGCATATTATATATGTTATTCCATATACTAGCATTATAGAACAGAATGCTCAGGTGTTTCGTGAAATACTTGGGCAGGATAATGTTCTTGAGAATCATTGTAATGTCGATTATGGGGATTCTGAAGAATTAAAACCGATGCAGCTTGCCAGCGAAAACTGGGATAAACCTGTAATTGTCACGACTAATGTTCAATTTTTTGAATCATTATTCGCAAGCAGGTCATCTAAGTGTAGGAAAATTCATAATATTGCGAATTCTGTGGTTATATTTGATGAGGCACAAATGTTGCCATTGGAATATTTGAAACCATGCATTGCCATGATGGAAAATTTAATGGATTTCTATAGGACAAGTATTGTTTTATGTACGGCAACACAACCGGCCTTAGACAGTATATTTGATCAACACAGACGGTATATTGAATTATGCCCGAATATAAATGAGCAGTTTAAATTTTTTAAAAGAGTTATATACGAAAATCTTGGGATAATCGAATTTGATACTTTAATTGAAAGATTGAAGACTGAAAAAAGAGCACTGTGTATTGTTAATACAAAAAAATGTGCACAGCAGCTTTACGAACAGTTAAGTGGTGATGGTGTGTATCATTTATCAACAAGTATGTATCCTAAGCATCGTAAAAAGATACTTGCACAGATTAAAGAAAGAATGAGTGATAAATCAAAATCATGTGTGCTTATTTCAACAAGTTTGGTAGAGGCGGGAGTAGATCTTGATTTTAATTCAGTATATCGTCAAGTAGCAGGAGTAGATTCGGTAATACAGGCAGCAGGTAGATGCAACCGAGAAGGAATTGAGAAAAAAGAAAACAGTAAAGTTTATATTTTTGATATAAATGGAATGAAAACAGTGCCGGGACAAAGTCTGCAAAGCTCAATCACTAAAGGGTTATTGCAAGATTATCATGATATTTCTAATCTTGAATGCATTACAGAATATTTCAAAAGGCTATATCATTTTAGAGAAAATGATTTGGATAAAAAGAATATTATAGGCGAATTCAAGGATTGGAAATATAATTTTGAGACGGTATCAGAAAAATTTCATTTGATTGAGGAAAATACAAGAATTGTATTTATTCCGATAGAGCAGGAAGCTAAGGATTTATTATTTGAAATAAAAAATCAGGGTTATGGAAAAGCCAGAATGAGAAAGGCATCCCAGTACTGTGTTCAGATATATAATCAGCTTTTTGATACTTTGTATGGTGCTGGTATAATTAAGGAAATAACATCGGATATAGAGAATTTTTATGAATTGGTAGATGAAGAAATGTATACAGATGACAAGGGATTAAATTTGTCTGTGGAATCTGGAATGGATTTATATCTGTAATTTAAATGGCTGTGTGAATTATAAACACAGCCATTTATTTGCATTATTAAAAATATTATTATTTCAATCCACAGGATTAGCCTGACAAATGTAATTGTACAATATGAATTGAATTATTTCAATAAAATTTTAAATAAAAATTGAAAAGTGTTGATTAGTAATGTTTGAAGTAGTATTATTTAAAACATAAGAAGATAATGTACGTGAAATAAATTAGATAAAGGAGTAGGGTGATGATTTTATATCATGGAAGTAAAGAAATAGTAGAATTTCCTGAAATTAGAACAGCTCGTTATAACAAGGATTTTTATTTTGGGTTTTATTGCACACAGATGCCAGAGCAGGCAGTGAGATGGGCAACGAGATATGGAACGCGAGGCTATTTGAATAAATATGAATATACTGAAAATTCAAAGCTTAAGTATCTTGTATTTGAAAAAATGACAGAAGAATGGCTTGATTTTATTGTTGATTGCAGAAGAGGAATAGCGCACTCGTATGATATTGTTGAAGGACCTATGGCTGATGATACAATATATAATTATATACAGAATTATATTGATGGAAAGATAAGCAGAGCAGCTTTTTGGGAACTGGCGAAGTTTAATCATCCGACTCATCAAATAAGTTTTCATACGGTAAGTGCGCTTAGTACTTTGAGATATGTTGGAAATGAGGTTGTTTATGGCGATTAAAAATAATAATAATCTATTCTATACATGCAGTCTGATTGAATATATTGGCAGGCAGATTAAAAGGAAACGTTATGAGGTGGTTGATTTACTGACAAAAGAACGGATTAAACGTATATATAAATATGCAGATATTCTCCATTGCGAACCAATTGAAAAAGTTGCAGATGAGTTTATTACGGAATGCAGTATGAATAATGGAAATTATGATAATATACATGATTGTAAATATAGGATTCCGGATTACTGGGATATTGGCGAAGTATATGAGAGATTGATAGAGGATTGTTTTAGTGATGATGAGATACTTCATGGTATATGGAAAGTGTATCATTCGTGGATAAGTGACAAGATATCAAATTATAATACCGATTTTTATTATCAGCCACGAGACTACATTGCAGCTTGTTATGAGGAAGGAGATGTCCTGTAAATGGGAGTAGGTGTAAGAGTTAAGGTATGGGGAGATTATGCATTATTCTCACGACCGGAAATGAAGGTTGAGAGATGCTCATATGATGTTATGACTCCATCGGCAGCAAGGGGAATACTTGAGGCGATATATTGGCATCCGGGATTGAGTTGGGTGATTGATAAAATCTATGTGAAAAATCCAATCAGATTTACCAGTGTCAGAAGAAATGAGATAAAAAGTAAAGCTTCCGCAAATAATATATTACAGGTATATAATGGTGCGGATAAGCCTTTGTACATAAGTACAAAGGATGATATTGTACAGAGGGCATCTCTTATTTTGAAGGATGTGTCTTATGTTATAGAGGCACATTTTGAGATGACGGAAAAAGCAAATAATACAGATAATCCCGGGAAATTTAAGGATATTATGATGAGAAGACTTAAGCGTGGGGAATGTCATCATATGCCATATTTTGGCTGTCGTGAGTTTCCGGCAAATTTTTGCCTTTGTGAAGAGAAAAATATACATACATTTTATGATAATATTCCGGAGAAAGATTTGGGATTTATGCTATATGATATGGATTATAGTGATTGTGAAAGAGGCAATATTAGTCCAATATTTTTTAGAGCAGTGATGAAGCGTGGAGTAATAGATTTAAGGGACTGTGAGGTGATAAGATGATCTTACAGGCATTAGTGAAAGAATATGAGAATCTTGCAGAGAATAATCTGGTGCCGAAGAGAGGCTGGTGTCAGGCCAAGGTTTCTTATGCAATAGATTTAAATCCTAATGGGAAAATCAAAGAAATTTATCCACTAAAAACAGAACAGACTAGTGGAAAAAAGAAGGTTTTTCTTCCAGTTGCGAAGAGTGTTCCTGAAATGGTTACACGTTCATCGGGCGTGGCAGCTAATTTTCTCTGTGATAATGTAAAATACATGCTAGGGATTGATCAAAGCGGAACTAATGCAAGGGTGCAGGAGTGCTTTCAGGCAGCGAAGGAAAAACATTTAGCGTTGTTAAAGAATGTTGATGAGCCTATGGCAAATGCAATTTGTAATTTTTTTAATTTATGGAATCCAGAGACGGCTTATGATAATGCATGTGTAAGAGAAAAATCAGATGAATTAAATGAGGGTGGTAATGTCATCTTCTGTATGGGAAATGATTTCGCACAGGATAATGATACAATTAAAAAAATTTGGGACAACTATGTTGTACATCAGACAGAAAATACCAATGATGGTATTTGTCTTGCAACTGGTGAAAAAACGGAGATAGCAAGAATTCATCGTGGAATAAAAGGTGTTCCAGGAGCACAGACAAGTGGAGCTGCTTTGGTTTCGTTTAATGCACCTGCATTTGAATCTTATGGCAAGGAACAGAGCTATAATGCACCTGTAGGAAAATATGCAGAGTTTGCATATACAACTGCATTGAATTATTTGTTGAGTAATAGGGATAAGACATTTCAATTAGGTGATTCCATGGTGGTTTATTGGGCTGAAAATGGCATGGAAGAATATCAGAAAACATTTAGTTTTGTTATGAATCCTCATATAGATAATGAGGAACAGCTTCAAAGAATATTTGACAGCTTGAAAAAATCAAGATATGTGGATGTAGATAATGTTCAGATGGACTTTGAGCAGTCATTTTATATTTTATGCCTTGCACCGAATGCTGCGAGGTTATCTGTTCGTTTCTTTTATCAAAACACATTTGGTGATATTTTAAAAAATATAAAAGAACATTATAAACGGTTGGATATTGTGAAACCGTTGTGGGTGGAAAAGAAATATCTGAGCGTATATGAATTGTTAAGAGAGACTGTCAATCCTAATTCAAAGGATAAGACTCCAATCCCTAATATGTCTGCAATGGTACTTCAAAGTATTTTATCGGGAAACAGATATCCTGCAAGTCTTTATACAGACACTGTTATCAGAATACGATCTGAGCAGGGAAATGTTACATGGGGAAGAGCTTCAATTATCAAGGCTTATTTAATAAAAAATTATTCATGGAAGGAAGGAGAAAACTACATGGGATTAGAAGAAACATGCAATGACACTGCATACATATTGGGAAGATTATTTTCAGTTTTGGAGTCAATCCAAAAGGAGGCGAATCAGGGAATAAATGCTACAATTAAAGACAGGTATTTTAATTCAGCATGCGCTACGCCTGCATCTGTTTTTCCAATTTTATTTAAATTAGAAAATAGTCATATAAAAAAACTTGAGCGTGAAAAAGGTAGCGGTTCTAAGATTTTTTATGAAAAAATAATAGGAAACCTTATGAAAAAATTAGTATTATTTCCACGGAGTTTGTCTTTAGAAGAACAAGGAAAATTCATGTTGGGATATTATCATCAGACACAAAAGAAGTATGAAAAAAAGGAGGACAAATAAATGGGAGAGGTTATTAAAAACAGATATGAGTTTGTTGTTTTATTTGATGTTGAAAATGGAAATCCTAACGGGGATCCTGACGCTGGCAATATGCCAAGAATTGATCCGGAAAGTGGCTTAGGAATTGTAACTGATGTATGCTTAAAACGTAAGATCCGAAATTACATAGAGACTGTGAAGGAGGACGAAGATGGATATAAAATTTATATCAAGGAGAATGTTCCTCTTAACAGAAGTGACAGGGAGGCATGCAAAAGTCTTGGTATAAATGATGATGAAGATAAAAAGGTTACAGAAGCATTAAAAAAACTAAAAAAGTCAGATAAGGATGCAGATATAAAATTAAGGGATTATATGTGCAGAAATTTTTATGATATTCGTGCATTTGGTGCTGTAATGACGACTTTTGTTAAAGCTTCATTGAATTGTGGGCAGGTAAGAGGTCCTGTACAGCTTGGATTTGCAAGAAGTATTGATCCTGTTATTAGTCAGGAGGTAACTATTACGAGAGTTGCCATTACAACAGAAAAAGATGCTGAGAATAAGAGTAACGAGATGGGAAGAAAGAGTATTGTTCCATATGGCTTGTATCGTGTAGAAGGTTATATTTCAGCAAATCTTGCAAGAAAAGTTACTGGATTTTCTGAGGAAGATCTAGAATTGTTATGGAATGCAATAATAAATATGTTTGAAAATGACCATTCTGCTGCAAGAGGAAAGATGGCAGTTCGTGAGCTTATTGTTTTTAAGCATAGTAAAGAGCTTGGTGACTGTCCTGCTTATAAATTATTTGATGCAGTTAAAGTGCAGAAAAATGATGATATACAATATCCAAGAAAATATCAGGATTATACAGTTACTATTAATGATGATGAGATACCGGATACGGTAGAAGTGAAAAGGATGATTTAATGGAATATTCTCAAGATGATTATCTGATGATTTCTGGAATACAGCATTTTAAATTTTGCAGAAGACAATGGGCGCTTATTCATGTTGAGCAGCAGTGGGCTGAAAATGAACATACTGTTATTGGCGAACTTATGCATAAAAAAGCGCATGATCCATATCTGACAGAAAAGAGAAAAGATATTCTGGTTGTCAGAGCTCTTCCTGTATCCTCAAGAAGCATGGGTGTGAGTGGGGAGTGTGATATTGTTGAATTTCACAAATGTGAAGATGGAGTGAAGCTCTATGGACATCGTGGAACCTATTCATTATATCCAATTGAGTACAAAAAGGGGAAACCCAAAGCGTCAAACGAAGATGAACTTCAGCTAATGGCGCAGGCTATGTGTCTGGAAGAAATGTTTTCAACAAAAATAACGGAGGGTGCTATATTTTATGGTGAGACAAGAAGACGCAAACCGATAGTGTTTACAGATGAACTTCGGGATGAAGTGAAAAAAATATTTGGAGAAATGCATGATTATTATGATCGAAATTATACACCTAAGGTCAAAACGTCGAAAAGGTGTGTATCTTGCTCTTTAAAAGATATTTGTATGCCAAAGATTGATAAAAGTGGTTCGGTGAAATCGTATATCAATAAGATGCTGGGGGAAACGTTATGAAGAAATTATTGAATACATTGTATGTTACATCGGAAAATAGTTATCTGGGGTTGGATGGAGAAAATGTTGTTGTATATGATGATAAAAATGAAATAGGCAGATTACCTTTACACAATCTCGAAGCAATAATTTCATTTGGATATAGAGGAACAAGTCCGGCATTAATGGGAGCTTGTGCGGATAGAAATATTTCTCTTTGTTATCTGACACCACAGGGAAAATTTCTTGCAAGAGTTTCAGGCAAAGTTAAGGGGAATGTCGTGCTAAGGAAACAACAATTCCAAAGCAGTAGTGAAGATATAAAGTGCCTGGAAATCGCAAAAAACTGTATTCTTGGAAAAGTGTATAATTCAAGATGGGTTCTAGAAAGAGCAATTAGAGATCATTCAATGCAGATAGATGTGGATAAGGTAAAAAAAGCATCTATAAAACTGAAAGAATTTCTTGATTATATCCAAAATTCACAGTCTATGAATCAGTTAAGAGGATATGAAGGTGAAGCAGCAAGTATATATTTTGGCGTATTTGATGAGTTGATTTTACAACAAAAGAAAGATTTTTTCTTTCAAGGGAGAAATCGGCGTCCGCCTCTTGATAATGTAAATGCAATGTTGTCGTTTACGTATACATTGCTTACAACTCAAATTACATCAGCGCTAGAGGTTGTAGGGTTAGATCCCTATGTTGGTTACATGCACACGGAACGTCCCGGTAGAGTATCACTTTCATTAGATCTTATAGAAGAATTGCGAGCAGTCATGGCTGATAGATTTGTTTTATCATTGATTAATAAAAAGATTGTAAATGGCAAGAGTTTTACAAAAAAAGAAAACGGTGCTGTATTGATGGATACAGATATTCGTAAAAAATTACTATCAGAATGGCAAAACAAGAAAAAGGAGATTATTACACACCCATATCTTAATGAAAAGGTGGAATGGGGAATGGTTCCATTTGTACAGGCAATGCTGTTGGCAAGATATTTAAGGGGAGATTTGGATGAGTACCCTGTATTTTTATGGAAATGAGGTGATGGCGTGCTTGTATTGATTACATATGATGTGAATACTGAAACTGCTGAAGGAAAAACCAGGTTGAGAAAAGTAGCTAAACAATGTGTAAATTATGGGCGAAGAGTTCAGAATTCTGTGTTTGAATGTATACTAGATAATGCTCAATGTGTGATGCTAAAGGCCATATTAACGGATCTTATTGATAAAGATGTGGATAGTCTCAGATTCTATTATTTAGGAAATCGTTATCAGACGAAGATAGAACATGTTGGTGTTGACCGTGGGATTCCTGCTGATCAGACATTGATATTATAAAATGTGGTGCGAAAGATAAGTAAACATGAATGTACCGGTTGTCTCGCACCTGAAATTACTTGTAAATTTGTACAATAAAATGAATAATAGGTTTTTGGTTTTACTTGTTATTTATCTTATTATATATTTATTGTCGGTATTGTATAAAAATAAACAAATTTTTTGTGCAATATTGCTGTCGCTCCTCTCGTGGGAGCGTGGATTGAAATAATTGAGCTTGTGGTATCAAATGAGTCAGCTAAAGTCGCTCCTCTCGTGGGAGCGTGGATTGAAATCCACTTATTTGGCTGAAAGAGCTGTGTATTATTGTCGCTCCTCTCGTGGGAGCGTGGATTGAAATGATTGCTACATGTCCTTTAATCATGTAATGTACCTGTCGCTCCTCTCGTGGGAGCGTGGATTGAAATTATACAATCATATTTTATATAACTAAAGTCACTGTCGCTCCTCTCGTGGGAGCGTGGATTGAAATTATACAATCATATTTTATATAACTAAAGTCACTGTCGCTCCTCTCGTGGGAGCGTGGATTGAAATCAATGGCTATATGGAGAGATGATATGCAATACGATGTCGCTCCTCTCGTGGGAGCGTGGATTGAAATTTTAGGGGCACAGGTAAAAGAAATAGCAGGGTGCAGGTCGCTCCTCTCGTGGGAGCGTGGATTGAAATTGTGTGGTCTTGTACATTTTGATAGTGGTGCCCTGTCGCTCCTCTCGTGGGAGCGTGGATTGAAATTTTTACATAGGCATATGCAGGCAGGTTGGAAACCGTCGCTCCTCTCGTGGGAGCGTGGATTGAAATATCATTTGGAATATCAATAAATAAGCCGATAAAGTCGCTCCTCTCGTGGGAGCGTGGATTGAAATAGTTTGAATTCCCTGCTCCGGAAGAATCAAAGGGTCGCTCCTCTCGTGGGAGCGTGGATTGAAATCAAATCTCTAACATCTTCCCAGTTGTCATTTATTGTCGCTCCTCTCGTGGGAGCGTGGATTGAAATAGGAAATATTGATTGTGGTGGCAGTTGTAAAGTCGTCGCTCCTCTCGTGGGAGCGTGGATTGAAATTTTATTATCACCACGTTTTAATAATCTCTTTTTGTCGCTCCTCTCGTGGGAGCGTGGATTGAAATCAAATCTGGCTGATAAGATTAATTTAACCAAAGCGTCGCTCCTCTCGTGGGAGCGTGGATTGAAATACACATGCTATTAGTATCAGAGCCAACTCTAAAAGTCGCTCCTCTCGTGGGAGCGTGGATTGAAATTGTGAGCTTTCCTCACGCATGACGGATGCAGCAGTCGCTCCTCTCGTGGGAGCGTGGATTGAAATTCTCACATCATCGTCAAACACAACATCATCTCCTGTCGCTCCTCTCGTGGGAGCGTGGATTGAAATACCCGGTCACATTGTTTTGCGACTACAGAGCTGGTGTCGCTCCTCTCGTGGGAGCGTGGATTGAAATTCGAAAGCTGTAGAGAGTGCCTGCATTGATGCATCGTCGCTCCTCTCGTGGGAGCGTGGATTGAAATTTACTGCACCAGGCCGGCTTAAAATACAGCAGTCCAGTCGCTCCTCTCGTGGGAGCGTGGATTGAAATCATGTTCAAAGCTCACGCAAGTGTGGCTGATTTACGTCGCTCCTCTCGTGGGAGCGTGGATTGAAATACCCAAGCACCATATTTATTATCCTTTGACACAGTCGCTCCTCTCGTGGGAGCGTGGATTGAAATAGAAGATTTATTAAATATGAAACTAGCGGATATGGTCGCTCCTCTCGTGGGAGCGTGGATTGAAATCTTGTTAGCAGGGCACTACGAAATGGCTACTATGGTCGCTCCTCTCGTGGGAGCGTGGATTGAAATCCTTGCATAAGGTTTGAAAATCAGATAATGCTGTGGTCGCTCCTCTCGTGGGAGCGTGGATTGAAATTAAGTTCTGCGATTGTTAATTTTCTCATGGTTTGTCGCTCCTCTCGTGGGAGCGTGGATTGAAATTTAATCAGGGTGGCAAGGTAACAAGCCACTTTGGTCGCTCCTCTCGTGGGAGCGTGGATTGAAATTCAAATATTCTTCATCATACAGCCATTCATCAGTGTCGCTCCTCTCGTGGGAGCGTGGATTGAAATCAATGCTTAACTTATATTCCGTGGCTTTTAACGACGTCGCGCCTCTCGTGGGAGCGTGGATTGAAATTACTTCCTGCACCTCTTGATAGCCATCACCCATTGTCGCTCCTCTCGTGGGAGCGTGTATTGAAATCAGTGTCACCTCAAAGGTGTAGTCCCCGGTGAAGTCGCTCCTCTCGTGGGAGCGTGGATTGAAATATGGCATAAAAGCCGTCACAAAGTCCGTTGGAAATGGTCGCTCCTCTCGTGGGAGCGTGGATTGAAATTGAAGAACCTGAATACGAACGATTGTGTAATATGGTCGCTCCTCTCGTGGGAACGTGGATTGAAATTCTGCAAGGTTAGTGGCTGTGCCTGTACCTGCCGTCGTTCCTCTCGTGGGAGTGTGAATTGAAATATCAGCATATGAATCTATACACAATCATAATATGCTGCGTTATTGTAGAATTAGTAGTTAAGTCTATTTTTATAGCAATAACGTTGCTTATCAATAATACAATAGATAAATATTGTTGCAAACCAGTAAATAGCAGGTATAATATAGAGTAACATATTAACAGGGAGGCATATTCATTGGGCATTTACGTTAATCCGACAGGAAGATCGTTTGAGCTTGCGATAAATTCAGAGATTTTTGTTGACAAAAGCGGTCTGATTAAAGAAACGAATAAGTGTATAAATACATTACAAAGGTATATGTGTGTAAGCCGTCCAAGGCGATTCGGAAAGTCAATGGCCATGGATATGCTTTCAGCATATTATGGTCGAAAGACTGATGCAGAAAATTTATTTAAAGGCCTTAAAATAAGTCATGATGAGTCGTATGACAGACATATTAACAAGTATGATGTACTCAAAATTAATATGCAGGACTTTTTGAGTGTTACACACAGTGTTGATGATATGCTTAAAATGTTGTGCGAATACATTACGGATGATTTTTCAATAGAGTGTAAGGATATTATTTTTCGGGACAAGTCAAATATTGTGAGAGTAATGCAGGATGTTTTTATGTCTACAGGCAGGCCGTTTGTGATTCTTATTGATGAATGGGATTGTCTGTTTAGAGAATTTACGCAGGATAAAGAAGCGCAGAAGAAATACCTTGATTTTTTGAGAGGCTGGCTTAAGGATAAAGACTATATAGCGCTTGCATACATGACAGGTATACTGCCGATTAAAAAATATGGTTCACATTCTGCTCTTAATATGTTCACGGAATATTCCATGACAGATATGGGAGCTTTGGCAGAGTACTTTGGCTTTACAGATGATGAGGTCAGAGAATTGTGTGACAGATATGATATGGACTTTGAAGAGGCAAGGGCATGGTACAATGGATATAAGCTTGTGTCCCATAGCAAATATGGAGTAAAGAAATATGCGATGTACAGTCCGAAGTCTGTAGTAGAAGCCATGCTAAAGCATAAATTTGGTACTTATTGGAATCAGACTGAAACTTACGAGGCTCTCAAGGTTTATATTCAAATGAATATGGATGGTCTAAAAGATGCCGTGATTAAAATGCTTGCCGGTGAAAGTGAGAAAATAAATACAGGCACATTTGAAAATGACATGACATCATTTGCCACAAAGGATGATGTGCTTACACTTTTAGTACATCTTGGCTACCTGACATATGATAGTGAGACGGAAGAGGTTTCAATTCCAAATCGAGAGGTGTCAAAGGAATATCTTAATGCAATTAGTACAATGGATTGGGATGAAGTATCAAAATCAATAAAAGCATCACAAAAATTGCTTGAGAGTTTGTGGAATATGAATGGTGCTGCGGTTGCTGACGGAATTGATAAGGCACATAATGAGATATCTATTTTACGGTATAATGATGAGAATTCTTTAAGCTGTACAATTAATTTGGCATTTTATTCGGCCAGGGAGTATTACTCAATAGTTCGTGAATTACCAACAGGAAAAGGCTTTGCTGATGTATGCTTTATTCCAAGAGTGAGTCATTTGGATAAGCCGGCAGTTGTTATTGAATTGAAATATGATAAGAATGTTGATGGCGCCATTTCACAGATAAAGTCGAGACAGTATGTGGAAGCCTTGAAGGATTATAAGGGTAATTTGCTTCTTGTTGGAATAAATTACGATAAAAAGACAAAAGAACATCAATGTGTGATTGAAAAATGGAAGCTGTAAAGGTGAAATTAGCAGGGAGTATAGCAACAATTAATGCTATACTCCCTGCTATTATATTTTTGGTTGCAAGAATTTAGTTTATGCTATAAAATATTTATAACTGTATGCAGATATTT
>OLRA01003678.1_pt1 | contig 13107 bp, 10 predicted proteins | sample 1673011 | NCBI WGS metagenome assembly OLRA01 (sample SAMEA3136746, study PRJEB25190) | human gut metagenome | reverse complement strand
TACAGAAGAAAATGTGAAGCCAGGAAATATCTACGCTGCTCATAAGCTGGAGATGGAAAAACGTGTGCTTGATATTCTGCCGTCGGCAGTCATGTTAAGAGCAGAGTGGATGTATGATTATTATGAAAAAAGATCCAACTATTTGATGATGATATTAAATGCAATTCATACACAAGATAGTGTTTCTTTCAGTTCAAAGCAATTTCGTGGCATTACTTATTTAAAGGAAGTTGCTGAAAATATGGACAAGGTGATTTTACTTCCAGGCGGTGCGTATAATTTTGGCAGCGAAACAACACAGTCAATATATGAGGTGACAAATAAGTTTGTTGATATGCTTGGAAAAAGGCTTATCGTCAAGGACGCACCCGCAAGACACAATTTGTGGATGGACTGCAGCAAAGCAAGAAAGTATGGTGTGGAATTTAGCAGTGTAATTGACGGGTTAGAAAGATGCGCAAGGGATTATAAGCTATGAAGTATGGGATGGAGCCACAAAACTCCATCCCATTTCCTGTTCTTTATTAAAATTCAATTTCTTTTAAATATCTTGCAACTGCATCCTGCCATGTCGGAAGTGGAGTAAATCCATTTTCAACAAGCTTGGACTTATCCAGACGGCTGTTGAATGGTCTTGCAGCCTTTGAAAGACCATACTCAGCAGTAGTAACAGGAAGAACAGTAACCTTATCCTCACTGTACTCAGTGCGTCCAAGAAGGGTAGCCTGACGGAAGATTTCCTTTGTGAAATCATACCAGCTGATGTAGCCGCCCTCGTTGGTCACATGATAATAACCGTATTTGTCGGTTTCGATCATATCTACCAGCAGGCGCGCCAGATCATAGGTGTAGGTCGGTGTGCCGACCTGATCGGATACAACTTTCAGGGTGTCATGTGTCTTGCCGACATTTAACATCGTCTTAATGAAGTTTTTGCCGTTGACGCCGAATACCCATGCAATCCGGACGATAAAATACTTGTCCAGGGTCTCCGAAACTGCAAGCTCGCCTTCCAGCTTCGTCTGTCCGTAAACGTTTAACGGCTGGTAGGTTTTGCAGTCCGGATCCCAGGGCTCGGTACCCTGTCCGTCAAATACGTAGTCGGTGGAAAGGTAGACCATCTTGCAGTCCAGCTTCTTACATACCTCTGCGATATTCTTCGTGCCGCCGGCATTGATGCTGCGAACCTTGTCCACCTTATCATCATCCTCTGCCAGATCCACTGCAGTCCATGCCGCACAGTGCACGACAGCATCCGGCTTTACCTCCTGTAAAACCATTTCTACCGCTGCTGCATCGGTGATATCCATCGATACATAAGGCATCTTTGTTACGGCACTGCCGTCTGCAATCCCGCTGTATTCTGCTGCCAGATCCGAGCCAACGCCTTCATATCCGCGTTTGGCAAGTTCATTCATCACATCATGTCCAAGCTGTCCGGCCACGCCGGTTACCAATACTTTCATTGTAAGTCCTCCGATTATTCTTGCTATCTATAACTATATCATTTTTTCTGAATCAGGCAACGCTTTTTGTAAAAAGCAATGCCAAAGCACGATACCTGATCATAACGATCTTCCAACGTTTTTGCATACATTCTGTCATCGATCTGCATCACAGCTTTTTCGCATTCCTGCTCCAGATCTGTCAGCCATTTTGCATATTTTACTTCAAAAAGCTCCCGGTCCTTCTTCACGATTCACACCAGGTGCTTCGGCACACCGCCGGCATATTTTTCGATTTTATTTTTTTCCCGTTCCCGGATTTTGTCGGCAAGCTCCTGAATGCGGTTTGTGATCCACATGTTTGCGGTTGTATTTTCGGAATAATCCGCCTCGGCATACATGTCAACTCTTCCGTCTGCACGCATCTGTTCTACCTGCTTCATGGCAGCGACGTCGCCCTTTGGATAAATGGCAAAGGTGGAACCGCCGTTTTGATGTACAAGGGAAAAGGCCGGGATATCGCTTGGTCCGTCTGCTATGTAGATCATATTTTCAAATTTCACACGCCGCAGCTCCTGGGGAATCTTGGAATTGACATCGATGCCGTCAATCTTTCCGATTCCTTTATTAATTTCAAAAATCGCACGCGTTTTCGTCGTATTATCGATCGTATAAACGATTTCGTTGATGAGCGGCTGATTATCTGCATCCGGCGCTTCCATCAGTTCGCAGCCCCAGACATCATCCACATAATTCATCAGCTCCATTCCCCGGATTACCTCTGCAAACCCGGTGCTGACAATATAATGCTCTACCTGAATATCATATTCCGAATAACTCGCATCATTTCGGAACATGTTTTTTGTTTTCCGGAAAAATTCCAGCGTCCCCGGATAAAGCTTCTGCAGCTTTCCAAAAGAACGAAGCTTTGCATTATTTAAGCCCGGAAAAATCCCCTCATGGGCACATTTGATAAAATAATTCAGATAATAGGTGTCGCGGTTGACCCGCACGCCGGTTTTCTGGTATTCATCCAGGATTTTATTTTCATCCGCCCAGAACTGCTTCGTCTCAACGCCATATTCTGCAAACATCGGATCCTGCATATATCCGTCGATCAACGTCTTATCGCAGTCCCAGATCACTGCAATCACATTCTTCATACGCGTAGCTCCTCTTGCTTCGCACATTTACTTCCAACAATAGAATACACGCTCTGCGAGTATTCTATTGTCATGAATAAATCTCTTTTACCAGCCCTGTTTCGAACGGAATCTTTACCGCAGTCGGGCCAAAAACATAGGCTGCGATATCATAACGGTTAAAGATCACCACCAGCTCATCGTCTGTCAGATACCACTGAATATTGTCGATATCGGACGCTGTCCCTGCAGTATCCGAAATTTCCTCCCTGTCTGCATCTGTCATGCCGCTGTCTTCCAAATCCTCTTCGGCTGAAAATCCGTAAAACATTCCCTTGACGGTATCCTCGTAGTCTTCAAAGAACATAAAATCCTCCTGTTCTTCCTGAAAAGCCCTCAGAGTGTCCAGAACCTGTGCATACAGGCTGTCGTAATCCTCTGTCACATCCCGCAGTGTCAGCCTTTTGCCAGTCTTTGTGTCATAATTGTAACCATTATAAACAAAGTTCGGATGTGCACCTCCAAGATAGGAATAATCCGTGGTTACGTAGCTGAAGATCCTGTCATCCCCACGCTTCATGGAAATGGTGTCCTCGATGGCATATAAAGAGCCAGTTGTTTCCCAATCGCTGTCTTCCAGGAAGGCCTGCATATCTCCCCATGCTTCCTGCGCCAGCTCATAGGTATCTGCGCTCTGCTGATCCAGCACCTTCTGCAGTGCATCATAGCCGCTGTCTTCGATGGTGGCTTTCTGAACGCTAATTGTGACCAGGACCTCTCCTGCATCGTTTTTCTTTTCTTCCTTCTGATCCTCTACCGTTACCTTGATGTCGGTATTCTCATTTGACGCTGTAATTTCTGTATCCGGGTCTTCTGCAACCAAAATCTCTGCGTCTGTCGCTGCATTCTCCGTGCTTTCCGTTGTATTTCCGGCAATCTCTGATACAGTTTCTACCGCACTTGTTTCTCTATCCGCTGCTGTTTCTACCGTACTTGTTTCTTCATCCGCTGCTGTTTCTGCTGCTCCCTGCATATCTTTTGCAGGGTTGCCGCATGCTGTCATGCTAATGGCCATCGCTGCTGCAAGCATAACCGCTGTCACTTTTTCAGATATAACTATTTTCTTTTTCATTATAATTTTTCCTCAATCTACAAAACAGCGCAAACGCGCCCAATTACCAGTTTGTACCGTCTTGTTCGCTGCTGCACATTTTACCTCAAAAAATATGTGCAATTGCCGTGTGTCAGTATTATTATACCGTATTCGAGGAACCGCTTTTCTTAACTTTTCTTAAATAATTCTTCCCTTTCCATCTATCAACACCCAACCGTCCCAGAGCCTTTTCATCTCCTCCGGCACAATATTCTGGCTGTTTTTATGCTTTGACGGACGGATCATCACCTTATCCGGGCTCGGATTGAGCCGCGCTCCCCAGAAGCTGAAGGTGGAATTTGCACAGATATTATGGCCGCAGCAGCTCATCAGCTGCATGTCAAACAGGCTGTTTTTCCCGGTATTCCAATCCACGACGGTAAACTCTTTTCCGGGATAGGCATTTTTCACATATGCAGAGTCATCTGAAAAAACATAGAAATGTGCGTCCGGTGTCTGCTCCTTTATATACGAAATCGCTGCTTCATAATAAGCATCCGTGCAGATCCCGCCGAACATCTCTGCATTCTGTGCATCCAGATAATCCCCGCGGCGGATATGGATGCTCACAGAGGTTTCCTGCTTCATGCGCTCCATCGTTTCTTTATTTTTCGCGGCAGCCTCTAAATCCCAGCCTTCGCCTTTTTCCGGATCCGGAAAATGAATCTGGCTGCGCAGCATCGGCAAAATATCCGCATAATAAGCCTCGCATGCCCAGAAACCGCTTAAATAAGCGTCCTCCAGATCAAAGATTTCCGGATGGTACATATCGCTTTCCGTAAAATGCCGGTTGCTGCCCCCAAGCAGCTTCTTTTTCAGTTTTCCGATCAAATTATTTTTTCCAAGAATTGCCTGCTTTTCTTCCTGTGTGCAATATTTTGCAGGAAGATTTTCAAACCAGGACAACTCCAGCTTCCGGCTTGCAAGCACTTTTGTCTGCCGCTTTTTGTCGAGAAACCAGGAAACATCCAGTCTGGCATCTTTTCCCAAAGACTCCAGCTTCCGGTACAATGCGTACTGCTGCATCTGGTTTCCCAGTCCGCCCATCACCTCTACGATAATCATGACCGTTTCCACCTCCCTTTTACCATTCCGTACAAATACTTAAATTCCTCCGTCCTGCCGAACACGACCAGAAAAATCCCATTAAAGACAACCGTAATGATCACGATCATCAGCGCAAATTTTGCAATCGTCACCTGCGGCATCAGCAGATTCTGCAGCGGAATGAGCACTGCCAGCGCAGCTCCGATGACGAGCAGATATTTGATGGACTCCTGAAAATAGGAAACCGCACTTTTTTCAAAGCAAACCCGATAAATAATGATCGGTTTTGTGATATTTGCAATCAGTCCGGATACGACGGTTCCGATAAACACGCCCGCCAGACCGATTTTAAACACCAGAGCGATCGACAGCACCAGATTGACGATACCCTGAAGGATGGACAGATATTTATCCTGTTCAAAAACACCAGCCGCCGTCTTGAAATTTGAAAGCACGACGCGCTCCCCTTTAAAGAAATAGTCCGTCAGATACCAGGCGATAATCGAAGTTGCCAACACGCGATCCGCTCCGACATACAGCTCCACGAGAGGAGACAGGAGCAGGAAAAATCCCACAGCCGAAAATCCGTATACCCAGATTGCAAAAAAACGATACACCAGAAACAGCTGAAACTGCTTTTCCCTGCTCTCCGTCGCGATCAGATTTCCAAAGCTGGAAATGACGGAGTTGAAAATCAGGTTTACATAACCTGAAACGGAATTGACGATCATCTTGTAGGTTCCGATCAGGCCGACCCAGACGACACCCAGACAGGACGAAATAATGATCGCATCCGTCTGCAGACGCGCCATATCCCCGATCCGGTGCAGCATCAGCGCCTTCGTCTTATCCACCACCGCTCCGGTTTCTTCTTTTGTCAACGGTTCCACATTTTTTTCCAGCAAAAGCGGATATTTGCGGTTCAGATAGCAGCTGATAAAAATCTTCTGTCCGAGGGATACGCCGACCTGAATCAACAGGTATAACAGGTAGTTTGGCAGTACCAGCAGTCCCAGAAGCTGCAGCACCACGGAAACCGCTTTGCTGATGGCATCCGCGTTCGTCTGGATATAGTTTTTCTGCTCCGCATTGGCAAGACTGTATTTGTATGCAACAAAATACGTTGTCACCGTGTTGAACAGAAACAGCAGATAGTAAACCCGCAGCTGCCTTAGGGTCAGATAATCTGCATTTTTGACAATCCAGGGTAAAAACGGTACCAGTGCAAGTCCGATGACAGCAATCACGATAGCAATGGTGCGGTACGCTTTTTTATACAGCTGCATATAGGATTTGATTTTTTCCCGCTCTCCCCGCGCTACCGGACCGTACAGGCTGTAGTTTAAAGCTGTTCCAACGCCAAGCTCCGCAAGGGAAAGCATCGTCAGAATTTCGCTGTAGAGATCCTGCACGCCCAGAAGCGTATCGCCCAGATGGGTGATAAACACCTGCCGCAGGATAAAATTGAGCAGCGTCGTTGCCCCGCTCCCTAAAAAGCCGAATATTATATTTCTGGTCGCATATCTGACTCTTCCCATGTTTTTTCGTCCTGTTCTCCTGATATTCCTGCCAAACTGTTTGATCGAACTTGTCCTGTGACAGGGCATAAGGATCATTCTGCCCTATCGTTAATCTCTTCCTTGAAAAGCTTCCCTGTCAGAAAGGCAAGCGCGCTGCCGCTGCCCCAGGGATAGGTTCCGTATACCTGCGGATATTCCGCAAAGCCCTTGCATTCCCCGGAGCAGTCTGTGACATATCCTTTTTGGATACTTGTCTGCAGGGTGGCTGCCAGACGGCTCAGTGCAGGGCTCCACTGCTCTGAACGCTGCACAGCTGCAGTCTCTGCTGCCAGCCAGGCCCCATATCCGATCATCCCCTCTGCTGAGGTATCCCGGTGTCCCTCCCGTGCCTGCAGCTGCCAGGAAAATCCACCGTCTGCGCGCTGCCATGCAAAAACGCTGTCAAGGAGCTGTTGCTGCAGTAAAAGCAGACGATTGCAGCCCTCCCGGGCAACAGACTGGGAGGACGGCTGTGCTGCTGACTGCTCTGCCTGCAGCTTGTCCGCCTGTTCTGCTCCTGCAGGCTGCTCTGAAATCCACAAAATGCTTTGCGACAATCCAAGCAGCATCCAGCCGCAGGCTCTTCCCCAGCCGATTATTCCGTATTTCATGCCGTTCTTTTCATCATAGCCATGATAGGGCAGACCGGTTTTTTCATCCATCCCCTTTTGGAAAAAGAGCTCCAGCTGACGGATTCCGAGGTTTAACAGCTCTTTATCCTGTTTCTGAACACCGTAACGACAGGCAAAGGGACAAAGCATCCCAAGGGTATCTGCAAACAGCCAGTCCGGATGCTGGCTCCGGTACGCAAGGATGCCGTCCGCAGTTTTTTTCGCTGCTTTGATCCAGCCTGCGCAAATGTCCGCCCCTTCCCGGCAGATCCAGAGCGCTTCCAGAGATTCTGCATCTTCCCTTTTTTCCCTCGTCAAAATCTCTTCTGTCCACAGGGCAACGCTTCCATTCATCACATGATCCACATGAGAGATTGGATATCCGCTGTTTTTCCACCGTCTGAGATAGGAAAACACACTGCTTAACGCAGTCTTGTCCTTTGTCTGCTCATATGCCTGCAACAGCCCCATCGCAAGAAGCGCCTGAGGCCAGGAATAACGCTCTACCTTTTCCGGCGTCATGCCCGGGACGCAGGTCTTGATCCACTGTTTGATTTTCTGTTTGGTGGTCACCACCGGATAAGTATCCAGCATCGCTGCTGCCGGTTTTATCATTTCCTGTATCTGGCTCACAATTTTCCCTCCCTCTGCTTTTTATGAACTGCCTGCACGGCTGCATTGTATTTCACGCAACTGCTTCTGATTTTTTACGCTTTCACAGCTCTCTCAATAGATTTTCTGCTTCTTTTGCCTTTTTACAATAGTCCGGCATAATCTGCTGCAGGTGTGCTTTCTGTGCCTGCGCATTTTGATACAGCCAGTCAAATGCGTTGACGAGGTCTTCTTTTTGGGCGAGTGCCTGCACCGGCAGGACATAGCCCTCGTCCGTTCCAAATAAATCCTTTGCGATTCCACGGGCCTTGATCGAATAGCCGACTACCAGCGTCGGCACGCAGGAGGAATATGCCGCGATTGTCGCATGGGTCCGGGCTCCGATAAACATCTCGCAGCGGCTGATATAGCCCTTTAATTCCGGAGCGGACCCATCCGGCAGCTCGATCACACGTCCGGTCGATGCAAAGGCTTCATAAAGCTGCCGGATCGGTTTTCTGTCATCATTGCTTTCCCACACCACATGGGGAATCAGCGCAATATGCAGATCGGTCGTTTCTAAAATATGAGAAATCAACGCTTTATAGTTCTGCATCGTAATGCCCGGAGTCTTTTCATTGTCCACAATCATCGGACTGATGTTCAGGCCCAGCATCTTTCCGGGAACCCAGCCCTCCGGCAGGGGAGCCAGCTTTGTTTCCAGTAAAAAAGCAGAGTCCGGATATAAATGGATATTTTTGTCAATTCCGGCTTCCTGCAGCGCTGCAAAGGTCAGGCTTTCCCGCGCGACGATCGCGTCGTAGCGCTTCATATCCTCCATGATTTCCGGACGTTTTAACAACTCCGGCTCGATGGAGCAGCCATATAAAACCGTTTTAGCGCCCTGCTTGTGGAACATGCGGTTTGCGGAAATCAGCCGGTCGAGCATGTTGTCATAACAATAATTATCCCCGCCGATGGAAATATTCAGACGGTGCAGATTTTTCCCGCAAATGTCCTGATACCGATATTCCATGAAGCAGTCCGGGTCATGTAAAAGCTTTCGCTTCAAATAGTACCAGGTATGCACGAATACATTCTTTTCGATGCTTTTTTCCTGTACAAAGCTGCTGCAAAGCTCCTTCAGGGAATAGGTTTCATCCTCCTTCGGACGGTTCGTCATCAGAATCGCCGGTTTTGGAAGCATCCGGCAAAGGCTGTTGACAATCGCCTCACAGCCGTGGTTGCCGCTTCCTGCATGCATATATAAAACAATTTTGTCGTCTTTCATGATTCCTCTCATTCTGCTTTTGCGTCATCCAAAAGCAATTCGATCCCTCGGCATCTGGTTCTTATTTTCAACCTGTAACTGTTCAGTACCCCCACAGTTACGCGCAAAAATCCATTCCAAATCGGCTATGCCGATAGGATTTTTGCCTTCTAGTCTAAGTTTTCTTACGGTCAGCGCAGTAAATGCGCAGACCTACGGAACAGTTACTTCAACCTTTCCAATGATGATACAGCGCAAGATACAACGCCGGACAGGCGGTGAACAGCATCGTTTTTATCCGATAGCCCTTCGGCAGCTCCTCTTTTGCCCCGGAAGCAGCAAGTCCTTTTTGAACAGCACTGCGGCACTGTACGACTTCCGTCTGGTATTTTTTCCGTTCAGCACCGGGCAGGCGCGCAATTTTTCCGGCAGCCAGCATCGCAGAAACCGCCAGAATACTGTATACCCGCCCCTTCTGGGACGGGAACTCTTTTTCCACAAGCCTGCAAGCAAGCTCCCAGCTTTTGATTTCATCCATGTAGCTCGGTTTAAAGGGCTTGAGCATCGCGCCCTGCTCGTTAATCCGGTAAAAATAGCCGCGATACTCTGTGATGCTCACGCTGGAAATCTGCATCAGCAAATCCATCAGAAACATCATATCCTCACCGATGCTCAAGTCTTCCCGGAAACGGATTTGCCCAATCGCACTGCGGCGGTATAACACGCTCCAGCAACGGGTATTTCCGCGCAGGAGATAGTCCGAAACATATTCTGAGCGATTGTATACACGGACACTCTCCACACAAACCGCGCGTTGTTGAGAAACGGCTTCCGCCCCGGCTTTTTCTGTGCCGTCTGCACGCAGTACTTTTTTTGCCCGAGCAGCATTTTCCTCCCGCTCTACGTCCGTTTTTAACAGCTCCTCTGACCGGTTATAAATTCCGTCCGGTTTACCATTCCATCTATAGTAATCACAGACCGCAAGGTCGCTTTCTGTCTGCCCCAGCATCGCCCGAAGCACAGAGAGCATCTGCGGATCCAGCTTATCGTCCGCATCGACAAACATGATAAATTCTCCTTGCGCTTTTTCCAGTCCCTCGTTACGTGCTGCGGATACGCCGTTTTTCTGACGCAAAATCGGTAAAATCCTCGAATCCTCTTCCGCCAGCTTAAACACCAGCTCCGTCGTTCCGTCCGTCGAATGATCGTCCAGTACCAGAAGCTCCCAGTTCGTATCCGTCTGCTGCCGGATGCTTTCGATACATTCCCCGATCCAGGAAACGCCGTTGTAAACCGGCATGATAATACTGATCCGTCCCTGCTTTTTTGATTCCATACAACTCTCCATTCAGCGCTGCCGCTTACTGTTTGCCCACAAAAGAAAATGGACAAGCTGCATCATTGCCGTATTTTCCGGATGCGCCAGCACCTGATACATCAGCTTATTTTCCGTAACAGTCGGAGTAAGCGGCATTCTTTTGACCGCTTCCTGCAGCTCTGTTTCCCTGCATTCCTTCTGCAGCCGCCCTTTCCAGCCTTCCCGTCCGTTTCTCGCCTCGTTCTTGATTTCCAGAAACATCAGAAGCTGCAGCTCCCGATCCGCCTGTTTTTGGGCGTTCGGTGCATGCTTGTCTGCAAGGATTTGGCGAACAATTTTATCCAGACTGCGGATATTTTCATACATTCCGGCATCATAACTGTGCACCATCGACTCCCGCAAAAACAGGTAGTGATACCAAGCTGCGCCCTCCATGACCACAATCCGCTGCGCATCCAGAAGCGCCGGAAGGGTGATGACCATATCCTCACCCATTCGAATGGACGGGTCACAGTATTTCATATTTTCAACAATTAAAGTACGGGAAAAAAGCTTCATGCAGCGGGACAATGTGATCGGACGTTTTTCCTGCCCCAGAAGTTTTCCATGAATCCGATCCTGCAGGCTGCGCCCCGTATAAATGCCCGGCTCCATCGCCTGATAAATTTCGATGCTGCGGTTTCTTTCCTCCTGTACATAATTGCCGCAGATGATCTCTTTTCCACAGTCGGACGAAAAATCCAGCATTTTTTCCACCATGCAGGCGTCAATCCAGTCGTCACTGTCCACAAAACACAGATAATCGCCGGTGCTCATCGACACGCCAGCCATCCACGCGGACACCAGACCGCCGTTTTCCTTATGCAAAACGCGAATTCGGTCGTCCCTCTGCGCCCAGTCGTCACATAATGCCGGGCAGTCGTCCGGCGAACCGTCGTCCACCAGAATAATTTCCAGATTTTTATAGGTCTGACCCGTGATGCTCTGCACACAGCGCGCCAGCCACTCCAACGTCCGGTAAACCGGAACGATCACACTTACCTTTTTTTCCATGCAACATTAGTCCTCTTTTCTCAATTTCTCGTAATAGCTGACCAGTTGGTTTACATAATTATCTATCGCATAATACTCCTGCACCCGCATCCGCGCTTTTGTACCAATTTCGCGGCGCAGATTTTCATCCAAAAGCAGCTCTTCCAGCGCCTCTGTCAGCATCCGGCTGTTTTTTGCCTCTACCATCACACCGCAGCCGTCTTTTCCGGTCGGCAGACTGTTCCATTCCGGCTCCCCGAGGGTCTGCGGAATCCCGCCAACTGCAGTCGTCAGGCTGCACATTCCCGCCGCCATCGCCTCTAACAGAGAAACCGGCTGTCCTTCAAACCACGTCGGCAGGACAAAAATACTGCTCTGCTCAAACAGCTCGGTGCGCTGCTTTGCAGATACCCAGCCGGGGCATTCGACAATTCCCTGCGCTTCCAGCTTTTTTGCTTTCTTTTGCAGCTCCTCCGTCCCGTTTTCCCAGAAGCCGCCCAACACCAGATGAAAATCCGGGTGCTTCTTCCAAACCGCCCCTACACAGTCCAACAGCTCGTCCACTCCCTTTTCCGGACAAAGCCGTCCCAAAAAGACCGCCGTATGGCTGCTATAATCTGTTTTCGGCATTTTCGGAACCGGAACCGCATTCTGCAGGACATGGATTTTGTCCCGATCCACCATGTCTGCGAAAAAATCTTTCCAGACATCCGTCAGCACCAAAAACAAATCCGCACGGTTTAACATTTTTTTGATATACGCCTGTCGTTTCGCGCTGCATCGTTTATAATAAAAGCCCTGAAAATCTCCGCCGTGCTCGTGAATCACAACCTTTTTGTGGAACCAGAGGGCGATCTGCATAAAAATCAGCTTCCGGTAGCAGCTCGCATCCGCCGCCATATTCAGATGGACGATGTCTGCTTTCGGCAGCACAGTGACAAATTGCAACAGCGCCTGAACACCTTTTAACAGCTTCGCAGCCGTGCTTCCGTCCACCATTGTCCCGATATAGGTCAGGTCAATACGCTGATCGAGTCCCGCCTCGTACAGGTTATTGACCACCGCAGATACTCCGCCCTTTACGCTGCGGTCCGCACCAAGCATTACAACTTTCATACGTTTTCTCCCATTGCGCCAGTGATTTTATGCGCGGTTTGCTGTACCCTATTTCATGATGTTATGCTGCTTCTACTGCATAAGTTTCAGCGTTTTCGTTTCAACACATGGCGTTCCAGTAAAAACCACGACGCGCACGCCAACGCAAGAAATCCTGCCACATACAAAAGAAACAGCGGAATGTGATGCATCTTTTTCGGCAGATTCCAGTAAAATACCAGATTGATCAACGGCCAGTGGTATAAAAATATTCCATAGGACAAATCATTTTTCAGGCGATGCTTTTTCCAGCCATAGGCGCAGGCAAGCACAACCACCGGGAGCAAAAGGCTCGTCACAAGGTCCGCATAATATCCCGGAAGCTTCCAGCCAAAGGTCTGCCAGCACACTTTATAGCAGATAAATACAATCAGCAGAATAAACCATTTTCCTGTCAGTTTTTGTAAAATTGTCTCTTTAAAATGCCACAGATATAGCCCTGCAAAAAACCAGACCAGATACGGCAGGAAGCTTCGATCCAGCAGGGAAGCTGCCGCGCCGGAAAGCGCTCCCGAATTCTTTAAAAAGCCGCAGGCGAGATTTAACAGCACAGTCAGCACCAAGAGGACATGCCAGGTACGGTCTTTCCAGGCAAGACACCGTTTCCAGACCACCGCAACCAGAACGTACAGCTGAATTTCCACCATCAGCGCCCAAAGTGTCCCGTTGATGCTTTCTATCGCAAACGCCTGCAAAAAGGACGGCGTATAGGCCAGGCCGACGCCCTGTACAACTGCCCAGGTCAGCAGATCTTTCCCATGCCCCGAAACGACGCCTGGAAGCA
>OLRA01003677.1_pt1 | contig 13108 bp, 12 predicted proteins | sample 1673011 | NCBI WGS metagenome assembly OLRA01 (sample SAMEA3136746, study PRJEB25190) | human gut metagenome | reverse complement strand
TCGATTAATCCGTGACCGACAATTACTCCGTCAGAAGGAGTCTTATCTGCAGTCAGATTAAAATCTGTGCTTCGTGCAGTTACGAGAGAACCAAGCTCTACAAAACTGTTCTCATCCAGTAACTTGGCAATTCGTTGCATTGCTAAGCTATTCTTTGTGCTACTCATTTATTAGCCCTCCATCTATGTATTGAAAATTTTTAAAAAATTTCGCTATGCTAATTGTATTACTTTTAATACAATATTTCAATAGTAATTTGTTAAATTTTTCACTAATTTGAATAGACATTTTTTCCAATCTGACGAATTTTAAAACAGAAACTTTTCTAAGACGCACTGCAGATACCACCGTGGCGTTCTTGCGGATACATTTTCCATCGCAACGATCGGATAAGATACTGCTTTTTCCTCTCCGATATAGTACTCTGCTTTTCCGATCACCGTTCCTTTTTTGACCGGTGCCTGCAATACCTTCTTTGTCGTACATTTTACGGTCACTTTTTCTTCCTTGTCTTTTAAAACCCGAAGATCCTTTCCTTTTACCCGAACCGGCATCAGAATCTCTTTGTCAGGATCATAGGAGTTGTCAGCGGCGTTTATGACAGGGACCGTCTCTAATTCCTGTTTGGCTTTGACTTTTACCTTTTCATAATGCTCTAAACCGTATTCCATGAGCTTTTTCGTGTCTGACCACTTATAGCTTTTATTATTCGGCCAGCCGCAGGCAAGCAGTGACACGACAAAGGTCCGCTCTCCTCTTTTTAAGGCTCCGACGTAGCAATAGCCTGCCTCCGCGGTAAATCCGGTCTTTCCTGACAGTGCACCATCCATCATCTGTAAAAAAGCATTGTGATTGTTACAGGTAAAGCTCCGGCTTCCCTCTACATTCTGAAAGCAATGCTGTTTCGTCTGTGTAATCTTTAAAAACGTATCGTTTTTGATACAGTAGCTCATGATCGTTGCAAGATCTTTTGCCGTGGTTCCATGGAAACCTGTTTCGTCTTTTGCATCCAGACCGTTTGGTGTAATAAAGTGTGTATGTTCACATCCTAATTCCTTTGCTTTGGCATACAAAAAACCTTTTCATTCATCATCTCTGCAAATTTTTCCACACTCCCGCCAACATGCTCGGCGATCGCAACTGCGGAATCGTTATGTGATTCTAACATCAGCGAATAGAGTAGGTCTTTTAATAAGAAGGTATCTTTGGTTGTCATTCCAAGATGGACTTTTGGCATAGACGCGGCATGCTGACTGACGGTTACCGTCTCGTCTAACCTGCCGCTTTCAATTGCCAGAATGCATGTCATGATCTTTGTGGTGCTGGCATTTGCTAAAAACTTTTCTTCTTCTTTGCCGTAGAGGACTCTGCCGCTGTCTGCGTCCATTAAGACGGCAGACTTGGCATAGAGTCCAAGGCTATCCTGATGTTCTTTTGCAAAAACCTCTAACACCACACTTGTTAAGATCAGACTGATGCATAGAACGATGATCTTCGTTTGCTTGAATGGATTTTTTTTCACTTAACTCATTCTTTCCGTACCGTTTCCATTTACTATATGCCAAGAGAATGGTCGGTATGTAACAACTCGTGTGATTTATGAGACAGTGGTTTTTCTAAAAAGCTGCGATACAATTCCTGTACTGCCGGATTCTCATGGGAAAAACGGATCTCGTTTTCTGCATCCAGTTCATAGAGGACATCTCCACGCTCTTTTGCCAGTTCTAAATTGTCATGGATCGGCTGGCCACCGCCGCCGGCACATCCGCCCGGACATGCCATGACTTCTACAAAGTCATATTCTGCCTCGCCTTTTTTGATCCTCTCGATCAAACGTCTGGTATTGCCAAGACCACTGACTACGGCAGCTCTTACTTTTGTGCCTGCGATCTCTACCTCGGCTTCCCGGACTCCATCCTGTCCACGGACAACTTTAAATGCATCCGGTGCAGGATTTTCTCCTGTTAAGAAGTAGTAGGCACTCCGAAGTGCCGCCTCCATAACACCGCCGGTCGCACCAAAGATAACAGCAGCTCCGCTTCCGCATCCCAATGGTTCATCAAACTCCTCTTCTTTTAAATGTTCTAACTGGATATGCTCTGCACGGATCAGACGTCCTACCTCTCTTGTGGTGATGACAGAATCTACGTCCGGTCCGGTTCCCGTCACATCCATACATGCCATCTGGCTTTCGTATTTTTTCGCTGTACATGGCATGATCGACAGACAGTAGATTTCTTCCGGTTCCACACCTAACTGTTGTGCATAGTAGGTTTTTGCGATTGCTCCAAACATCTGCTGCGGGGATTTTGCAGTGGAAAGATTCGGCAGCAGCTCCGGATATTCATATTTTACAAAGCGTACCCATCCCGGACAGCAGGACGTAAACATCGGGAATTTGTATTTATCTTTATTTTTCAGTCTTTCGATGAACTCATTTGCTTCTTCCATGATCGTTAAATCCGCAGTAAAGTTCGTATCAAACACATAATCGATCCCAGTTCTGCGAAGTGCTGCTACTAGTCTTTTTACCGTTGCATCTTCGCGTTTTAAGCCAAACCGTTCGCCCCAGGCTGCGCGAACTGCCGGTGCGATCTGTGCCACTACAACTTTTTTCTTATCCGCAATGGCATAAACCAGTTCGTTTAGATCATCGCGTTCTCGGAAAGCTCCAACCGGGCAGTGCGTGATACACTGTCCGCATAATGCACAGTTGATATCTTCTATGGATGTTCCTTCCCTTAATCCTACATTGGTACGTTTTCCGGTATTGATAATATCCCAGACTTTCATTCCCTGGATCTTATTGCAGACCTGTACACAACGCATACATTTGATACATTTTTTTGCATCGCGGATCAACGGAAAATCCATGTTCCATTCCTGATCCTCATACTCTTCTTTAAAAGGAACATTTAAGATATCTAAATCATTTGCTAATTTTTGCAGGGAACAGTTACCGCTTCGGACACAGGTAGCACAGCGGTAGTCATGCTGGGATAAGATCAGTCCGACATTGGTACGTCTTGCATTCATGACACGTTTGCTGTTCGTATAGATCTCCATGCCTTCTTCTACTGCGGTATTACAGGCAGCTACTAACGCATCTTTTCCTTTGATCTCTACGATGCAGACACGGCAGGCACCGATTTCGTTTAAATCCTTCAAAAAACAAAGGGTCGGTATCTTGATCCCTACGGATGCTGCTGCATTTAAAATTGTTGTCCCTTTTTCTACATTTACTTCCTGATTATCTATCCATAATTTTACCATATGCTCTCTCTGCCTCCTCTGAATACACCACATCCGAATTTATCACAACGTAAACATCTTGCTGATTCCTGTCTTGCTTCTTCAAGACTCATGGAGTATTCCACTCCCTCAAAGTCTTTTTTACGTTCACAGGCTTCTCTGTCGGTCAGATGAATTCTTCCACTCTGCAGCTTATCATTGAGATTTGGCTGTGGGATCTCTACATCTGTTGACATCTCATGATGGAAGCCAAGATATTCATCGATATTTGCTGCCGCTGCTTTTCCTGCCGCGATCGCACGGATCACGGTAGATGGACCGGATACACAATCTCCGCCGGAGAAGATTCCTTCTTCTCCCGGAACTGCCCCGAATTCATCTGCTACAATGCGATGGCGTTTGACCGGTACATTGGATTCTTCAAAATGAGCCGAATCGATCTCCTGTCCGATCGCCACTAAAATGACATCACAGCCTAACCGTTCTTCCGGTTTTTTCGCCCTGTTCGGACTTGGTCTTCCGGCACTGTCATATAAACCGCTGATCTGCGGCTGTGTCCAGAGTGCTGCCACATTGCCCTTTTCATCTGCCTCTACACGTTTTGGTGCTTTTAAGGTTAAAAGCTCTATTCCCTCTGCGATGGCTCCTTCAATCTCTGCTTCTAATGCCGTCATGTCTTTTTGGCGTCTGCGGTATACGATGCTGACTTTTTCTGCCTTGCAGCGCATTGCCGTTCTGGCACAGTCCATCGCAACATTTCCTCCACCGACTACAACCACTCTTTTTCCGCTAAAATCAGGGTATTTGCCATAGCCGATATTTCTTAACATATCTACGGCTGAGATCACGCCTTTGCAGTCTGCTCCTTCTACCTCGAATTTCTTGTCGGTATGTGCACCGATTGCTATGTAGACAGCATCATATTCCTGTTTTAATTCTTCATAAGTAATATCTTTTCCAATTCCGGTATTGCATCTTAAATCGACACCGGTAGATAAAATAGCGTCGATATCTTCCTGCAGACGCTCCCTTGGAAAACGATAGCTTGGGATTCCGTATCGGAGCATTCCTCCCGGCTGTGGTTTTTCCTCAAACACGACGGTCTGGTGTCCCATCAGTTGTAAGAAATAAGCAGCAGTCAGTCCGCTTGGTCCTGCACCGATAATTGCGATTCTTTTACCGGTAGCTTCTGCACATTTTGGCACCTCGACCTGATCTGCCCTTGCATGGTCTACCGCAAAACGTTTCAGACCACGGATATTGACCGAGCTGTCGATCATATTTCTGCGGCATCTTGCCTCACATGGATGTTCACAGATCAATGCACATGCGGTCGGGAACGGATTGTCCTTGCGGATCAGTTTAACTGCATCCTGATATCTTCCCATTCCCACAAGTGCTACATAACCCGGAATATCTACCTTCGCCGGGCAGAGTGTGATACATGGTATCGGCTGCTCAAATGATGCCGTACACCGTTTATTATGAATATGTGACAGGTAATCCTCTTTGAACCCCTCTAAGCCGACTAATACCATCCTTGCAGATTCAAAACCTATGGCACAGTCTGCGGTTACCTGGATATTCCTTGCAGTTTCCTTAATGAGATGTAAAGTCTCTAATGTTGCTCTGTTGTTCAACACATCTTCTAAAAGATTTTCTAACTGTCCAAGCCCTACACGGCATGGCACACATTTTCCACAAGTCTGCGCATGACAGACCTTTAAGAAAGAAAGCTGCATATCTACCGGACATACTCCCGGAGGACTTGCGACAATGCGCTGCTCAAATTCCTGCATCAGACGTTCTGTTGTGGTGTCTTCACGCTTTGGTGCTCCTGCTGTTAATCTTCTCTCCATGTGTTACCTCCCTTTAATTTGTGAATTTTTTATCAAAAAAGGACAGACACGTTTGTGTCTGTCCTTTAGATATCCATTTTCATCTGCATTTCTTCTTCTGCTTCCCGCTTGAAGTTCTCTAACTGATCCTGATTCAGAATCGGCAGCTCCTCAATGGAAGAAACTCCAAATGTTCTTAAAAACTCTTCTGTTGTTCCGAATAAGAGCGGCCGCCCCGGTGCATCTAAACGCCCCAGCTCGCAAACCAGATTGTAATCTACCAATCGGCTGACTGCATGGGAACAGGAGACTCCTCTGATTTTTTCAATCTCTGCTCTTGTAATCGGTTGCTTATATGCGATAATTGAAAGCGTCTCTAACAATACGTCTGTCAGTGCGTAATGCTTTGGCTGCTTTGCTACTTTTATCAGGTAGTCATACATCTGAGGCTTGGTACACATCTGATAAGCTCCATCCAGCTCCGTGATTGTAATACCGCGATCCTCTGCCTCGTAGTTCTTTTGCATTTGTTCTATGATATCCTTCACTTCTTTTTTATCCAGTTCTAAAACCTCCGCGAGCTTAGATAACTCTACGGAATCTCCCATTGTAAAGAGAATCGACTCTATCACTGCTTCATAATTCATACATCTCACTCCAGACTTTTAGGCGGCTACTTTCGATTCAATGCGGATATCATCAAAAATATGCTCCTGTGAAATCGAAATCTTACCTAATTTCATCAATTCTAAGATTGCAAGAAAATTTACGATAATTTCCATTTTCCCGCTTTTGGATTCTAGCAAATTCTTAAAACTAAAGGAACGATGCGTCCTTGCATACTCTTCTAATGTATGCATGGTATCTTCTAAAGAAACCTGTTCCTTTTCAATTCTGCCGAACTTAGAGCGAACCGGATCAATACGATCCTGTTTCTTCTGCATAATGGATTTAAAAATGTCATTGAGCTTTGCTAAAGTGGTATCTCCGACTAACTCATCCAAATCTACCGGTTCTTCATATGCTGCCACCTCCGGCGGTACGGTCGGAACCTTAAACATGACCTTTTGTGCGTCCACCTGCCGGTCTTTTAATTCATAGGAGATACATTTATACATCTTATATTCCAAAAGCTGCTGTACCAGTTCTGCTCTTGGGTCTTCCTGTTCTTCTTCCTCCTCCGGTGGTGCCGGAAGAAGCATTTTAGACTTGATATCTAACAGTGTGGCAGCCATCACTAAGAACTCGCTGACCACGTTCAGATCATGCCGCTTCATTTCCCGTATGTAGTCCATATACTGTTTTGTAATCTCAACGATCGGGATGTCATAGATATTCACTTTGTTCTTATCTAACAGATGTAAAAGCAGATCCAAAGGTCCTTCAAACACCTGCAGTTTCACGGTCATATCCATAAAAATGTACTGCTCCTATTTTTTGTGAATTAATAATATTGTACATCATATTGAGGTAAATTTCAAGAGTTGAACCTACATTTTGTTGATCCGTATCATCAGTACCTCGGCACGGTCAAACACACGGATATGGAAGGTATGTGTTCCTAAACCTTTGCTCACATAAACTTTTCTGTCTCCAAAATTGAACTCTCCGGCATCATATTTCGGAAAGAGTTCAAACTGCGGGGAAATCACACTTCCGATTCCCGGAATCCGAACCAGACCACCATGGGTATGTCCGCAGACACTTACATCCGCCCCCCATTCTGCATATTCCTTTGCAAACATCGGATTGTGTGCCATCAGAATCTGTACAGAGTCCTGCTTTGCATCCCCTAATACATCCCTGATAAAATGCTCCGGCAGTGGTTCATAACTGCCCTTTCCATAACATTCCAACGGAATTTCCAGTCCGCTGATACAAAACTTCCCGCCATGCAGTATGACTTCTTCCGAAGCATTGTTTAAAATATGCACCCCTGATTTCCGCACCCGGTTTTCATACGCTAAAAACGCCTCCGTCTGCATAACCGGTACTTTCGAGACACGGCTTTCATGGTTTCCGTTTGAAAAATAAACAGGTGCAATCTCTGTCAGTTTTTTTAGTGCCTGATATGCGGTCTCATAAGTCTCCGGATAACGGCTCACGATCATATCTCCCGGAACCAGAATCATATCCGGTTTTTGTTCTTTGATCTTTTGTATTAAAATATCATTATCCCTGCCATAGACATGGGCATGCAGATCCGCTACCACTGCAAAATTAACGCTCTGTGTAATCTTATCCGTCTGATACTCATAGGACGTGATCCGAAACTTCTTTAATTCAAAATGCTGCCACAGGATAAAACATCCTATCAGCAAAATAATCATTCCAATGATCTTCATATACTTCTCCTTTGCTCTGATATCCTATCACATTTTGCATAAAAATCCCAGCATCAGTCATATTTTTTTCTCTTTTCTATTAATATTAAACTAAAGCAGATAATGTTTCAGGAATCACTATGAAAAAAATAATACTTTCCCTATTTCTTGCCCTGCAGCTTGCATGTACCCCACTGCTGTCACTGACTGCACAGTCCGCCCCGATTACATATGAAGCAGGTATTTCCCAAAATGCGGCAAAAAAAGCTGATGATAATAAAAAAACAGGAGATACCCTGACTCTATCCGCTCCGAGTGTCCTTTTGATGGAGGCTAAGAGCGGAACGATCATCTATGAAAAGGATGCCAACAAGCAGATGCCTCCTGCCAGCATCACGAAAATCATGACCCTGCTTTTGATCTTTGACGCTTTAGATGCCGGAAAAATTTCTTTAGAGGATACAGTTACGGTTTCCGAATATGCAGCAAGCATGGGCGGCTCACAGGTGTTCTTAGAACCCGGAGAAACCCAGAATGTGGACACCATGATCAAATGTATCGCCGTGGCAAGTGCGAATAATGCCTGCGTGGCAATGGCAGAACACATTGCAGGCTCTGAAGAGGAATTCGTTGCAAGAATGAACCAGCGGGCAAAAAAACTCGGCATGAAAAACACCACCTTCGTCAACTGTTGCGGACTGGATGTTGACGGACATCTGACCACAGCCTATGACATTGCCCTGATGTCGCGTGAATTAATTACAAAATATCCAAAGATCCATGATTACTCCATGATCTGGATGGATACCATTACACACGAAACCAAAAAGGGAAGTAAAGAATTCGGTCTGACCAATACGAACAAATTAGTCCGGCAATACCAGTATACGACCGGATTAAAAACCGGTTCCACAGGAAAAGCAAAATTCTGTGTCTCTGCCACGGCAAAAAAAGATAAAACAGAACTGATTGCCGTTGTTATGGCAGCCCCGGACCCAAAGGGAAGATTTCAGGATGCCGCGAACCTGCTCAACTACGGTTTTGCAAAATGCCAGTTCTACTCTGACCCGAATACGAAAAAACTCAAACCTTTAACCGTCAAAAACGGAACCAGGGATACCGTGGACGTCAGCTATGAAACTCCTTTTCAATTTGTAGATACGAAGGGAAGTGACCTGAACTCCATTAAAAAAGAAATTTCTCTTCCAAAGACCGTGACCGCTCCCGTAAAAAAGGGCGATGTTCTTGGAAAAGCAACCTATTCTTTAGACGGAAAAGTCATTGGGGAAGTGAACATTGTAAGCGAACAGAATGTGAAAAAAGCCGGATTTAGCGACTATTTCAAAAAGCTGTTTCACGCGTTTTTCTAAGAATTTCTTCTGCAACCGCCTGTATTCCCATATGCGAGGCATCCACTGTGATGTCCGCATATTTTTTGTACAATACACTTCTGCTGTCATACAGATCTTTTAAGGTTTCCTCCGGTTTTAAGGCAACGCCCCGCTGTTCTAAACTTCCTAAGCGTGTCCTTAGTTCTTCATATGGAAGATAGATATAGACCACTGTGGAAATTTCTTTTAAATGCTGCATGGCATTTTCTTCATAGACAACACTACCACCCGTGGCGATCACCGTACGCTTTGCTTCAATGGATGCGTTGACCTCTCCTTCGATCTCTAAAAATCCCTCGCGTCCGTGGATCTCGATCAGTTCGTGCAGCAGTTTTCCCGTCTTTTGCTGTATTAACAGATCCGAATCCAAAAAATGATATCCTGCGATTTTTGCTAAGACCACTCCGACCGTACTTTTTCCTGCCCCCGGCATTCCCACTAATGTGATATTCTCTTTCTTCATATTGATACTCCTTTATCTTCCTATAACAACGGTGCAAACAAACGCAACAGACATTGTAAAACCTTCACATACCACTCTCTGTTCTGACAGAATCCTAACGAGATAGTCTTAGACTGTTCGATGGTATTCAATACATCCTCTTTTACCTGCCGTACGGCTTTGGATCTGTACATATAAATTCCACATTCATAATGCAGATAGAGACTGCGGTAGTCTAAATTAATACTTCCGACGGTAGCAATCTCATCGTCACATACAAAACATTTTGCATGGATAAAACCTTTGGCAAACTGATAGATTTTTACATTTGCCTTTAATAATTCCTGATAATAGGACTGTGTCAGTAAAAATACCAGCTTCTTATCCGGGATTCCCGGTGTGACAATGCGGACATCCACGCCGGATTTTGCCGCGTTGCATAGTGCTACGCACATTTCCTCGTCAATGATCAGATATGGCGTAAAAATATAGACATAGTCCTTTGCATAGTTGATGATGTTCAGATAAATATTTTCTGCCTGATTCTCATGGTCGATCGGCGAATCGGCATAAGGCTGCACATAACCGTCGGATTCGTACTGTTTTTTCCAGTTGATCTGTGGTTTATATGCCAGATAATTCTCCGTAGAATGATTTGCAAAGTTCCACATCTGCAAAAACATCGCCGTAAAATTCCAGACTGCCTTTCCTTCGATTCTGACTCCGGTATCCTTCCAATAGCCAAAACGGGTCGTCACATTGATATACTCATCCGCAATATTGATGCCTCCGGTAAATGCAGTCTTTCCATCCACAACCAGGATCTTCCTGTGATCCCTGTTATTCATGATAATTGACATGATCGGGCGGAACGGATTGAATGCGGTACATTTGATCCCACGCGCTTCCATTTTCTTATAATAGCCTGCCGGAAGTTTGCTGATACATCCCACATCATCGTAGATCATACGGACTTCGACACCCTGTTTTACTTTTTCTTCTAAGGCAGCTAACAACTGCTCTAACATGATCCCGTCTTCAAAGATGAAGTACTCTAAAAAAATAAAGTTTTCCGCTTCCTTAACTGCTTCTAACATCTTCGGGAACAATTCTTCACCGGATGGATAATATTCGGTCTTTGTATATTCACAGACCGGATAGCCGGCCCAGTCCTTAATATATTTCGTCTGGTTATAGATACGTTTGTTCTCGTTTCGTATCTTTTCTTCTACCTGTTCGTCTCCTGCTAAAAACGGGTTTAATTCTTCATTGACACGCTCTAAACGTTCCTCTGTATGTTTTGTTAATTTTGCTCTTCCAAAGACAAAATATAAAGTCACGCCAAAGATCGGTGCCACTAAGATCAGAAAAATCCACGACATCCGCCCCGCCGCATTTCCATCCTTATCTGAGATTATGATTGCCAGTATTAGGGCAATGGCACGAAATCCTAAGTTGATAAATGTAAATTGCAGACTGAACTGATAAAGTACCGTTGCTAACCAGAAAAACTGGATGACAATGGCTAAAAAGATCAATACCAGTCTGCTAAAAAGGATATTTCCCAGTTTCTTCATCTCTTCACCTACTCTTTTGCTTTCCTGTCTGCCTATCGTATCACAAAAACGCTCTTATGTCTAATGCATGAGCCGTACTAAATCCAGGCAGCCCCACACATGCTGTTCTTTTCTGTCGCAGCTTCTGTTGGCAGTCTGGTACAGACGAAGTTTTACATCCTTTGGGGACATCTGCGGATATTTGCTTAACAGTAGTGCAATCGCGCCGGAAACCACCGGTGTTGCCATCGATGTTCCGCTTTTTGTCGTATAACCGTCATTATGCACATCACAGCTTGTAATTTTTGTTCCCGGAGCTAATATTTCGGGTTTTATGACACAACTGTCGGTCGGACCTCTTCCGCTGTAGCCTCTGCGAAGTCCCTGCCCCTGTGCCTGACGGTTATCATCATCACTGCTTCCTACCGTAATGATCGTCCGACAGATTCCGGGGATTGTGACCGAATTTCCTGCCGGTCCGTTATTTCCCGCTGCCGCCACCACTACGATCCCGGCATCCCAGACCTCTTCCACTAATTTGATCAGTTCTACCTGCTCTTCTTCTCTGGCATTTTTTAACATTCCAACAGAAATATTTAAAATCCTTATGTTATATTCATCCTTATGCTCTAACATCCATCGGATCGCTTTTTTGACCTGTCTGGTATTCCCACCGCCTCTGCGGTCTAATACTTTAATCGGCAAAATGCCACATCCCGGTGCCATTCCCATATATTGTCCCCTGCTCGCACAACCGTCTGCACCGATGATCCCCGCCACATGCGTACCGTGACCGTTGTCGTCATAACATTCCGTTTCATTTCCTAAGACATCGTAAAATCCTTTCACCCTTCCTCTTAGATCTTTATGCAAAAAAAGCCCGGTATCCATCACCGCAACTGTAATTCCCTTACCAGTATACCCTCTTTTATGGGCATATGATGTATTTAACAGTTCTCTGATCCGCTCCACTTGATTTTCCTTTTTCTATTAACCTATGCAGGTTTTATTGCAAAGTGTGAACGGCTTTTAGAACTAAGTGGCACAAAAGGGCTATCCCAAAGATTTCTCTTTTGGATAGCCCCTCTTATTTTTGGTCTATATCATTCTTTTTATTTTGCGTCTGCCGGAACGTCTTTGATAGAGAAGCTGATTCTTCCCATCTTGTCTTTTCCAAGGCATACCACGGTTACTTTATCTCCTAAGGTCAGAACATCTTCTACATGGTTGATTCTTTCCTTGGCAATTTTAGAAATGTGGACCATTCCCTCTTTACCAGGAGCAAATTCAACAAATGCTCCGAACTCTTTGATGCTGATAACAGTTCCTTTAAAGATCTGTCCTGCTTCAAAATCAGTTGTGATGATCTTGATCATCTCCACTGCCTTCTGCATTGCATCAGCATCTACACCACATACGGATACTGCACCGTCATCGGTAATATCGATCTTCACACCGGTTCTTTCGATAATCTCGTTGATGGTCTTTCCTCTCTGACCTACTACATCACCGATCTTTGCCGGATCGATCTGGATTCTGATGATCTTCGGTGCATATTTGCCAACTTCTTTTCTAGGCTCTGCGATCGCACCTTTCATCACTTCCATAATGAAGAGTCTTGCCTCTCTGGTTCTGCGGATTGCCTCTTCTACGATCGGTCTTGTCAGTCCATGAATCTTAATATCCATCTGGATTGCTGTAATACCCTCAGTTGTTCCGGTTACTTTGAAGTCCATATCGCCAAAGAAATCCTCTAATCCCTGGATATCTGTCAGTACTAAATAATCATCATCTGTCTCTCCGGTTACTAAACCACAGGAAATTCCTGCTACCATCTTCTTGATCGGTACTCCGGCTGCCATTAAGGACATGCAGGATGCACAGGTAGATGCCATGGAGGTAGAACCATTGGACTCAAATGTCTCGGATACGGCACGGATCGCATATGGGAACTCCTCTTCGGAAGGAAGTACCGGAAGTAATGCTCTCTCTGCTAATGCTCCATGTCCGATCTCACGACGTCCCGGTCCTCTGCTTGGTTTTGTCTCACCTACAGAGTAGGATGGGAAGTTATAGTGATGCATGTAACGCTTGGATACTTCGTTCTCATCCAGTCCGTCAATTTTCTGTACTTCTGATAATGGTGCTAAGGTTACCACATCGCAGATCTGTGTCTGTCCACGCGTAAACATTGCAGAACCATGTACTCTTGGAATCAGGTCTACTTCTGCTGCAAGCGGACGGATCTGGTCAATGGCACGACCATCCGGACGTTTGTGGTCTTTTAAGATCATCTTACGAACGG
>OLRA01003663.1_pt1 | contig 13143 bp, 13 predicted proteins | sample 1673011 | NCBI WGS metagenome assembly OLRA01 (sample SAMEA3136746, study PRJEB25190) | human gut metagenome | reverse complement strand
GTAGAGCGTCGCCTTGGTAAGGCGGAGGTCACGGGTTCGATTCCCGTCATCAGCTCTTTTAATCCCTGATTATATATCAGGGATTTTTTTGTGGCATAAATTAATATATTCTCATAGATAGGGATAAAAATCAATATTTTTGTAAGAAAAACTTTTAAAATGCACCTATTTATGATAAGATAAATCATCAAAGAACAGAATATGTTTGAGAAATTATTCCCGATACACATATTGAAGAAAATTTTTTAACATGCTCTGACAGATATTGGAATTTATGCTATAAAAGAGTTGATATCAGGAGGAAGAACCATGGAGAACGAAAAGGTTTCCAAAAATTTTATTGAGAATATCATTGATAAAGACCTGGCAGAAGGAGTTTATGACACCGTTCATACACGTTTTCCGCCAGAGCCAAACGGTTATCTTCATATAGGACATGCCAAATCCATTCTTTTAAATGCCGGACTGGCGAAAGAGTACAATGGTAAATTCAACATGCGTTTTGATGATACCAATCCGACTAAGGAGAAATCTGAGTTTGTTGAGTCCATTAAAGCCGATATCAAATGGCTGGGAGCTGACTGGGAGGACAGACTGTTCTTCGCTTCCGATTATTTCGGACAGATGTATGAAGCTGCAGTAAAATTGATTAAAAAGGGTAAGGCATATGTCTGCGATTTAACTGCGGACCAGATCAGAGAATATCGTGGAACTTTAAAGGAGCCTGGCAAAGAGAGTCCGTATCGCAACAGAACTGTAGAAGAGAATCTTCAGCTTTTTGAAGAGATGAAAGAAGGCAAATATGCTGATGGTGAGAAAGTTCTGAGAGCAAAGATTGACATGGCTTCTCCAAACATGAACATGCGAGATCCGGTTATCTATCGTGTAGCTCATGTAAGCCATCACAGAACAGGAGATACCTGGTGTATTTACCCGATGTATGATTTTGCTCATCCTATTGAGGATGCAATTGAGGGAATTACACATTCCATTTGTACTCTGGAATTTGAAGATCACAGACCATTATATGACTGGGTTGTAAGAGAACTGGAATATCCACATCCTCCGAAGCAGATTGAGTTTGCAAAGCTGTATCTGACGAATGTAGTAACAGGTAAGCGTTATATTAAGAAGCTGGTAGAAAATGGAATTGTTGACGGATGGGATGATCCCAGACTGGTATCTATTTCCGGTTTACGTCGCCGTGGTTACACACCTGAATCTATTCAGAAGTTTGTGGAACTTTGTGGTGTATCCAAAGCTGACAGCTCAGTAGACTATGCAATGCTCGAGTACTGTATCCGTGAGGATCTGAAATTAAAGGCTCCTCGCTATATGGCAGTCCTTGATCCGATCAAACTGATCATTGACAATTATCCGGAAGGACAGGTGGAATATCTGGATGCTCCGAACAATATGGAAAATGAAGCCCTTGGTAGCAGAAAGGTTCCATTTGGAAAGGAACTTTATATTGAAAGAGAAGACTTTATGATCGATCCTCCAAAGAAATACAAACGACTTTTCCTTGGTACGGAAGTTCGTCTTATGAATGCATATTTTGTTACATGCACAGGTTTCGAGGCATTGGATGATGGAACAGTTACTGCTGTACATTGTACTTATGATCCGGAAACAAAGGGCGGAAATGCACCTGACGGACGTAAAGTAAAAGGAACCATTCACTGGGTTGAAGCGTCAAATGCAGGTAAGGTTCCGGTACGTCTTTATGAGAATATCGTAGATGAGGAAAAGGGTGTTTATGATAAAGAGACAGGAGAACTGAATCTGAACCCGAATTCTCTTATAGAGATGTCTGCTTATGTTGAACCAGAGCTTCTGAAAGCCAAAGGACTGGATAGTTACCAGTTTGTAAGAAATGGCTTTTATTGTGCAGACATTCATGATTCCAAAGAAGGGGCACCGGTATTTAACCGTATTGTTTCTCTTAAGAGTTCATTTAAACTTCCAAAAGCGTAAAAGAAACCCCCACGGAAAATTATATTCAAATTGCCGTGGGGGTTTTTGCAATAGAAAATTCTGTTGGAACTTCTTCTTGCAAAGTGAAATCTAAATACTGTCAACGAAAGTGGCAAGCCTGATTGTCACTATTTGTAAAATGTGGAATAATTATGAATTTACCTGCAATTAATCAATGTGGATAGAAGCTTCTTCTTCGTCCTGCTCTTTCTCAGCTTCAGCAAGTTCTTCCTCGAATTTATCTTCATCTTTCGCTGCTTTTTCAAGAGCATCGGCTATAGTATTATCCTGCTCTTCTGCATTTTCAGCAGAATCCTCTTCTGTATCCTCTGAACTTTCTTGTGAATCAGGCTCCTCAGAGCCTTCGGTTTCATCATCTTTTTCATCTTCGGAAGTAGCTTCCCAGGTTACGAAATCTTCGTGGACATCCTTTGCTTCAGGCTGCTCGTCATCTTCCTGCTCATCTTCAAAATCATCTTCAAGGTCAGCTGCCTCTTCCAAAGCATGTCTTTTGGCAAAAGCTGCTGCTACGGCACCGGCTACTGCTGCTGTTGCTGCTCCGAGTGCAACCATTCCCCAATATTTGTTAATCTTAGCCATATTGTCTGCTCCTTTCGGTATTTTCCATCTGTCTAAACAAAGCTTAATGGAGTTGTCTATATTGTAATACTTTTTACGCAAAAAGAAAAGAAAAAAATCGTTGCACCCATATAAATGGAGGGTTATACTGTTAAGACAGAAAAGGAGAGATTATGGAGAAAATTGTTTTAGCTTCGGGGTCCCCACGAAGAAAGGAACTGCTTGCAAGAATCGGTGTGGATTTTTCTGTGGTTGTAAGCAATGGGGAAGAGAAAACCAACCTGACAGATCCAGCGGAAACGGTGGAAAAACTTTCGCAGGATAAAGCAATATCGGTTGCAGACAGACTTGAAAATGAAAGTGAACCTTGTCTGATCATTGGTGCGGATACCGTAGTTGCATTTGAAGGAAAGATTCTTGGAAAGCCGTCAGATGAAGAAGATGCATTAGATACATTGTTAAAACTTCAGGGGAAATCCCATCAGGTCTATACCGGTGTAACCCTTCTTGTAAAAGAACAGGGTATCTGGAAGCCTTATACTTTCAGTGAAAGGACCGACGTTGAATTTTATCCTGTTTCCAGGGAAGAGCTTCTGGAATATATAAAAACAGGGGAGCCTATGGATAAAGCAGGAAGCTATGGAATCCAGGGGAAATTTGGAATTTACGTAAAAGGAATCCGCGGAGACTACAATAATGTGGTTGGGCTTCCTGTAGGAAGACTGGTTTATGAACTTAAGAAAATGAAAATCAATATAAGGGGAATGAGAAAATGATAAAAGCATGTATTTTTGATCTGGACGGAACTTTAGCCTACACATTGGATTCCATGGCTGTTGTAGGAAATGAAGTTGTAAGAAAATACGGTTTGAAACCAATGCCTATAGAAAATTACAGATACTATTGCGGAAACGGTGCTGACATGTTGGTGAAAAGACTTCTGGTTGACGCAGGAGATCCGGAATTGCTGCACTATGAGGAAGCAAGAGCGTTATATAGAAAAGAATTTGATAAAGACCCATTTTACAAAATACAGCATTATCCGGGAATGCCGGAAACCTTAAAAGAGTTGAAAAAAAGAGGCGTGAAGCTGGGGGTGTGTTCAAATAAACCACATGAAGCAGCCGTGAAAGTGGTGGAAAGAATGTTTGGGTCTCAGATTTTTGATGCAGTTATGGGACAGAGTGATTCTGTAAGAAAGAAACCAGCACCGGATGGTCCGCTTAAAATCGCGGAGCAGTTTGGAATTAAGCCAGAAGAGTGTATGTATCTGGGAGACTCCGGAACAGACATGCAAACTGGAAAAGCAGCCGGAATGTACACGGTAGGTGTTTTGTGGGGATACAGGGAAAAAGAAGAACTGCAGAAAAATGGAGCGGACTATCTTGTGGATTCTCCAGAGGATATTCTTGATTTATATGAGGAAAAATTCGAAGAGTAAAATTTTGATAACTATTCAGCAGACTCTAAACAGTTATAACTTTTATTATAAAACAGGAGGTCGGAAAAATGTATACAGAGGAGTGTATTCAGACATTTTTGGAAAAACAGGAGCAGCTTTTTGATGAACCGGTTGCAGAAACTTACGAAGAAGCAGAGGAATTCCTGGAGGATTGCATGGCTGTAGTTGCAGATTCTATTGACGAAGTGCGAAAATATCTGTCTGGAATGGGTGCAGATGTGGATGGCATGAGTAATGAAGAATTAGAAGAAGCAAGTGAAGTATTTGCCCTTCCAGATGGAAAATATCTGATTGTGGAGGGATGATCTTGTGAAGCAGAGGTTTGCAGCTGGAGAGTAACTGACTTTCACATATGGTGATGGAACCGGCGAAAAGGAAGTATGTCCGGTTGGAAATTCAGAAAAGTTATCGGATAAATTCATATTACATAAGTATAAAATCAGGTTGCTATAATGACACTAAATAAGAGAACATAATGTGTTATTGTTCAGAAGAGAGGATACATCCCATAAGATGTTTTCTGGAGAAAGAAGTGGCCAGCAACTATCGCGTTATGGTTCACTGGCAATGTTCCACGAGGTGTTTTTTGTAAACAAATTTCACAGAAAACCCGAGAAGCTGGGCGCGGAATCGTGCGGATGCATGCTTCCTGTGCAGCGCGAAGTGGTTGCGGTGCGCGGAGCGAACAGTAGCACTGTCACATGCACTGTAAGAATTACAATAAAATAAAAGTGCTTGTGGAAATGTTTAAAATATGTTACAATAATGTTACAGGTCAGCCTAAAAGGGGAATGTAAAGGAGGATGGCATATGAGACCTAGGAAAATTATAGCAATGGTTATGACTTTTCTTATGATGCTTTCATTGCTTCCGTCTCTGGTATTTGCGGCAGCAGCACCAGAGGGAGAACTTGGAGGTCAGCTTAAGATTAAGGGAACTGCAGCTGTAGGCTCTGAGCTTAGCGCAGATTATGAAAAGGTTACACCGGAAGGACTTACAGACGATTATGTAACGTTCAGCTGGTCAAGAAAAGTTGGAGATCAGCTTACTGAAGTAGGCACTGAGAAGACCTATAAGCTTGTTGATGAAGATCTTGGAAATAAGATCGAGCTGAAAATTACCGGAAAGGCCGAAATGGGCATAACCGGAGAACTGAAAGTAAATACAGTTGAAATTGTGGCTACACCGGAAGAAGCTCCGGAAGAGACAACAGAGCTTCCAGAGGGAGAGCAGGAGGCTGCACCGGCAGAGGAAACCCCTGTTCAGGAGATCGCAGCAGAGGATACACCTGCGGAAGGTTCCCAGACAGATGAGAACACACAGCCGGCTCAGGATGCAGCAGAAGATACACAAACCGAGGAAGTAATTGACATTGGTGCTGATGAACCAACTGATTCTTCCGCTGATGTTATGCAGCCGGCAGATGGACAGGACACAGAGAATTCTGCTGACAATTCCCAGTCTGAGATCACTACAGATGACAGTGTGATTAACATTGGAACAGAAGACTATCTGGAAGTTCCTGAAAATGGACAGGCTGAGGCTGCAAATCAGGGAGCATCAGCTGAATCCCCTGCCCAGCAGGAACCTGTGTATACAGCAGAAATTGTTGCAGAAAATACTGCAGAAGATGGTACTGCAGTACTTGATTTTGGAACCGTAAATGCAGGTTTCACACAGGAAAATGCGAATTCTTCTATGACTAAGACTGTAACTGTTAAGAATACTGGCAACAGCACTCTTAATTTCAAAGAAATCAGTCCGGAACATTTTATGGTGAAGGATCTGGGTTCTCTTGAGGCTGGAGAATCAGTTGATGCATGGGTTATGCCAAGAGAAGGTACAGCTGTTGGAGAATATAGTGATACGATCACTTATGAAACAGAGAAAGGTGTAAAGGTTTCCTTCATTGCAAAGCTTACAGTAGCTGAGCAGAAGCAGGATGATACGAATACAGATCAGCAGTCTGCAGAGAAACCAGCTACACCGGAAACCACCCCGGAAGTGACACCAGAGATAACTCCGGAAGTGACACCGGAAGTAACCCCAGAGGTAACTCCGGAAGTAACACCAGAAGTCACCCCGGAAGTGACTCCGGAGATTACTCCAGCTCCTTCATTTACTACCGACATTTCCGAAGTGAAATTCGACAGTAAAGAAGCTGGTTACAAAGAAGCACCAGCTGCAGTTACAATCAATGTATCCAATACTGGAAATGTGAAATTAACTGGTATTGCTGTAAGTGTAAGCGGAAACGAGTTTACAGTAAGTGCTCCGTCTGCTTCAGAATTAGAGGCAAATGCAAACCAGTCTGTATCTTTTACTGTTGCACCGGCAGTTGGATTGGCAGCAGGAACCTATACACAGACTGTTTCCATTAAGACAGATCAGACAGATTACCTGAATATTCCAGTAAGCTTTACAGTAACAGAAGCTGCTGCCAAGCTTACAGCTGTAGGCAAAGTATCTGATATCAGTCTGGCAAACGGGGTTGAGAAGTCAGCAGCTGGACTGCAGCTTCCATCTACTGTTAAGATTACTACAAACAAGGGCGATATGAATGCCTCTGTAAAATGGGATGTAAAGGGCAGTGCATATAATCAGAACAGTACAGAAGCACAGAAGTTCTCTGTGAAAGGTACTGTTGCTCTTCCAGACGGTGTTACCAATCCGGATAACCTGAGCCTTGTAGTATCTGTTAATGTCACTGTAAGCCGTGGACCGATTGTATCTGATGCAGGGAATAACAGTATCACAGGAATCAGCTCCGATGGAAACTATACTACAGAGACCAAGATTACTTTCACTGCAGTTGGCGCAGGTATGGATATTGAAAATCCGATTAAGGGAGATGTAAGATATCAGCCGCTGAACTGGGAGGTCCTTGAGGCAAGAAGCTGGGACGGCGCACCATATTCTGCAACTTTCCGCATGGGCAAGAATGGAAATTATACTTTGACTGTCACATATAATCAGCAGCAGTTTGATGGAAGCAACTGGGTAAACACTGGAACACAGGATACCAAGCAGGTTAATTTCACTGTAAATGCTGCACCGAATCAGACTCTGACACCGGCTGCAGACAAAACAGATGCAAATCAGAAGAATGCAGTAAAGACCGGGGATAATACTCCAATCCTCCCATTTGTAATTATTCTGATCGTTGCGATTGTCTTAATTGCAGGAATTCTTGTTTACCGCAATAAGAAAAAATAATAGTGGATTCTCAAATAAACACTAATTGTGAATGAGAGCAGAACGAATGAGGGAGATCAGAAATGGTCTCCCTTCTTTTAATAATAATTACTAGGTTACTGTTCACTCCGTGACCAGTAACACGCTTCGCGATGCACAGAAATCATGCATTCGCATGATTTCGCGCTGAGATTCTCGGGTTTTCTGTGAACTTTGTTCACAAAAAACACCTCGCGGAATGTTACCAGTGAACAGCAATATTACTAGCACTCAATTAAAATGAGTGCTAAATTTTCCTTGACTTTTAGTCAGTTTGGTATTACTATAGTTTGTATAATTAAGAAGACAAAGGAGAGTGAGCTGCATGGCTGAGAAGCATGGTAGTTTATCAATTAACAGTGAAAATATTTTTCCAATTATAAAGAAATGGTTATATTCTGATCACGACATTTTTGCAAGAGAGTTAATCTCCAATGGTTGTGATGCAATTACGAAGCTTAAGAAACTTGATGTTATGGGTGAATACACACTTCCGGATGATTACAAAGCTGAAGTACAAGTTATTGTGAATCCGGAAGAGAAGACTTTGAAGTTTATTGATACAGGTCTTGGTATGACGGCCGATGAAGTGGAAGAGTATATTACACAGATTGCTTTTTCAGGAGCTACTGAGTTTCTTTCCAAATATAAAGATAAGACCACGGATGATCAGATCATCGGTCATTTTGGACTTGGCTTTTATTCAGCATTTATGGTAGCAGATGAAGTTCATATTGATACTCTTTCTTATAAAGAGGGCGCTGCTCCAGTACATTGGACCTGTGATGGTGGTACAGAGTATGATATGCAGGAAGGCAATAAGACTACAGTTGGTACTGAAATTACTCTGTTTTTAAATGATGAGAGTACAGAGTTTTCCAACGAATATCGTATGAGAGAGATTATTGAGAAATATTGTTCTTTCATGCCGGTAAATATCTATCTGTCTAAGGAAAATGCACCGCAGGAGTATGAGACCATTGATGAGGCTGAGCTTCGTGATGATGATGTAATTGTAGAGCGTATCCACGAGGAGGCCAAGACTGAGGAGAAAGAGAACGACAAAGGTGAGAAAGAAGTCGTAGAAGTATCTCCTGCGAAAGATAAAGTAAAAATCAACAAACGTCCGGTATCTTTAAGTGATCCGGAGCCATTGTGGATGAAACATCCAAACAGTTGTACAGATGAGGAATATAAAGAGTTTTACCGTAAAGTCTTTATGGATTATAAGGAGCCTTTGTTCTGGATTCATTTGAACATGGACTATCCGTTTAACCTGAAAGGTATTCTGTACTTCCCGAAGATCAATACAGAATATGATTCCATTGAAGGTACGATCAAACTGTACAATAACCAGGTATTTATCGCAGATAACATCAAGGAAGTAATTCCAGAATTTCTGCTTCTTCTGAAAGGTGTAATTGATTGTCCGGATCTTCCACTGAATGTATCCAGATCCGCACTGCAGAACGATGGCTTCGTGAAGAAGATTTCCGAGTATATTACAAAGAAAGTAGCGGACAAGCTTACCGGAATGTGTAAAACAGACCGTGAGTCCTACGAGAAATACTGGGATGATATCAGTCCATTTATCAAATATGGCTGCATTAAGGACAGTAAGTTCTCAGATAAGATGAATGATTATATCCTCTTCAAGAACATTGATGGCAAATATCTGACTCTGAAAGATTGCATCGAAGAGAACAGGAAACCAGAAGCTGAGACTAAGACAGAAGAGACTGTTGAATCCACAGAAGAGAAGAAAGAGGACGGCGCGAAAGACGAGAAAGAGCCTGAGAAGACTACTATCTTCTATGTAACAGATGAGGTTCAGCAGAGTCAGTATATTAACATGTTCCGTGAGGCAAAGAAGGATGCTGTTATTCTGAAACACAATATTGACAGCGCTTTTATTTCCCATCTGGAGCAGAAGGATCAGACTATCCAGTTTAAGAGAATTGATGCAGATCTTACAGAAGAACTGCGTGGAGCGGAAGCTGCTGACGAGGAAACTTCTAAGACTCTTACAGAAGTATTCAGAGGAGCATTGAAGAATGACAAACTGGAAGTGAAGGTTGAGAATCTGAAAAATGAAAAAGTTGCTGCTATGATGACCCTTTCTGAAGAAAGCCGCCGTATGCAGGATATGATGAAGATGTACAATATGTACGGCATGGATCCATCTATGTTTGGCGGTCAGGAAACTCTGGTTCTGAATGCGAAACATCCGCTGGTTCAGTTTGTAGCAGATAACAAGGATTCTGAGAAGACCCCGGTTATTTGCGAGGAACTGTATGATCTTGCTATGCTGAGCCATAAACAGCTTTCACCGGAAGAGATGACCAGATTTGTTCAGAGAAGCAATGAAATTCTGCTTATGCTGACAAAATAAGTTATGACAAAAAGGGACAGACGTTTAAATGAGTATTGCATTTAGGACGCCTGTCCTTTTTATATGAAAAAATTGGAAAAGTTTATCCTGTTATTCGGTTTTTTATAGATTTTATCTCGAAATTCCTAAAAAATATTACAATTCTCTTAATTTTTGTCTCGAAATGCTAAAAAAGGCAAATTTAACTCGTATTATATGTAGAGGCAAATCAAGGGCTGACTGCAGATGCAGAATCAGAAGTATAACTTATTGTGGGAGGGACAAAAAATGAGAGAGGTATACGGCACGATACGCAAACTTGGTGCGACATCGAAATATAAAGGATACTATTTTGTGGCGGAAGCCATACGCATGACAATGGAATTTCAGGAAAGACCAATGAAGATCACAAAAGATATTTATCCAAAGCTTGCAAAGAAATTTAAATCCAAGCCATCTAATATTGAGCATGATATTCGTACAATTGTAAATGTATGTTGGGAAAATCATCGGGAAAGATTGGAAGAGATTGCCGGATATCCTCTGGAATACAGACCTACCAACAGTGAATTTGTAGATATGATCGCCTTTTATCTGGGAGATGAAAAAGAAAGCAAGGTTCCAGACGTGGAATGCCAGAATGGCTCTGTTGGAAAAATAATGGAGAACCTATTCTGACAGGATTAAACTTCTTCTACGGATAATCCGCTGCGATGAAAAAAATCCATCACATATTGCTCCCAAAGGTGGTCCAGTTCTTTACCGGGGAGAAAGGTTTTCATAGATGTTCCGGTAATACAAAGCAAGGTCTTATTCTTATATTGGAGATTCAGATACAGACCTGTTATCATTTCGGGAGAAATTGAAAATGCAGAACTCTGCAATAATGCAGCGGTCTTATTCGGAGAAAACTGAAGCACGATTTTGAAAGAAAGAGGCGCTTTTTTTCCACGGATAACAGAATAACAAAATGGTTTTACTTCTTTCCAGAGAGAGAATGTACGGTGGCTGGAAGCTAAAAATTCCTGCTCATCATTATCGAAAAAATCAGTTTGGAGTTTGCCGTCAATGGAAAAAACATTGCTGGTAATGATCTCTGCCTGGTTTAGCCAGAAGAGATCGAAGGTATCTCCAAGAAAAAGCTTATTGGTAAAATTCTTCTGGTCAGTGATTTTTAAAGCGAGCATAGGGACCTCCTTTCTAAAGGGCATGTCGCCTGTCGACGACATCAATATATGAAAATCAGTTGCTGATGAACAATAACCATTATAAAGCAATTTGGGGGAAAATGGAAGAAAAAACTCTTTTCAAACACATAGTAATGTGTTAATATAGATGTGGTATTTAAAACTACATATTACGGAAAAGAGGACGATATAATTGAGTTATAAAATTGTGATAGATAGCTGTGGAGAACTTCTGGAGCAGTGGAAACAGGATGAAAGATTTGCTTCCGTACCGCTTACACTGACTGTTGGAAGTGAGAATATAATAGATGATGAGACATTTAACCAGGCAGATTTTTTACAGAAAGTTGCCGCCTGCCCGGAATGTCCGAAATCAGCCTGCCCGTCGCCAGAGAGCTACAGAAAGGCATTTGACTGCGAAGCTGAACATATATATTGCGTTACTCTTTCCTCTGAACTCAGTGGTTCCTATAACAGTGCAGTGCTTGGAGCAAGTCTTCTTCATGAGGAGAAGAAAGGCGTTCAGATTCATGTTTTCAATTCCTGTTCTGCTTCTATAGGGCAGACTTTGATTGCAATGAAAATTGCACAGTGCGAAGATGCCGGCCTTCCGTTTGAGGATGTTGTCAGCGTTGTGAATAAATATATTGAAGAACAGCACACTTTTTTTGTGCTGGAGAATCTGGAAACCTTACGTAAAAATGGCCGCCTCAGTCGTGTGAAAGCGCTTGTGGCAACAGCCCTTAAGATCAAACCGATCATGGGATCTACTCCGGAGGGGACGATCTGCCAGCTGGATCAGGCACGAGGCATGAATAAGGCGCTTGTGAAAATGGTGGATAAAATTGTGGAAGTGACAGAAAACAGTGAGAACAAAATTCTTGCCATTTCCCACTGCAACAGCCCGAAGAAAGCAAATATGCTTAAAGAAGCCATCCAGGAGAAGATGAAGCTGGCTGATATTGTGGTTCTTGACACAGCCGGTGTCAGCAGTATGTATGCAAATGATGGAGGAATTATTGTAGCTGTCTGATGCTAGAGCCTGTTTGAAAAATCATTCCCGCAATCTGCACGCCCCACTTTGCGGTATATTTTGTCCGAATTCGGTTGCCGTAGCCCGCTACGGCGCCCTCATCCGGACAAAATCTCCCACAAATTATGACGCACATCTTGCAGAAAGCCTTTTTCAAACATGCTCTAGAGCGTATTCACTGATAACATTTCGCGAGGCGTTTTTTGTGAACTGTAAGTGAACATACTTCCATTTTGTTGGGAAATATGATATACTCATCTAAGTTGATATTTTATCCCAAAGGAGACGTGCGGCTATGAGTCAGAAGAAAGTAGATGCCTATAAAGCAGAAAAAGCAAACCGTGAGAAAATTATGAAAAAGGAGAAGTTGATCCTTACTATTGAGAAGCTGGCAGCGCTTGTTGCGTGTATGGTTGCTGTATGCTGGATTGGTTATTCTGTTTACGGAAAGGTTACAGAAGGTCAGGAGACTGTGACGACAGAGACTGTTATGGATACTTCTGCACTGGATTCTTATCTGAATGGACTTAGTGCAGATTCAGAGGCGGAATAAGTATGAAATATAAGAAAATATAAGAAAAAACTGCCTGAGGTAGCTTAAAACGATGGGGATGGATTTCGAATCTGTCCCCATTTTGTTTATATAATAACAATAAAAAGAATCCTGTCTACAGGACTCTCCGCCTACGGTGGGGCGTCTTGGGCGATATTTACCCTTCCGCTGCAGTGTAATCCTGCCAGATAGGGATTTTTTTATAATAGGAAATTCTGAGGAGATTTCTTATTACATAAAAAATTCCCCTCGGATATGATTCCGAGGGGAAATTTCTGCTTCAGTTGCTTCAATTATAACTTAGTAACGTTAGCAGCCTGCATTCCGCGAGCGCCTTCTGTTAAGTCATATGTTACAGCCTGGCCTTCTTCAAGAGATTTGAAGCCTTCACCATTGATTGCAGAAAAATGTACGAATACATCAGCTCCGTCTTCTCCTGTGATGAAACCATAACCTTTTTCAGCGTTGAACCATTTTACAGTGCCCTTGTTCATTTTGAGTTACCTCCATAAAAAATAAAAAATTAAAAAGATGTTCTGGCGAAAAAAATCACCAGATTTTACAGACTATATCATGTAAATATATAATCTCTAAAAACTAGTGATTTTACATTAAATAATCTTCGACATGGATTGATTATATAACCTGAACTAAAAAAAGTCAAGGATAATTAAAATTGTGCAACAAAAAATTATGAACCATTTATGATAATGTCCTAATATACCACAAAGGAAAATGTCCCAATGT
>OLRA01003661.1_pt1 | contig 13148 bp, 14 predicted proteins | sample 1673011 | NCBI WGS metagenome assembly OLRA01 (sample SAMEA3136746, study PRJEB25190) | human gut metagenome | reverse complement strand
AGCAAAGAAACTTTTTATATTACAACGCCTATATATTATCCAAGTGGTAGATTACATATAGGTCATACTTACACAACTGTTGCTACAGATGCAATAGCTAGATTTAAACGTTTCTGTGGATATGATGTAAGATTCTTAACAGGAACTGATGAACATGGTGAAAAAATACAAACAAAAGCTAGAGAAGCTGGTATGACAGAAATGGAATACTTAGATGGTATGATAGCTGAAATTATGGAAGACTATGGACATATCTTATGATGATTTCATAAGAACAACTGAACCAAGACATACAAAAGTAATCCAAAAAATATTCACTAAATTATATGAACAAGGTGATATATATAAAGGTGAATACGAAGGAAGATATTGTACTCCATGCGAAAGTTTCTGGACCGAATCTCAATTAGTTGATGGCGATAAATGCCCTGACTGTGGTAGAGAAACTTACGTAGCAAAAGAAGAAGCATATTTCTTCAAACTATCTAAATATGAAGATAGAATAAAAGAGTTATTCAAAAATCCTAACTACTGTTTCCCAGAAGCTAGAGCTAACGAAATGATAGCTAACTTCTTAGAACCAGGTCTAGAAGATTTATGTGTAACTAGAACTACATTCGACTGGGGTATAAAAGTACCATTCGACGAAAAACACGTTATATATGTTTGGGTAGATGCATTATGCAACTATATAACTGCATTAGGATATATGAGCGAAGACGATTCATTATTCAAAAAATATTGGCCAGCTAACATACAAGTTGTAGGTAAAGAAATAATCAGATTCCATACAATAATATGGCCAGCATTATTAATGGCATTAGATTTACCAGTATCTAAACAAGTATTTGGACATGGTTGGATATTATTTGCTAATGATAAAATGAGTAAATCAAAAGGTAACATAGTTTATCCAGAACAAATGATAGAAAGATACGGAATAGATACATTAAAATACTATCTATTAAGAGAATTCGCATTTGGTCAAGACGGAAGTTACACTCATAGAAACTTCGTAACAAGAATAAACACAGACTTAGCTAATGACTTAGGAAACTTAGTAAGTAGAACTATAGCAATGGTTGAAAAATACAATGGTGGAATAATACCAGAACCAAAAGTTGCTACTGAATTTGATGAAGCATTAAAACAACAAGCTGCAGAATCAAGAAGAATATTCGAAGAACAAATGAATAAAATGCAATTCCACGAAGCATTAGAAGGTGTATGGAAATTAATAAGAAGAACTAACAAATACATCGACGAAACTGCTCCATGGGTACTTGCAAAAGACGAAAGCAAAAAAGATGTATTAGATACAGTTTTATACAACTTATGTGAATCAATAAGAATATTCTCTACATTAATAAACCCAATAATGAACACTACAGCTAAGAAAATCTACGCTCAAATGGGTATAGAAGGTGAAGAGTTAACAAATTGGGAAAGTACTGCAACATTTGGATTAACAAAACCAGGTACAAAAGTAACTAAAGGTGAAATATTATTCCAAAGATTAGACATAGACAAAGAAGTTGCAGAACTTGAAGAATTATTTGCAGAAAAGAAAGACGAGGAAGAAGAAGTGACAGAAGCTCCATTACAACATAAAGAAGAAATAACAATAGATGATCTTGATAAAGTAGAATTAAGAGTAGGTAAAGTATTAAGCTGCGAAAAACATCCAAAAGCAGACAGACTTTTAGTTTCTCAAGTTAAACTAGGTTCAGAAACTAGACAAATAGTATCTGGTATAGCTAAATGGTATAAACCAGAAGAAATGGTTGGAAAAGATGTTATAGTAGTATGCAACTTAAAACCAGTTAAATTAAGAGGTGTTGAATCTCAAGGTATGATACTTGCAGCAGGTAACGATGGTGATGATTTAATAATACCAACTGCTGTTGGTGCAAATGATGGTTGTGAAGTTAGATAAGGAGATAAACTTATGTTATTCGACTCACATGCTCACTTAAATGATGAGAGATTTGATGAAGATAGAGAAGAGTTAATCTCTTCTCTTCAAGAAAAAGGTGTAGATTTAGTTGTAAACCCAGGTGCATGTATAAAAACATCTATAGAAAGTGTAGAACTTGCTAATAAATATGATTTTATATATGCAGCAGTAGGAGTTCATCCTCATGATGTGGGAGATTTAGATGATACTGCAATAGATACTCTTAGAAAATTAGCAACAGAAAATAAAAAAGTTGTTGCTATAGGAGAAATTGGACTAGATTATTACTACGATAATTATCCAAGAGATATACAACAAAAATGGTTTATAAAACAAATTGAACTAGCTAATGAACTAAAATTACCTATAATAATTCACGATAGAGATGCTCATGGTGATACTTTAGAGATAATCAAAAAGTATAAAAGTCCAGAAATAGGGTGTGTCCTACATTGTTATAGTGGAAGTGTTGAATTAGCTAGAGAATATGTGAAGATGGGTTGTTTCATATCTTTATCTGGAACAGTTACTTTTAAAAATAATAAAAAGACTAAAGAAGTTGCGAGAGAAATTCCTTTAGATAGATTATTTATAGAAACTGATTCTCCATATATGGCACCAACTCCACATAGAGGAAAGAGAAATGATCCTTCATTAGTTCAGTTTGTAGCTGATACAATAGCTGTTGAAAAGGGTGTTTCTTATGAAACAGTTTGTAAAGCAACTAAGGAAAATGCTAAAAAATTATTTGGAATAGAATAAAGATAAGAAAAGACTTATATCAGATTGATATAGGTCTTTTTTACTTACAATAAAATTCATAGTACAAGTTTTTCTTGGTATTTAAATTTTAATAACATGGTATTTATCTCATAGATTTGGATGCAAGTCTATGCTTTTTTATTTTATAAGAAAGTCAATAATAAATGCCAATTGAACATTATATTATTATATTTTTAGTGATAATTTATAAAAATATCGAGGGAAAAGGTAATAAATGGTAAAATTTATTGAAAGAATAAAATCTATAATATATTCTGGAATTCTTTCATGTATTGTTATACTGGGGTCTATTGCACCAAGTTTTGCAGAGAGTAAGACTCTGTCTATTCCAGCGTATAATCAACAGCCTTATGAGAATATCTGCTGGGCAACAAGTGCATCTATGATAAAATCATATTTTAAAAAAGATACTAAAGATATAAAAGTGGATATTGCAAAGTATATCCATGGATTTAGTTTTAATAAGGGTGGGACTATTTATGACATTAGAGATGGAGTCAAAAAATATGCTAATGTCAGTGGTTCTATAAAACTAATTCCTCTTAGTTATCAAGCAGTTCAACATCAAATAAATCATGCTGTAGTTATCAAAGGTTATAATAATATTACAGGTACAGTAACTCGTAATGATCCATGGGATGGTAAATCAAAGACATCTTCATACGATTACTTAAAGAACAACTCATCTTGGTCTTGGCAACAATCTTTATTTTACAAGTAGTCATTAAACAAAAAGGAGGAATATAAATTGAAATTTAAAAAATTAGCAAGTATAGTTACACTTGGTATAGTATGCTCAAATATGCTAGCTTTCGCAGCTTATGCAGATTCTAATAAAAACAATTCAAATTTAGGAAAAAAGTCAAATGATTTGCTTATGGAATTTGATAATTCTCAAAATAATAAATCATTTGAAAAGAATGTAATAGATAAAGAAGAATATATTGAACCAAGTATATTAAGTGAATCTATTGATAATTCAGATGAAAAGGAACAGATATTAAACTCTTTATATAATAGTAAGATTGATGCTAGAGAAGTATTATTTTCACATGATGATGTCCTTACTAATAGTAATTTTAAAGGAGTTAAAAATAAACAAGACTTATCATTTGGAGAGCCTTATAAAGTAGTATTATTTAGTAATGATATTAAAGATGCACTAAATGCAGGGACTACTATTGAAGAAGCTATAGATAATTCGCCATATTATTGGGAAGTTCCTATAATAAATAGTAACAATAAAAAAGTTGTATCTACTTGCATAGTAGATAAACTAGAAAATCAATGGCAAATTGTAGAGGTTGGAAGTAATCTTGATGGTAATAATGTTGACTTATCAAAAGACCATAAAAAGATAAGCAAATTAATGAGAAAAATGAATATAAAAGATATAAAATATTTTGATCATATAAGATTTTCACAACTAGGTTATGATGTATTATATGCTGAAACAGATAAGGATGAATATTTTATACCATTAGTATTTGAAGGGAATAAAGATAGTAAATTAAAAGATAAATTTTCATATAGTAAAGAGAATTTTGTGAAAACTATACAGCCGTTACTAGATATACAAAGTAGCGATGAAATTTTACTTGGTGGTTCAACAACACAATATAGTAAATCTGTTATTTTTAAATTTATAGAAAGTATATTTGGTAAATTTTCAGAAATATTTAGATAGTAGTAACATATAAATATGAAGATTCTTTAGACCAAGATGGAAATAAAATTACAAATACATCTACAGGGGAAGAAGATGTCTTAACTTTTGTAGATGATGAAGTACTTTTAAATGATGAAGACTTTGCAACTATAGAAACTACAATGGAGGATGAAGCTCCTACATCATATAAAATGAATCAATGGGTAAATACTGGAACATATCATAAAACAATAAAACGGGCATCAAATGGAGAGGGATATTTAGTACTTGGTATTATGTATCACTATTTGCGACTTTACACAGATATGATTGGTCATTTAAAGCTTCTAGTGGTAAGAGATGAGGAACTTATAAAATACAATTAACTGAATCTTAAAATAAGAAAGCGTTAAACTATGAAAAAAAATATAGAAATTTTCTTAAAAATTATAATGACAATTTCAATACTTATAGGAATTTGTATATTTATAATATCTAGAACTCTAGGAAATACAGGAAAAATAGGAGAATTAATGAAATATTATGGTTGGTGGTCAACTGCCCTTGTTATATTTGTAGCTCTTTTTAGAACTATATTTAAGCCTGAATGAGAAAGGTGGGCGAGTTTGAAATTTCAACATAATATGAAATAATTGCAATAAATTAAACAACCATAACTTAGTATTTAGATTATTGAAAATACTAAGTTATGGTTGTTTTTGTATTATAATTATCACGAAGTAAGCTAACAGAGCCTATTTTTTATGTTATGTAGTATTAGTTTAAAATATTTGATACTTAACTTTTAAATCCGAGTTAAGAAATAAGGTTATATTTAGTGAATAGTTCAATAAGTAATAAAGTACTTATAGGTCTGAATCACTTATATAGTTTAGATGGTGTATCAATTTTTTACTTTTATATTTAAATATTGTTTTAGATGAAGAGGGAGGATACTACTTTTTATTATATTTTTGTTATTAACTTAAAAAAGAGTTGAAAATGATTATCATTAGTGATAAAATTTGAGTAAGTGATAATAATTATCAATTGGAGGTAATAATATGAAATTAGAATGTAATAAAGAATGTTGTGACAATAAATCAAATTCAATATATATAAAAAGAATACTAGAAATGATAGGTGCTGTGATTTTAGGTTCAAAACCAGCAGAAATCATAAATGTTCCTGGAAATGATGATGTAAAAAAAGAAAAACTTACTCAAATAGAATCTTTCTTTAGTAATTGTTCAAAAATCACATACAGAATAATTACTACTCGTGATGGAGGGAAAAGAGTTCTATTTATCAATGAAAAATCAATGGAACAAGTTTTATCTAACAAAAAATGTGTAAACTTTTTAAAATTTGTTGGATATCCTTATGAATATAAGTTAAGTGCTTATATGAATGAACTAGTTGTTAGACTTCAATCGGAAGAATTTCCTCATGAGATTGGAATTTTCTTAGGATATCCTCTTAAAGATGTATTAGGATTTATGGGATATGGAAAATATGAATTAGTAGAGGTTAGAAACTGGAGAATTTATGGAGATAAAGAAATTTCTTATAAAGTTTATGATAATTTTATGAGGGATAAGGCTATTATGAAAGAAATGATAGAAACAATGAATATATCTGAATTAAGAAAAGCTATATAACTTTTAATGCTTATGTTATAAAAATTAGGGTGAACTTCACCCTAATTTTTTATGCTATAAGCAAGATTTTACGTAATCTACAGGCACATCCATTCTAGTGGCTACTGTTTCTGCAGATATACCTTTATTTAAAAATTTTCGTACAACTTTAGTTAGGTCCTCAGCAACCTCAATAATATGTTTATCAGGATCATAAAAACGTACAACACGTTGTCCCCAGGAATGTTCAATAACAGGATGAACATAAGATATATTAGGGATTTGTTTTAACCTTAATATAAAGTCATCAAAATCATTTTCTTCAAAATACAATTCACTATTATTTGCACCAAAAAAAATTTCATTTTTTGATTTATGTATAAGACTAGGCCAAGAATCTTTTGTTTGCAAAACTATACCGCCAGTTAGTGTTACATTTTCACCCAAATCTAAGTCCACATCTAATCCAAGAACCTCAGAATAAAATAGCTTAGATTTTTCCATATCAGAGACAACAATTAATGGATTTGCAAATTTCATATTAATCACCCCTTAACTAAATAGTAGCTAAAGGATGTAATTATTGCAAATATAAAGTTGGTTAATAATTTAATTATGTATTTTGTTTGAAAAATTAAGAACATGGAGATTATAAGGATAAAACTTATAAGGAGGGAAAATAATGAAATATGATGTTGTAATCATAGGAGCTGGACCAGCAGGAGTAGCTGCAGCTCATAATCTTATAAATAATAATATATCCTGTGTATTAATTGATAAACAAAAATTTCCTAGAAATAAACTTTGTGCAGGTGGAATTACTAGCAAATCATTTGAATTGATGAAAATTTTGAAACTAGATGAATTTGATATTGAAAATGCAGTAATAAGTGAAGGAGCAAGTTTATATTTAGAATATAAGCATATAGCTGATATTAAATCAAATAGATTAACCTATTTGGTGAATAGATTTGATTTTGATGACTACTTAGTAAAACAATATAAACAAAAAGGTGGAAAATTACTAGAAGGAAGAAAAGTAGTTAATATCGATATGGAACACAATATGATAATTTTAGATGGAGGAGAAGTAATAAAATTCAAGTACATAATAGGTGCCGATGGACCTGTTGGAATTACTAAGGGATTAGTAGAGGAAAATGTAAAAGCTAATGGTTTTTGTTTGCAAATAGAAGTTAATAGAGATGAATTTAATTATGATAGCAATAATATGTCTTTGTATTATGGAATAATTCCTCAAGGATATGGATGGATTTTTCCTAAGAAAGAAACTTTGACAATAGGTTTTGGAGGAAATTATGATAAAAATTTAAATTATCACAAAGAGTTTGAAAAATTTCTAAGTAAATTAGGAATAAATTTTGATAAAAAGGAATTTAGAGGAGCAATGTTGCCTTTTGGAGACTATGTAAAAAATCCAATTGATAAATCAAAAAACTTATTATTAGTAGGAGATGCAGCTGGTTTGGTAGATCCTATTACAGGTGAGGGGATATATTTTGCCATGCTATCGGGAATCAAAGCATCTAATGTTATTATAAAAGCTTTAAAGGAAAATAATAAAAATGAAGTTGATAAATATATTGAAGAAATTTCTTTAATAACAAAAAATATAAGTAAAGGTGCAAAGCTTAAGAAACTAGTTTATAAATATAGAAAACCTATATTTAATGCTATGAAAAATAAAAAAATAGGAAACTTTCTATTTAATGAATGTCTTTATGAATCAAATTATGATTTATTGGAATTATTTTTTCATAAAAATAAAAATGAATGAGTATTTAATACCTATATTAAACCTTGATTAAATCTATCAAAAAACGTAAAATATAAGGATATGATATTATAAATAAGTGTGAAATTTAAATAATTATAATAATAGATTAAAAGGTGATTATATAAAATGATAAAAGAAATAATCGTAGTTGAAGGAAGAGATGATGTTACAGCCGTAAAGAGAGCTTTAGACTGTGAATTAATAACTACTGGAGGATTTGGTTTCCCAAAAGGTGTAATGGAGAGAATTAAAGCAGCTCAAGCAAGAAGAGGTGTTATAATTTTTACTGATCCAGATTTTGCAGGAGAAAAAATCAGAAAAAAAATAGCAGCAGAAGTACCAGGGTGTAAACATGCATTTTTACCAAGAGAAGAAGCTAAAAAAGATGGAGATATAGGAATAGAAAATGCATCTCCAGAAAGTATATTAAGAGCCTTAAATAAGGTTAGAACTGAAAGTACGGAAAAAAGATGCGAATTTTCGCAAGTTGATTTAGTGATAAATGGACTAATTGGAAATGAAGATGCATCTTATAGAAGGGATAAAGTAGGACAAATACTAGGAATCGGATATGGAAATGCTAAACAATTCTTAAACAGACTAAATAATTATGGAGTTTCAAGAGAAGAGTTTAATAATGCAATAGAAAGTATATAAGGAGACAAAAATGGATAGATTATCATCACATCAAGCCACAAAAGAAGTTGTTCAAAAACATAATTTCAAGTTTTCAAAATCTCTTGGACAAAACTTCTTAATAGATACAAATGTAATCGATAGAATTCTTGAAGGTGCAAGAGTTAAAGAAGGAGATTACGTAATAGAAGTAGGGCCAGGGATTGGAACACTTACAAAAGAAATGGGAAGAAGTGCAGAAAAAGTAGTGGCTATAGAAATAGACAAAACTTTAATACCGATATTAGAAGAAACTTTAGAAGATTTCCCTAATATAGAAGTAATAAATCAAGATATATTAAAAGTTAATGTACAAGAATTAGTAAAAGAAAAATTAAATGGAGGTCCAGTAAAATTAGTTGCTAACCTTCCATACTATATAACAACACCAATAGTTATGAAATTCTTAGAAGAAGATATACCAGTAACTGATATAGTTGTTATGGTTCAAAAAGAAGTTGCTGATAGAATGAATGCTAAACCAAATACAAAAGATTATGGGGCATTATCAGTAGCAGTTCAATATTACTGTGATACAGAAATAGTTGCAAAAGCTCCAAGACACATGTTTATGCCACAACCAAATGTTGATTCAACAGTTATAGGACTTCATGTAAGAGAAGAACAAATATATCATGTTGATAATGAAGATATATTCTTTAAAACTGTTAAAGCATCTTTTGGACAAAGAAGAAAAACTCTTCTTAATTCATTAGGTGGCCTTGGTTTCTTAAGCAAAGACCAAATAAAAGAGGCATTAAAAGAAGCTAATATAGATGAAAAAAGAAGAGGAGAAACTTTATCAATAGAAGAGTTTGCCTCATTATCAAATGCGGTAAATAGAATTCATAATGAAAATAAATAATTTAAGCTAGTCGAAAGACTAGCTTTTTTAATGGATTAAAATTCAAAAAATATTCATAGTACTTAATAAATAAATTATCTCATATAATTTCTTGAGAGATTATGTTAAGGGGTGAGAAAGGAATGGCAAAAAGAAAGTTTAAAAGAGACTACATTATGCTAGAAGCAAAAGATTTGAATTTTAGATTAAAAGATAAAGTATCTCCAAAGGCTTTTGCTAAAATAGAAGTTACTGATGAAAAATCAGTTATAGCTTTATATGCTGAAAATCTAAAAAATGTAGAAGAAGGTTATTCAGTAGTAGCAATAAGAAGTGACTACGAAACTATAGATTTAGGAAATTTTAATGTAAATGAACAAGGTAAAGGTGAATTTAGTTTAGATATGGGAGAAGATGATATAGATATAAAGGGAATTGCAGTTATACAAGATAAGGCAGTTCCTCTTATAGGTTTTAAAGGGAGTAAAATAGATAACTTCGAAGCTATATTATTTCCGCCTCAATATGAATATGAAGAAATAGAAGATAACAATGAAGAAGATGATGAAGAATATGAATATGAAGAGGTAGAATATGTTGAAGTAGGCGATGAAGAAAATAATGATACAGAAAATATAGAACCGGAAGAAGAAAATGTTTATGAGGAATATGAAGAAATAGAATATATTGAAAATGATGAAGAAGATGATGAATATGAATATGAAGAAGTAATATATGAAGAAGTTGAAGATGATGATATTGAAAATGATGATGAAGAAGATGCACAAGAAGAGGAACCCATTGAAACTCCAGCTCAAGGACGAAAAAGTGCTAAATTAAGAAATGATGATTATATTGAAAAGAAAATTAATAAGGCTAAATCAGTTTTAGAAAAACAATATACTAAAAATACCTATACACCTGATAAAACAAGTAAAGAGCAACACAAGAGCGCAGGAGCTTTATTAATGCCAAGACAAATTAAAAAAGGATTAAAATATTTTAGAGAAGTCAAACCTTTTGTTTCTGATTATATTGATAATACTAGATGGTGGAAGATAGAAATTAATCCTACAACTATGTGTGGATATACGATGCCATATTTAGGCTATATAAATTCTTTAAATTATACCATGTATAGTGATGCAGTAATGCAATCTTATAAATATAGACATTACTTATTTGGTGTTAAATATGATGAGTATAATAAGAGACAGTATTATATTTATGCTGTTCCAGGTAAAAAGGCAGAACAACCAGATAAAGGTCATACAGGATTTACAAGATATCAACCATGTGATACTAGAAATACTTCACTAGGATATTGGTTATGCTTTGTAGATTGTAAGGCAAGAAAGATTGTTAAATAAATTAAAGTTACTATTGAATATAAACATATTTTAAACTAAAATAATTATTAAATAAAAATTGTTAAAATTTAAAAATAAGGGTAATAAAATAAATAAATATTAAAAATCACCTAGCTATATGCTGGGTGATTTTTAATGTTTATGAGAAATGATAATTATTATTGAAAGTAAAATTAAATCATTTGTAAATAAAAATTATTATATGGAGGTTAAAAATGGAGACAAGATATGATGAAGCAAATAAAGTAACATTGAAAGCAATAGGATGGAATATATTTCTTGCATTTATAAAAATAATTGCAGGAATTCTAGGAAAATCAAGTGTAATGATAGCAGATGGACTACATTCTGCATCGGATATAATAACTTCTATGGGTGTACTTATAGGCAATTATATTTCATCCAAACCTTTTGACAAGGAACATAATTATGGTCATGAAAAAGCAGAAACATTGGTATCATTTTTATTATCAATAATTTTAGTAGGAGTAGCTTTATCTATAGGTTATGAAGCTAGTAAATCACTATTTAATATTGAAGGGATAGCTATACCTACGCTACTGCCTTTAGTTGTATCAATAATATCAATATTAATTAAGGAGTATCAATATAGAATAACTATAAGAATAGCAAAAAAAATAAACTCACCAGCACTAAAAGCAGATGCATGGCATCATAGGTCAGATGCATTATCATCAATAGCAGCTTTTGTGGGTATAGGTGGAGCTATGCTTGGTTTTAAAATTTTAGAACCTTTAGCATCAATTGTAGTAGCGCTATTTGTTTGTAAAGTTGGATATGATATTTTAAAAAATGCAGTTAATGAACTTATGGATGTTTCAATAGATGAAACTTATGAAAATGAAATAAAAAAAATAGCTCAATTAACAGAAGGTGTTATGAATTTAGGTAGCTTAAGAACTAGAAAACATGGTGCTAGTGCATATGTAGATTTAGTAATATGTGTTGATGGAAAACTTACAGTTACAAGTGGTCATGATATAGCAACTAATTTAGAAAAAAAAATTCAAAATGATATAAATATAGTAAAAGGAATTACAGTTCATGTTGAACCATGCAATAGCTGTAATGAAAAGCGTTGTAATAAATAATTTAACCTTAAAATTAAGCTAAAAAAGTTATATAATAGATATATATAATTTTTAATCGGGGGTAGATTATGGCTAAAAGAAGGAAAATCAAAAAATCTGTTTTTTTAGTTGGTGGCATTATATTATTTTTTGGTGTATATATTGGATCATTTATGTTGTTTTCAAAAGTTGAAAATTCAGATAAGAAAAATGCAGTGACAATAAATACAGAAAGAGAAGATAATAGATCATTACTAAAGCAATTAGAAGACAAAGAAAAAATTTATTTATCTGATGGTGTTGTATCAGATGTTAGGGTAGATGACAAATTGCTAGAAGAGTTGAGATATTCTTTTGAAGATGTTAGTAAAATAAGAACTCCACAATCTTATACTTCTGTTTATGAAGGGTACTCAGATGACGGTTTAAAATTTTCTACAGATTTAAATGTATTTAGGGTTTATACAGTAAACAAAGAAGAATATTATAAAGTGCCAGTAGCTTATAAAAAAGAATTCAAAGAAATTTTAGATACGAGTATATATACTTCTTTTGATTTTATAAAACAATATAAAACATGGAAGCAAGTAACAATAGATTATGGAGATGAAACAAAGAAAATAAGTGGATGGAGTTATGACGATTTAGCTAGTAAAATGGTACAAAAAAGATTAGTCGGAAAAATACAACCAGAAAAAGCTAGAGAAAGATGTAAATATAAATTTACTATTAACATAACTTCAGATAATTATGAAGCTAGAGTAGATATAATGGGAGAGGATTATGTAAAAATAACAGTGAATAATTTAATCTCTTATTATGAAGTTTCAAATAATCTTTTTGACTATATAAAAACAGATATATTTAAAATATCAGATAGTGAATAATTTAAATATATGTAAATTTTATAAAATATATAACTTTTTAAAATTAATAAAAATAAAAATAGACTAATTTGAAAAACAAATTAGTCTATTTTTTTATAGAAATATACAATTAAGCTTCTTTTATTAATTGTTCACCAACTAAGTAAATTGGTCCAGCACCAGTAGTTATTACTACATCGTTTGGTTGAACATTTTCTTTTAAGTATTTAACTATATCATCAAATTCTGATATATATATAGCATCTACGTTATTGTGTTGTAATTTTTGAACTAAATCTTTTGAATGAACAGTTCCTGGGTCATCTTCTCTAGCAGCATAGATATCAGTTATTATAACTTTATCAGCTGAGTAGAATGCTTCTGCAAACTCATCTAGTAAAGATATTGTTCTACTGTAAGTGTGTGGTTGGAATACGCACCATAAAGTTCCTTTTTTGAATCTTTTTGCAGTAGAT
>OLRA01003656.1_pt1 | contig 13174 bp, 10 predicted proteins | sample 1673011 | NCBI WGS metagenome assembly OLRA01 (sample SAMEA3136746, study PRJEB25190) | human gut metagenome | reverse complement strand
CGCATAAGGATGAAGCACCTGCCGCAGAAGCTGCACCGGCTGCAAAGCCCGCAACACCGGCCAACAACGGCCCGAAGACCCTCTACGTTGAGGATCTCACCAACGGCAACTTCTGATTGATCGGAAATCCGCTTAAATAAGTGAACAAAACGCTCGTCCCAGTTTATCAGCGGACGAGCGTTTTTGCATATCTGTGCAGCTATATGACTTTACACAAATATAAAGCTACACTCCTTTACACATAACGCCGCCGCTGCCCGATTTAAAAGAGGCAACGGGGTTGCTCTATCATTGCAGGGGGATAGGGCGTCGTGCTCACGCGTATCTACCGCGCTGTTTGCGCGGTGCCTTTCTTTCCTTTTTTCGCGCGAATATCTATTTACAAAAGCCGGGCGAAATGATACAATCACAGTAAGAATCCCCGAAATAGCGGGCGAAAGGACGGAGTTTGTATGTATAAATTTGATAGAGAAAAATATGATAAGCGTATGCAGTGGTTTACCCACGACCGCTTCGGCATGTTCATCCATTGGGGCCTTTACGCCATCCCTGCGCGCGGCGAGTGGGTGCGCTCCACGGAAGAGATTCCGGAGGAGGACTACATCCCGTTTTTCAACGAGTTTAATCCGAAAGATTTTGACCCGAAAAAGTGGGCGCGCCTTGCAAAGCAGGCCGGTATGAAGTACGCCGTGCTTACTGCAAAGCACCACGACGGCTTCTGCCTGTTTGATTCCGCTCTTACCGATTGGAAAGTCACGAACACGCCTTACGGCAAAGACATCGTGCGTGAGTATCTCGACGCGTTCCGCGCAGAGGGCATCAAGGTCGGTCTTTATTATTCGCTGCTCGATTGGCACCCCCCGGATTCCCCCGCCTACGGCGACCGCCAGCATCCTATGCGCAACAACATTGCCTATAAAGATAAGCCCTATAACTTTGATAACTACCTCGATTACATGCACGGTCAGGTGCGCGAGCTCTGCACAAACTACGGCAAGCTCGATATGATGTGGTTCGACTTTTCCTACGACGACCTCACCGGCGAAGCGTGGCGTGCGTCGGAGCTCGTGCGTATGGTGCGCTCCCTGCAGCCGGACATCATCATCGATAACCGTCTGGAGGTCAGCGGCAGCGGCTTCGGCTCCATCGCAACGGACGAACCGCTTGAGTACAGCGGCGACTATGTCAGCCCGGAGCAGATCATCCCGCAGACCGGCTTTAAGGACAGCCGCGGCCGCAATATCTGTTGGGAAGCCTGCATCACGATGAACGACAACTGGGGCTACTGCGCAAAGGATAAGAACTTTAAGCCCGCCGAAATGATTATCAAAAAGCTCGTTGAGTGTGTCAGCAAAAACGGCAATATGCTCTTAAATGTCGGCCCGGATGCCAGAGGCAATATCCCCGCAGAGTCCGTCGAGATTCTGGAAAAAATCGGCGCGTGGATGCAGAAGAATTCCGATTCCATTTACGGCTGCGGCGGCTGCGACCTGCCGAAGCCCGAAAACGGTCGCATCACCAAAAACGGCAAAACGCTCTATTATCACATTATGGAAAACTCCATCGGCGGTATCCCGCTGCAGGGCATTTCGCTCGATGAGGTTGAGTCTATCCGTCTCATCTCCGACGGCACCGAGATAAAGCCCCTTAAAAACTGGATCGTTGAAAACTACCCGGACGTCGTGTTCGTGCAGGTTTCCAACACTGTAAAACTGCCCGATGACATCGATACCGTCATCGCTGTCCACACAAAGTAAACCAAAAGGAGTGCGTGTTTATGGGTAAAAAAGCACTATTCGCCGCAGCGTTGGCTGCAGGTGCGGCCGCGGTTGTCTCCAACGCCGTTTTAAACGATACCCTGCGCCGCCGCCCGCCGAACAAAGACCCGCTGCCGGACGATGAAGAAACCCGTGCGGCAACAGTATGGTTCAAGAAATATGCCAAGCGCGTCACGTACCGCAACCCCGAAAATATGCGCCTCACTGCATGGTTCATCCCGCACAAAGGCCACCGCTATGCCATCATCTGCCACGGCTACGGCAGCCGCGCAGAGTGTATGCGCCACCGCGGCAAGTCGTTTTATGACCTCGGCTTTAACATTTTAATGCCGAACGCTCGCGCCCACGGTGACAGCGCCGGAGACTGGATTGGCATGGGCTGGCCGGAGCGTAAGGATATCATCGGCTGGATCTACGAGGTTATTCGCCGCGACAAAGACGCGCATATCCTTCTCTACGGCGAATCCATGGGCGCTGCCACCGTCATGATGACGGCGGGCGAGCAGCTGCCGCCGCAGGTGAAGCTCGCCATTGAAGACTGTGGCTACACCTCTGTGTGGGATCAGGCCAAAGCCGCTGTCAAAGATCTGTATGGCGGCGCAATGGGTGTGTTTATCCCGGCGGTGTCGCTTGCGTCCAAAGTGAAGTTCGGGTACAGCTTTCGCGAAGCGAGTGCGCTTAATCAGATTCGCCGCTGTAAAATTCCCGTGCTGTTCATTCACGGCGAGGCGGATGCTCTCGTGCCGTGCGCCATGGTGTATCGCCTTTACGAAGCCGCAAACTGCGATAAGCAGCTGCTTACCGTGCCGGGTGCAGGCCACTGCCTTTCCGCTTCCGTCGCGCCAAAGCTCTATTGGAGCGCTGTGCGCAGCTTTATCGAACGTTATATCGACCGCTGAAAACCGGGCGGCACCCATAGGCGGTGCTGCCCTTTTTCAAGCATTTGAAAGGAATGAAAACCATGGCCGCAAGACGAAAAAGGGAAGAGGAAGCGGAGTTTTTAAAGCTGAATACCACGTCTAACCCTACGGAGCTCGATATTTTGACGTTTGCGCTGCACCTTTTGGACCCGAACTGCCCCGCGCAAACAACGGCGGCCGCACTTTTGGAGCGACACGGAAAACTCAGCGACGTGTTTGATACCCCCGCGCAGATTTTGGCGGAGTGCCCCGGCGTCGGCCCGCGCCTTGCAAGTGCGCTCGCTGCTTACCCGGACTTGTTCCGTGCCTATATGGAGTCGAAAAATCAGGCGCGCACCCGTATTGTCGATACCAAAACCGCCTTTGCCGCCGTGCAGAACAAATTTTTCGGCAGAAAAACGGAGATCGTCGTGCTGCTCATTTTGGACAGCAAGGGGTATTTAAAATACATGGGCATTGTCAACGAGGGCTCCGTGCACGGCGTGCCCATCTATATCCGTCAAATCGCCCGGCTGTGCCTTTTGTACGACGCCGATGCCGTTTACCTCGCGCACAACCACCCAAGCGGCAACTGCACGCCCTCACGGCAGGACATCCAAACAACCAAGGAGATCGAGCTCGCACTCTCCGGCATAGACGTCATCCTCTCCGACCACTTCATTTTCACGGACGAGGACTACCTCTCCATGCGCGCGACCGGCGTCCTACAAAAGCTTCGCCACGACATCGCCACCCTAAAACGGCAGATCATTACGTAAAAGCCGAACATCACAGGACGTCGGCGGACATAAACGGCGGGACGCATTGACAAACGGGTGTTCGCGTGTTATACTAAGTCATAGTGAAACGTATGTTCTAAAAGTTCAGTAAGGGAGCAAAGCCATGCAGGAGCGGGATAAATTTGTATTGAAGTCAAAATATCAGCCGACGGGCGACCAGCCGAAGGCGATCAAAGAACTTGTGGAGTCCATCCGCGCGGGGCATAAGGAGCAGACGCTGCTCGGCGTTACGGGCAGTGGCAAAACGTTCACCATGGCGAACGTCATTGCGGAATTGAATCGTCCCACGCTTGTTTTGGCACACAACAAAACGCTTGCAGCGCAGCTTTGCAGTGAGTTCCGCGAGTTTTTCCCGGATAACGCCGTGGAATACTTCGTTTCCTACTACGACTACTACCAGCCCGAGGCCTATATCCCCCACACCGATACCTTTATCGAGAAGGACTCTGCCATCAACGAGGAAATTGACCGCCTGCGGCTCTCTGCCACCGCCTCCCTGCTGGAGCGGCGGGACGTGATCGTGGTCTCCTCCGTGTCCTGCATCTACGGCCTGGGCGAGCCGGAGGACTTTGCCAAGATGATGGTCTCCCTCCGGGTGGGAGATATCCTGGAGCGGGACGAGTTTTTAAAACGGTTAGTCTCCATCCGCTACGAGCGCAACGACATTGCCTTTGAGCGCAACATGTTCCGGGTGCGGGGGGACACGGTGGAGGTGTGGCCCGCCTACTGGAAGGACACCGCCATCCGGGTGGAGTTTTTTGGGGATGAAATCGACCGCATCTCGGAAATCAACGTGGTCACCGGCTCCCCCATCCGCAAACTCAGCCATATCCCCATCTGGCCCGCCACCCACTATGTCACTCCCAAGGAGAAGATGGACGCTGCTGTCCAGGAGATCTATAAGGAGCTGGAGGAGCGGGTGGCCTACTTTGAGAAGGAGGGCAAGCTCATCGAGGCCCAGCGCATCAAGCAGCGCACCATGTACGACGTAGAGATGATGCAGGAGCTGGGCTACTGCTCCGGCATTGAGAACTACTCCCGGGTCATTGAGGGCCGCCCGGTGGGCTCCCCGCCCCATACTCTGCTGGACTACTTCCCCAAGGACTTTGTGCTGTTTATCGACGAGAGCCACGTCACCCTGCCCCAGGTGCGGGCCATGTACAACGGCGACCGGGCCCGAAAGAATACCCTGGTGGACTACGGCTTCCGTCTGCCCTGCGCCTACGACAACCGGCCGCTGAAATTTGAGGAGTTTGAAAAGCGGCTCAACCAGGTGATCTACGTCTCTGCTACCCCCGGCGAGTACGAGCGCACCCGGTCGGGCCAGATCGTGGAGCAGGTCATTCGTCCCACCGGTCTGCTGGACCCCAAGATCGAGGTGCGGCCGGTGGAGGGCCAGATCGACGACCTCATCGGCGAGATCAACGCCCGCACCGCCCGGAAAGAGCGGGTACTGGTCACCACCCTCACCAAGAAGATGGCGGAGGACCTCACCGATTACTTGCAGAACAACGGCATCAAGGTGCGCTATATGCACCACGATGTGGACACCATGGAACGTATGGAGATCATCCGGGACCTGCGCTTGGGTACCTTCGACGTGCTGGTGGGTATCAACCTGCTGCGTGAGGGCCTGGACCTGCCCGAGGTGTCCCTGGTGGCCATTCTGGACGCGGACAAGGAGGGCTTCCTGCGCAGCGAGACCTCCCTCATCCAGACCATCGGCCGTGCCGCCCGAAACGCTGAGGGCATGGTGGTCATGTACGCCGATACTATCACACCCTCTATGCGACGAGCTATCGACGAGACGGAACGCCGCCGCCAAAAGCAGGACGCCTACAACAAGGAGCACGGCATCGTGCCCAAGACGGTCATCAAGTCGGTGCGGGACCTGCTGGAGATCTCCGCTCCGGCGGACGAGCCCTCCCAGACCCGCCAGGGCCGGGTGAAGGCCATGAGCAAGCAGGAGAAGGCCGCCGAGATCGCCCGCCTGGAGAAGGCAATGAAAGAAGCTGCAAAAATGCTGGAGTTTGAATTGGCTGCTACCCTGCGGGATCAGATCATTGAATTGCGTGGGCAGTGAGCGTAAGCATATCAACAAAAGGAATGAGATCCATGGCAAAGCAGAAAGAAGAAAAGACCAACGTCATGCGCATTTTGGAGCAGAAGGGCATCCCCTTCACCCCCCACACCTATCCCCACGAGGAGGGGGTGGCGGTGGACGGGGCAAGTGTAGCCCGTTCCCTGGGCCAGGACCCGGAGTGTGTGTTCAAGACTCTGGTGGCCCGGGGTGCCTCCAAGGCTATCTATGTGTTTGACATCCCTGTGGAAGATACTCTGGACCTGAAAAAGGCGGCTAAGGCGGTGGGGGAGAAGTCCATTGCCATGCTCCACCAGAAGGAACTGCTGCCCCTCACCGGCTACGTCCACGGGGGCTGTTCCCCGGTGGGGATGAAGAAGCAGTATCCCACCGTGTTCCACGAGACGGCGGAGATTATCGATACCATCATGGTGTCCGCCGGGAAGATCGGCTACCAGGTGCAGCTCAACCCCGCGGACCTCATCGCCCTGGTGGGGGGCACCACCGCCGATGTAACGGTGGAATAATTCTGCTTTGTGGAGGGAAGCTGGATGAAGGAGACACAGCAGCGGGGCGGCGCCGGTCTGGTATTGGCCGGAGCTAGCCTGTTGGGGCTTATTGGTCTCTTCAACCGGGCCCTGCTGGGAGCCGGGTTAGGGCCGGAGAGCATCGTGCTGGTGCGCAACCTGGGCGGCCTTGTGGTGCTGGCTCTGGTGCTGGCGGTGTGGAAGCGGGAGGCCTTCCGGGTGCAGGGAAAGCATCTGGGGTGGTTTTTCGGCACTGGAGTGGTGAGTGTGGTGTTCTTCACCTGGTGCTATTTCAGCTGCCAGGAGCAGTGCTCCCTGGCGGTGGCCGCCATTTTGCTCTATACCTCCCCCGCCTTTGTGGTGCTGCTGTCCGCCCTGCTGTGGCGGGACAAGATCACAAAGCGCAAGCTTCTCGCCCTGGGGCTCACCTTCTTTGGCTGCGCCTGTGTGGCGGGCACCTGGAGCGGCGAGGCCAGCCTGACGGGGCAGGGCCTGCTGCTGGGGCTGGGAGCCGGATTTTTCTACGCTCTGTACTCCATCTTCGGCCGTTTTGCCCTGCGCCACTACGGTCCATATACAGTCACCCTGTACACCTTCGTCTTTGCCGGTTTGGCCGCCCTGGTGTTCCTGCACCCAGGAGAGCTGGCCGTGCTTACCACCCAGCCCAAGCTGCTGGGAGCCGCCGCTGCTCTGGTGGTGGTGTCCACTGTACTGCCCTACCTGCTGTATACCGCGGGGCTGGCCCGGATCGACAGCGGCAAAGCTGCCATCCTGGCCTCCGTGGAGCCGGTGGTGGCCGCCTTGGTGGGGGTGCTGGTGTTTCATGAGGCCATGGACATTTCCACCGCCCTGGGTGTGGTGAGCATCCTGGCGGCAGTGGTGCTGCTGCGAGAGTAACTAACTTCCCCCGCCTGGGGAGAGATCAAGATAGAGGAACGACACTATGCAGAATTTTATTGACATCAAAGGGGCCCGGGAAAACAACCTGAAAAACATCGACCTGACCATCCCCCGGGACAAGCTGGTGGTGCTCACCGGCCTGTCCGGTTCGGGCAAGTCGTCCCTGGCCTTCGACACCATCTACGCCGAGGGTCAGCGCCGGTATGTGGAGTCTCTGAGTTCCTACGCCCGGATGTTTTTAGGGCAGATGGAGAAGCCCGACGTGGACTACATCGATGGCCTTTCTCCCGCCATCTCCATTGACCAGAAGACCACATCCAAAAACCCCCGCTCCACCGTGGGTACCGTCACCGAGATCTACGACTACCTGCGTCTGCTGTGGGCACGGGTGGGCACGCCCCACTGTCCCATCTGCGGCAAGGAGATCAAACAGCAGACCATCGACCAGATCATCGACCAGGTCCTGGCTCTGCCTGAGGCCACCCGTATCCAGGTGATGGCTCCGGTGATCCGGGGCAAGAAGGGCGAGCACGCCAAAATTTTTGAGGATGCCCGCCGCTCCGGCTATGTGCGCTGCCGGGTAGACGGCATTGCCTATGATCTCAGCGAGGAGATCAAGCTGGAGAAGAACAAGAAGCACAACATTGAGATCGTGGTGGACCGTCTGGTCATCCGGGAGGACATTGCCCGCCGCCTTACCGACAGCGTGGAGGTGGCCTCCAACCTGGCGGGAGGCTTGGTAGTCATCAACGTGGTGGGGGAGGACCGGGATATCCTCTTCTCCCAGAACTACGCCTGTGAGGACTGCGGTGTGTCCATTGAGGAGCTCACCCCCCGGATGTTCTCCTTCAACAACCCCTTCGGCGCCTGCCCCACCTGTACCGGCCTGGGCAGCCAGCTGAAGGTGGACCCCGACCTCATCATCCCCAACAAGAATCTGTCCATCCTGGAGGGGGCCATCACCGCCTCCGGGTGGAACAACATCAAGTCCGACGGAATCTCCCGCATGTACTTTGACGCTCTGGCCAAGAAGTACCGCTTCAAGCTGGATACCCCGGTGAAGGACCTGTCCAAAGAGGCGCTGGATGTGATCCTCTACGGCACCAAGGGAGAGGAGCTTACCCTCCACTATGACCAGCCCCGGGGAAAGGGTACCCTTCACCAGGCTTTTGAGGGCATCTGCAACAACCTGGAGCGGCGGTACAAGGAGACCCAGTCCGACGCGGTGCGCAAGGAGCTGGAGGACTGCATGAGCCAGAACCCCTGCCCCACCTGCCACGGTCGCCGTCTGCGCCGGGAGTCCCTGGCGGTGACGGTGGGGGGCATCGACATTGATACCTTCTGCCACAAGTCGGTCACCGAGGCCCTGGACTTCATGGAGCATCTGGAGCTCACCGAGACCCAGCAGATGATCGCCGCTCAGATCTTGAAGGAGATCAAAAACCGCTTGGGCTTTTTGCGCTCCGTGGGCCTTCAGTATCTCACTCTGTCCCGCTCCGCCGCCTCTCTCTCCGGCGGCGAGAGCCAGCGCATCCGCCTGGCCACCCAGATCGGCTCCTCCCTCATGGGCGTTCTCTATATCCTGGACGAGCCCTCTATCGGCCTTCACCAGCGGGATAACGACAAGCTGCTGAAAACCCTCCAGGACCTGCGGGACCTGGGCAACACTCTGCTGGTGGTGGAGCACGACGAGGACACCATGCGCGCTGCCGATTACATTGTAGACGTAGGTCCCGGCGCAGGAGTTCACGGCGGCGAGATCGTGGCGGCGGGTACCCCGGAGGAGGTCATGAACACCCCCGGCTCTATCACAGGAGACTACCTGTCCGGCCGGCGGAAGATCCCTGTTCCTGAGCACCGCCGGGAAGGCAATGGAAAGCATCTGAAAATCTTCGGCGCCCGGGAAAATAACCTGCGGGGTGTGGACGTGGACATCCCCCTGGGCACCTTTACCTGCGTTACCGGCGTGTCGGGCAGCGGCAAGTCCTCCTTGGTCAACGAGATCCTATACAAAAAGCTGGGGGCCGACCTGAACCGGGTGAAGGTGCGCCCGGGCAAGCACGACCGCATCGAGGGGGAGGAGTATCTGGACAAGGTCATCGACATTGACCAGTCTCCCATTGGCCGCACGCCCCGCAGTAACCCCGCCACCTACACGGGACTCTTCAACGACATCCGGGAGCTGTTTGCCTCCACTCAGGATGCCAAGACCCGGGGCTACGGTCCGGGGCGGTTCTCCTTCAACACCCGGGGAGGCCGGTGTGAGGCCTGCCAGGGCGACGGTCTGCTGAAAATTGAGATGCACTTCCTCCCCGACATCTATGTGCCCTGCGAGGTGTGTAAGGGCAAGCGGTACAACCGGGAGACTCTGGAAGTGCGCTACAAGGGCAAGAACATCTACGATGTGCTGGAGATGACGGTGGACGAGGCCCTGCCCTTCTTCGAGAACATTCCCAAGCTGTATAACCGCCTCAAGACGCTGGAGGAGGTGGGCCTGGGCTATGTCAAGCTGGGGCAGTCCTCCACCACCCTGTCCGGCGGCGAGGCCCAGCGGGTGAAGCTGGCCACCGAGCTCAGCAAACGCTCCACCGGCAAGACCATCTATATTCTGGACGAGCCCACCACCGGCCTTCATAGCTACGACGTGCAGCGGCTTATTGATGTGCTGCAAAAGCTGGTGGATGCGGGCAACACCATTGTAGTCATCGAGCACAACCTGGATGTCATCAAAACCGCCGACCATATCATTGACCTGGGTCCCGAAGGAGGCGACGGGGGAGGTACCATTGTGTGTACCGGCACACCGGAGGAAGTGGCTGCCTGTCCCGGGAGCTACACCGGCCAGTATTTGGCGCGGATGCTGAAACCACAGGATTAACTTTATAGTTTCTTAATTCCAGCGCCATTGACGCGGGGAACGAAAATGTGTAGGATAGAAAGGAAACGCTGGAAAAAGGAGTTAGGGGCATGACCAGATATCACTTGACCCATCCCAAGGACGGGCGCTTTGCGCCTGCCTTTGCCCTGTATGAACAGAGCTTTCCCATCCATGAGCGGCGCACAAAGCAGGCTCAGCAGGTCCGTTTGGGCTGCCCTGGGTACCACTTTGACCTGCTGATGGAGGGCGAGGAGCTTCAGGGCATCCTTCTGTGGTGGGAAGCCGGCCCCTTTTGCTATGTGGAGCACTTTGCCATCGCGCCCCAGCTGCGGGGAACGGGGATTGGGACCCGTGCCCTGGAGCAGCTGAGAGAGGAGGGGCGTCGGGTCCTTTTGGAGATCGACCCTCCGGTGGATGAAGTCTCCCGCCGCCGTCAGCGTTTTTACGAGAAGGCGGGCTTCTGCGCCAATCCCTACCACCACATCCACCCACCTTATCGCGCGGGCTTTTCCGGCCATGCGCTGGTGGTGATGACCAATCCCGGACCGGCTGCGCCCGGGGAGTACCAGGACTTTGCCCGGTATCTGGATCAGGTGGTCATGTCGGATTGTAAGCCTCCTCTGGAAGAAAACAGATAAAAGGAGTTTCGTTCCCCCATGGATATCATGCACTTTTTAACGGAGACCGACTTTGGACGGTGTGTGTTCACCACGTTGGTCTCCATGATCCCCATCATTGAATTGCGGGGCGGCATCCCCTTCGGCGTGGCCCTGGGCCTGCCCTATCAGGAGGCCTTTGTCTCTGCCGTCATCGGCAATATTATTCCCGCCCCCTTCATCATCGTCTATATCCGTAAGATTTTTATGATGATGCGCCGGTATATGCCCCGTCTCAATGGTGTTGTGGATAAGATGGAGAAAAAAGCCCACCTGAAGGGACAGAAGGTGAGCAAATACAAGTATATCGGCCTGTGGCTGTTTGTGGCCATCCCCCTGCCCGGCACCGGAGCCTGGACCGGCTCCCTGGCTGCCGCCTTCCTGGACATGCGCCTGCGCAAGGCCTTCCCTGCGGTGCTGCTGGGTGTGCTGACCGCTGGCTGTATCATGACCGCCCTGACCCATGTGGGGGTCAACCTGTTTTCCTGACACCATAGACCACCTCTGGGCATAGGATGGCCCGGAGGTGGTTTCCTTGACACAGTTGGGAGAACTGGCGGCGGCGGTGCTGTTTGTGATTTGGGCGGCAGTCCTGCTGTGGCATTTGTTTGGGCGGCTGCTGCGCCCCATGCGGGGAGAGCGCATTTGGATGCTCTTGCCTGGAGAGGGAGACGGCGAGGGGCTGGAGGCCACCCTGCGCTGGTTGGCCTGGTGCCGGGAGGGCGGCGTATTTCGCGGCTGGGCGGTGATTTTTGACCGGAGCCTGACCCCTCAGGGCCGGGAGCTGGCCCTGAACCTGGCCCGGCGCTGGAGCTGGGTAAGCTGCTGCCCCGCCGGAAGTCTGGAGGAGTGGCTGAGCCAGGACGAGGAACCATAACACGAGAGAGGAGGAGACTGTATGGACCAAGAGCGCGGAGAGAAGCCGGTGCTGGAGGGAACGGTCTCCTCCATTATTTTTCAAAACGAGGAAAACGGCTATACCATCCTCCGCCTGGACGCAGGGGAGGAGGAAATGACGGTGGTAGGCTCTATGCCCGGGGTGTCCCCGGGGGAGTACCTGACCGTCCGGGGCGAGTGGGTGCGCCACGCCACCTACGGCACTCAGTTCCGGGCCGATGTGGTGGAGCGCCGCCTGCCCCAGGGGCTGAAAGAGGTCTACCATTACCTGGCCTCCGGAGCGGTCAAGGGGGTGGGCAAAGCCACTGCCCGACTGCTGGTGGAGGAATTTGGGGAGGAGGCTCTCAATGTCATTGAGGAGGAGCCGGACAAGCTCACCAGAATCCGGGGTATCTCTCCCAAGCGTGCCCGCACCATCAGCAACGCCTTCCGCCAGCAGATGGGCATGCGCCGCATGATGGAGTTTTTAAACCAGCATCAGCTGCCCCTGGAGCTGGCCATGCCTCTGTACCGCACCTATGGGGATGTGGCCCTGGAGGCGGTGCGTTCCAACCCCTACCTGCTGTCCGGGTGGGAGTTTGGGGTGGACTTCTCCCAGGCCGACGCCCTGGCTCTGGAGCTGGGCGTGGAGGGGGAGGCTCCCCTGCGCCGAGAGGCTGGCCTGCTCTTTGAGCTGGACCACAACCTGAATAACGGCCACAGCTTCCTCCCGGCGGGCAAGCTGGTGGCGGCCACCGGACAGCTGTTGTCGGTGCCGGAGGAGCGGCTGGAGGAGTCGCTGGACACTCTGGAGCGCCGGGGAGAGATCGTCCGAGAGGAGATCGCCGGAGAACAGGCGGTCTACCTGCCTCAGATCTACGAGGCGGAGGTGTACATTGCCCAGCGCATCGGGGAGATGAGCCGGGCCGAGCTGCTGCCTCCCGATAACCTGGACAAGCTGCTCAAAAAGATCCAGGACCGCCAGGGCATTACCTACGCCCAGCAGCAGCGGCAGGCGGTGGAGCAGGCCGCCGGACGGCAGGTGATGCTCCTCACTGGCGGACCGGGTACCGGTAAGACAACCTGTCTCCGGGGTGTGCTGGCCCTCTTTGAAGCTATGGGGCTGGAGACGGCTCTGGCCGCACCCACCGGACGGGCGGCCAAGCGCCTGGGAGAGCTGTGCTCCACCGAGGCCTCTACCATCCACCGCCTGCTGGAGACCGGCTTTGACCCCCACACCGGCCAGCTGGTCTTTACCCGCAATGAGTACGATCCCCTGGAGGTGGACGCCGTCATTGTGGACGAGGTATCCATGGTGGATGTGCCTCTCATGGCCGCTCTTTTGTCCGCGCTGCGGGACGACTGCCGCCTGGTGCTGGTGGGCGACCCGGATCAGCTGCCCTCCGTGGGGCCGGGCAACCTGTTTTCAGACCTCATCCGCAGCCAGGTGGTGCCCACCGTGCGGCTCACCGAGATTTTCCGCCAGGCCGCTCAGAGCGCCATCGTCCGCAACGCCCACCAGGTAAACCAGGGGGTGCTCCCCGACCTGCGGGAGAACCGGGGGGACTTCTTCTTCCTGCGCCGCCGGGACCCCCAGGCCGCGGTGGACACCATCGTGGAGCTGTGCAAAACCCGCCTGCCGGACCACATGGGTATCCCCGCCGACCAGATCCAGGTGCTCTCCCCCACTCGCAAATATCTGGCGGGCACGGCCAACCTGAACGCTGCCCTTCAGGCGGCGCTGAATCCGCCCCGGCCGGAACGCGGGGAGAAGAAGCAC
>OLRA01003646.1_pt1 | contig 13211 bp, 13 predicted proteins | sample 1673011 | NCBI WGS metagenome assembly OLRA01 (sample SAMEA3136746, study PRJEB25190) | human gut metagenome | reverse complement strand
ACCGAGTGGTACCCCAGCAAGGGCTACACCTTCAACATCACCAACTCCACCAGCTACGACCAGTACTACGTCCACGGACGCACGGTGTTTGAGGTGATGGTGCGCATTACGGACGATATCTTTAACACCTATCTGCGCAAGCGTGGCACGGTGAACCCCTATTATTCCGAGTACTGCGATGGCAAGTCAGTCACCTGCCCGGGGCTCAAGCAGTGGGGCACGGTGACACTGGCCAACAACGGACGCAGCGCCTTGCAGATCTTGCGCTACTACTACGGCAGCAGCATCGAGATCGTGCGCACCAAAAATATCCGCTCTATCCCGCAAAGCTACCCCGGCACGCCGCTGCGGCAGGGCAGCCGCGGCACGGCGGTATTCACCCTGCAAAGGCAGCTGAACCGCATCGCCAAGGACTATCCCTTCCTTGGCAAACTGACGGTAGACGGCGTATTCGGCAGCCGGATGGCCGCAACGGTGCGGGCGTTCCAGAAGCAGTTCAACCTGACCGCCGACGGCGTAGTGGGGCGGCAGACATGGTACAAGATCAGCTACATCTATGTATCGGTAAAGGACCTCGCCGAGCTGACCAGCGAGGGCGAGACTTCCACCGGCACCCTGTCCAACGGCACATGGAACGGCACGGTGCTGAGCACCGGTGCTTCCGGCAGCGCGGTGGAGCAGGTACAGTTCTGGCTGAACACGCTGGCGCAGTACGACAGCGCCATTCCATCCGTAAAAGTGGACGGCGTATTCGGCACCGCCACCGCCAATGCGGTACGCGCCTTCCAACGCAAATACGGCCTTACAGTGGACGGCATAGTGGGCCAGACCACTTGGAAAGAACTGTACGACGAGTTTTTGAGCATCCAGTCCGACAATGGCACCCCCAACGCCTACCCCGGCACGCCGCTGCGGGAGGGTGCCTCCGGGCAGAATGTGCGGCTGGTACAGTTCTGGCTGAAGATCGCCCGCACCGTATACACGAGCCTTGAAAGCGTGACTGTGGACGGAAAATTCGGCGCGGGCACGGCGGCAGCTGTTCGGCGTTTTCAGCGGTACTTCGGGCTGACGGCAGACGGCGTGGTGGGGCGCACCACATGGCAAAAGCTGTACGAGGTGTACAACGATATTGCCAACCGGCTGCTCTCCTCTTCCCTGCGCCCCGGCGAGTACCCGGGCGTACTGCGCACCGGCTCCACCGGCACGGCGGTGCGGGAGCTGCAATTCTATCTCTACCTCATGAGCGCCTACGAGAGCAGTATCCCGCCGGTAAGCATTGACGGCAAGTTCGGCGCGGATACCGAGCAGGCAGTGCGGGCGTACCAGCGGTTTGCGGGGCTTACCGTGGACGGCGTGGTGGGGCGCACCACATGGAACTCCCTCTATGGCCGCGCCAGCCAGCTGCGCTCTTCCGGCCCGGTGGTCACCTTAAAGCGTCTGCCCTACCCCGGCACGCCGCTGACGGTGGGCAGCAGCGGTGAGACCGTATTGTATTACAATCTGCTTTTGCAGCGCATCGCCTATTATTTTTCCAGCGTGGAAGCTCCGCCCCTTGCCGACCGCTATACCGAGGAAACTGCCACCGCCACCCGCAGCGCCCAGCAGCTATTAGGGCTGGAGCAGACCGGCATTGCAGATGCCGACACATGGACGGCGGTGGAGGCGCTGAGTTTGCAGCTGGCCGCTCATGCCCCGAACCCCGATAGAGACACCCCTCCCGGCATCGCTTACCCGGGACGCGCCATCGCCGAAGGCAGCGCCGGGCAGGAGGTGGGACAGGTGGAGCGCTGGATCAACCGCCGGGCACAGCTTTCCTGCGGCGAGGGCTATGTGGCCGATAACAACCGCTTTGGTGCGGTAGACGCCGCTGCCGTGCGGGCTGTCCAGCAGCAGGCGGGGCTGCAGCCGGTAAACGGCATCGTGTACCGGGAAACATGGCACGCCTTGCAAGCCCAGTGTACTGACCCCTGCGGCTGCGAGAAGGAGGAATGAGGGATGGCACGCCTTTTGATCTATGACGCCTACGAAAACAAGGTGTACACCTACGCAAACCTGAACGAGAACGACCCCATGCCTTACAGCACCCTGACCACCCTGCGGCTGCGGGAGTTCCGGGGCAAATCGGCCAGTCCTACCCTATGGACCACCATTGCCGCCATGGAAGCGTGGAACCTGACCCGCCGCAAATACGGCAGGGGTATCCCGGTAGGGTACGCTTTCCGCCGCATCTGGGAGGGCGGCCACGGCACCCGCAGCCAGCACTACGCCGGGGTGTCGTTCGATGTGGGGCAAAGCCTTGACCAGCGTCAGCGCACCGCCATTTATAACGCCGCCCGTGCTTCCGGCGCATGGGGCTATGTGGAGCCGCTGAGCCAGACCCCCACATGGGTGCACTTTGACCGTCGCTACGGCACACCGGCGTGCAGCGGCACCACCGCCGGTTACCCCACCCTGCGCCGGGGTAGCCGGGGCTGCTATGTCATGATCTTGCAGGATGCACTTTCCACCCTTGGCTATCAGACCGGCACCCGCATCGACGGCATCTTTGGTGCCCGCACCGAGCAAGCTCTGCGCGGTTACCAGAAGCGCACCAGCCTGCGGGTGGACGGCGTATGCGGCTGCGACAGCTGGAAAAAAATCTCCACCGCCGTCATCGGCATCGGGCGCACCAAAACCACCATTGACTAGCGTTTGTCCTATATAGCTTATACAGAAAGAGCGACCGCACAAAACAATGTGCGGTCGCTCTTTTTTACTCACTTTACAGCCTGTTTCAGCTGCTCGAGGTCTGCGGCATCCGGGTGGGAGAGCGCCTTATCGAAGTTTTCGATCAGGGCATCCAGATTGGGGATATGCAAAGGCTTTGCTTTCATGGCCTCGTACCGCTGCCGGACGGACACCGGCATTTTGCCCTGACACATAAAGCTGCCAATGACGGTGTTGCTGCCGTCCAGCGCCTTCCGGGTGGCGGCAAGAATCTTTTCGAAGTAGGGCGCACTGCCGCCAAAGCCTGCGGTGCCAAACAGGAACACCCGCTTGCCGTGCAGCTGCTGCAAGAAATCCAGCGTGTCGGCGTCCGCCTTGCCCTTGTCCGTCCAGAAACCCACATACAGGGTGTCTGCTGCCAGCGCGGCAGCATCCAGTGTGCCAAAATAGCAGCAATCTGCCTGCGGCAGTTGCTCCTGCAGGGTCTGTGCCAGCAGTGCGGTGTTGCCGGTTTTGCTGCTGAATACGATAGCGTAACTCATTTTTACCTCCCTCAGAGCAGCGGCAAAGCTGCCGGATGCTCTTGTGCATACGTTATTTTACGGCAGTTCCTTTGCCGGGAGAGCCTGAAATCATGGAACAGTATAGTACAGTGCCCTGCCAAAATCAAGGGTTGACGATATTCTCGCCTTTCCCGGCCAGAAAGCTGCGCAGGTTGCCGGTGGTGATATCCATCAGCCGCTGCAATGCTTCCTTGGTGGTCCATGCGATATGCGGGGTGAGCACCGCGCCCGGCAGGCCGCGCAGACGGCTTTGGGGCGGCAGTGGCTCGGTGGCAAAGGCATCGGCGCCGTAAAAGGCAAGCTTGCCACTTTCCAGCGCATCGGCTACGGCTTCCTCGTCCACCAGTGCGCCCCGGGCAGTGTTCAGCAAAATGGCACCGGGCTTCATTTTTGCAAGGGCTTCCCGGCTTATCAGCCCGCGGGTTTCCGGGGTGGCCGGGCAGTGCAGGCTGAGCACATCGCTGCGGGCAAGCAGGGTGTCAAAGTCCACGAATTCCACCCCATCGGCGGCGTACTCCGGGCGCACCGTGCGGGTGCACACCAGCACCTCCATGCCAAAGGCCCTTGCAATGCGGGCGGTCTGGCGGCCGATGCTGCCGTAGCCGTAGATGCCAAAGGTCTTGCCCAGCAGCTCCACCTGCGGCAGCAGACCGTACTCTGCCGGGATGCCCAGCTGCCAGTATCCGGCCTTTACTGCCCGGTCGTACCGCTGGGCGCACTGGCAGATGGCCAGCAGCAGACTGAAGGTCATCTGTGCTACACTGTAAGTAGAGTACCCCGGCACGTTGGCCACTGCCACCCCATGGCGGCGGCAGGCTTCAAGGTCGATATTATCCGTACCGGTGGCGATGATGCCCACCCACTTGAGGTTCGGGCACTGCGCCAGCACTGCCTCGTCAATGCGGCACTTGTTGATGAACACCAGTTCTGCATCCCCGATGCGGGGCGCGATGTCGGCGTAGTCGGTACGCACATAACTGGTGGTGTCCGGCACCAGTGCCTTTACCCCGGACCAGTCCAAGTCCCCTTCTTCCATCACATAGCTTTCCAGAATCACTGCCTTCATAATTTCTCATTCCCTCTCTGGTTTACGTTATTCCGTTTCTTTCAGCGGATAAAGTGCCAGCGCAAGGCTGCCGCCGTAGGGGCGGCTGTCCAGCGCGGCATAGCCCTTTGCCAGCAGCCGCGCCAGCTGTACCCTGTCCTCCAGCGGCACCCACACCGGTGCAGTGCGGACGGGCGCGCAGCCGGTGCACAGCAAAAAGCAGGGCGCAAGGCTTTCCAGCGGGCGCAGCGCCCGCAGCCCGAAGCCCTGCCGAAAATACAGCGGCAACAGCGCTGCCGCCGTTTCGGTGCACTCTACCACCGCCCATACCGTGCCCTTGCGGCGCAGCCGGTCTGCCCGGGCTGCGGCAATTTCCACCAGCCGGGCGGGCAGCTCCTCGCCGGTATTCACCGGCGGGGTGAGCAGACAGCCGCCCTCCAGCTGCCGGCGTCCCAGCCAGCTGCGCAGTGCCGCTGCGGCGGCGGTATCGGCGGTAAGGGGCAGCACCAGCAGCGCTGCCCCGGCTGTGCCCCACGCCTCGCCTGCGGTCAGCATCCGCAGCACCTCGGAGCAGGGACGGTAAAACCCCGCCCCGCCGCAGCGCACCAATGTAAAAAATTCTTCGGCGGAAAGCCGCCGTATCTGCCGCTGACGCGGCGGGTCGCATACCTGGATCATTTGCAGTTCCTCCGTTCTGATGTTCTTTCCATCAGCATACGGAAAACTGCGCGCGAACCGGCGCGAAACAGCGCGCCTTACAGTGCAAAAATCAGTCCAGCGAGATGTCCTCGCTCAGCACCTGCCCGATGGGCTTTGCGATGCACAGGTCGGCAGAGGCATCCGCTCCGGTGGGCTGCATATTGATGACCACCAAATTATCGCCCCGGAAATACCGGATGAGCCCGGCGGCGGGGTACACCACCAGACTGGTGCCGCCGATGATAAGGGTATCGGCATGACGGATGGCATCCACCGCGCCGGACAGCACCTCCTCGTCCAAGCCCTCTTCGTAAAGCACCACGTCCGGCTTTACGATGCCGCCGCACTCGGTACAGCGGGGCACGCCGGTACTGTTTGCGATGAAATCCACATCGTAGAACTTGCCGCAGCGGGTGCAGTAGTTGCGCAGGGTGCTGCCGTGCAGCTCGTACACCGTTTTGCTGCCCGCCGCCTGATGCAGGCCGTCAATGTTCTGGGTGACCACGGCCCGCAGCTTGCCCTGCTGCTCCAGCTTTGCCAGCCGCAGATGGGCGGCGTTGGGCTTTGCGCCCTTTACGATCAGCTTGTCGCGGTAAAAACGGTAAAACTCCTCCGGGTTTTCCTCCCAGAAGGTATGGCTGAGGATGGTTTCGGGCGGGTAGTCGTATTTCTGGTGGTACAGGCCGTCCACGCTGCGGAAATCCGGGATGCCGCTTTCCGTAGAAACGCCCGCGCCGCCGAAAAAGACGATGCTGCTGCTTTTTGCAATAATGTCTTCCAGTGCCTTGACCATAGTTGAAACGCCCCTTTCCTCACGGAAATTTTTGTGTTAAGATAATGCCAGTATAGCACATTCTTACAGGAAAGGAAGAGGCCAATTTTGAACGTCTGGTACATCAACAGCATCCTTGGTGCCATCTGCTTAGAGGAGGAGAATGACGCGCTGTGCGGGGTACATTTTTGCCCGGACGGTGCGCCGGAGCTGGAACCTCTGCCACGCAGGGTGGTGGAAACGCCCCTGCTGCAGGAGGCCGAGGAGCAGCTGAACGAATATTTTGCCGGGGTGCGCCGGGAGTTCGACCTGCCGCTGGCGGCAAAGGGCACGGCCTTTCAGCAGGCGGTATGGGCGCAGCTGCGCAAGATTCCCTATGGGGAGGTGCGCACCTACGGACAACTGGCGGCGGCGCTGGGCAAACCCAAGGCAAGCCGCGCCGTGGGCAGCGCCTGTCACCGCAACCCGCTGTGCATCGTGGTGCCCTGCCACCGGGTCATCGGCGCAGACGGCAGCCTGACCGGCTACGCCGAGGGACTGGAGATCAAGGAATATCTGCTGGAACTGGAACGATTTTAAGAGAATGATAAAGGCTGCTGCGCATCGTTTGCGCAGCAGCCTTTGGTGTTTTATGCAGTTTTAAAAGCCCGTAGGCGGGACGTAATAGCTTGGGATAGACCCGCTTTTGGGCATAGCTGCGGCCTGCTGGCGCAGCGCCGAGCGGGTAACCTCTGCCCAGGAATACTGGGTCATATACTCGCCCCGGTAGGAGTTGAAGGCTGAGCGGTCTCCCCGCAGGAAGTTATAATAATCGCAGTCCACCTTGCTGGTATCCAGCGCCAAGGTGCTGCGGCCGCGTACCAGCAGCCCGTTGACCCCTGCATCCTCCAGCGTATGGCTGAGGTCAAAGATCAAATTGCGCAGGTGGCTGTGCAGCGAGGCGGTGTCGGGCTTATCTTCCCACAGGACAGCCAGCATCTCGCCGTTGGTACAGGTGGCGCCGTTGCGGTCCACAAGGTAGGCCAGCAGCTCCTTGCTTTTGCTGCGCTTGAAGGAGAGCGGACGTCCGCCCACAAAGATCTCAAAGTTGCCGAAGCACTGGATCTTGATGCCCACAGGTGCCGTTTCCGGCGGGTAGCGCAGATTTTCCAGCACATTGCGCACATCGGCCTCGTTGGCGGGCTTGAGCAGAAAACCGCTGACGAAGATCTGCAATGCTTCCAGTGCATACTCCGGGTGCTCGGTGACCACGATGATATTGCAGCGGGGCTGCAATTTCTGAATCATGCGGGCAAGGGCAAGGCCATTCATGCCCGGCATTTCCAGGTTCAAAAAGGCAGCATCCATCGGGCCCTGCCGCATCCACGTCAGGGCATCGTCAGTCGTCATGGCACTGATATAGTCACAGTCCGGTGCCACCCGGCACAGGATGCGGATCAGCGAATTGATCGCAAGCTGACCGTCATCCACAACCAGTATTTTCATAACTTCACCCCCTATCTGCTTACGCAAAACAATTCCCCGCTGTTAGTTTAGCACGCCGCAAACTTTTAGGCAAGTTTTTTTCCGGAAAAACCCAAAAAAGAAACGTTTTCGCCCAGATATATGTCCATCTTCTCCTGTCTCTTCAAGACATTTCCGCAGCTTCGGTCGCCTTTTTCGACGAAATACCGGAGCATTGCGCGCTCAATTGATATATCAAATCAGCGCTCATTTGTCCCCGCTTCCCGCCGGAAGGCACGGCTTTTCCCCGACAAACACAAGGCCGCTGCACCGGTCTTGTGCAGCGGCCTTGTGAATAATTTGCGTTTGGCGTGCTCTGCGGCGCGCTCCAAACGCTTTTTTCACGGGTTCTTCAATGGAGATCCAGCTCCGGCGGGACATCCAGCTGGTCGGAGACATATTTCCCATTCTTTTTGCGCTGACGCACACACTCGGTAAGCAGATATTCGATCTGCCCGTTCACCGAGCGGAAGTCATCCTCTGCCCAAGCGGCAAGGGCATCGTAGAGCTTGGCGTTCAGGCGCAGGGGCACCTGTTTTTTCGGCTCGGCCATCAGTACAGGCTACCGCTGTTCACGATGGGCTGGGCATCGCGGTTGCCGCACAGCACCACCAGCAGATTGGATACCATTGCCGCCTTGCGCTCATCGTCCAGTTCCACTACCTTGTTCTCGTTCAGACGATCCAGCGCCATTTCCACCATGCCCACAGCGCCGTCCACGATCATCTTGCGGGCGTCAATGATGGCGCTGGCCTGCTGGCGCTGCAGCATGACCGCTGCAATTTCCGGTGCATAGGCCAGATAGGTGATGCGGGCCTCCACCACCTCGATACCTGCCTCTGCCACGTTCTTCTGGATCTCGTCTCGGATGCGGGCAGCCACCACCTCAGAAGAGCCGCGCAGGCTGCCCTCATCGGCTACGCCGTCGCCGGTGGTGTCCACGTTGGGAGAAACATCATAGGGGTACACCCGCACCACGTTGCGCAGGGCGCTGTCGCACTGCAGGGAGAGGTATTCCTTATAGTTATCCACGTTGAACACAGCCTTGGCGGTATCGGTCACGCGCCAGATGACTGCAATGCCGATCTCCACCGGATTACCCAGACAATCGTTGATTTTCTGGCGGGAGTTGTTCAGGGTCATCATCTTGAGCGAGATCTTTTTGCTCATGGACTCGGCGCTCATCTGAGCATTCTGGCCGTTATTGCCAAACAGCGCAGCCACGCTGTTTTCCTTGCTGTTCACATCTCCGCTCTGGCTCAGGCGGGTGCCGGCGGCGGGGTTGACGGCGGTGCAGAAGGGGTTCACCCAGTAAAAGCCCTGTCCCTTCAGGGTGCCGATGTAATCACCAAACAGGGTGAGCACCAGCGCCTCCTGCGGCTTTAACACCTTAAGGCCGCAGAACAGGAAAATGCCTGCGATCCAATACGCAATGGACAAAATCAGCAGCGGCACGCCCAGAAGCATCCGATCTGCATTCAGCAGAGTGATGCTGTAGATGAACAGGGCGATGGCCACCACATAGCCCAGCAGGGTGAGCAGCAGCGCGGCCATGCCGTTTTTGCGGGTATTCAAAATTTTCTCTTCCATAACAAGTCCCTCCTTATCAGGGTCGGAAGTGTTTCTTTCTGATATCAAAATCATATCATTTTGCAGAAGAACTGTCAAGTATTTTCAACAAAAAAACCCGCCTGCCCGGGTAAAGCGGGCAAAGCGGGGTCAAATGTTATAGGAGCACCGCGCACCGGGCAAGCAGGGTTCAGGCGTCTGCCTGCACTTCTCCCCCGATCAGCACCACGGCAACATCATTGACGTTGGTACCAGTAGCGCCTGTGATGATAAGCCCATCCACCGCCTGCAAGGCGTGGTAGGCATCGTTGTTTTGCAGGGTGTCGAACACGTTCCAGCCCGCTGCTGCCAGTGCTGCGGCGGTGTCGCCGTCCGCATAGCCGCCGGCGGCATCGGTAGGGCCATCGGTGCCGTCACTGCCCACGGAGAACACCGCCGCATTTTGTCCGGCCAGTGCCGGGGCTGCGGCCAGCGCCAGCTCCTGATTGCGCCCGCCCAGCCCTTTGCCGGTCAGGTGCACCACGGTTTCCCCGCCCGCGATAAAGGCCAGCTTTTTCCCCTGCCCCGCATGGGTGCGGGCGATGGCACTCAGAAAGCTGCCTGCCTCCCGCGCCTCGCAGCAGAGCCGGTCGGTGAGGAGGATGGGCTCATATCCCAGCTCCCGGCAGACTTTAGCGGCAGCGGTGCACAGCTCTCGGACGCTGCCGGTGATATGGGTGGTCACGTTGTCAAGGGCTTTCGGCGTTTCCTGCGCCAGCAGCGCCTTTGCCTGTTCTGACAGGTTCAGGCGGTATTTTTCCGCAATGGCAAAAGCCTGCGCACAGGTGGAGCTATCCGGCACCGCCGGGCCGCTGGCAATCATATCCAGCGGGTCGCCCAGAATATCGCTGAGCACGATGCTGAACACCCTTGCGGGCGCGCAGTGCTGTGCGAACCGACCGCCCTTGACAGCGGACAACCGCTTGCGGATGGTATTCATCTCCACGATATCGGCTCCGCTGGCAAGGAGCTGATTGGTGATGTCCTGCAATTCCCCGCCGGGGACAAGCGGCTTTTCAAACAGGGCGCTGCCGCCGCCGGAAAGCAAAAACAGCACCGTATCCTCTGCGGTCAGCCCCTGTACCAGCGCCAAAGCTTTTTCGGTGGCTGCAAAGCCGTTGGCATCCGGTACGGGATGACCTGCCTCATAACAATTTACACCGGGGATTCTGCCTTTTACATGGCCGTACTTAGTCACCACCACGCCGCCGTCCACGCGCCCCAGTGTCTGCACGGCGGCGTGTGCCATCTGCCAAGCGGCCTTACCTGCCGCCACCAGCAGCACTCTGCCGCCTCCGGGCTGAAAGTCCTCCAGCGCGCGGCACACGGCTTTATCCGGCAGAACCGCCTGAATGCTAGAACAGATGATCTCATCCGCATCCCGCCGCAATGTGGTATTCATAATACAGTCCTCCTAACAGAGTTTGCCCATTCTCGATCCGAATGACCTGCTGCGCAATTTCCGAGTGATGCAGGGCTTTACGCGGTCAGGTCTTTTTTGCCGGGGTTCAGGATGAACCATACGCCCTCGCCTTCACGGCTGCGGGCTTCGTGGCTGCCGTAGTAGACATAGAGCTTGCTCAGGGATACCGCACTGATCTCTTCCGCAGTGGGAGCTGCGGAAGTCAGAGCTTCGGCGGTGACTGCGCCGTTCTCGGCTTCGCTCACGTCTGCCCATGCGGTCTCGTTGGCAGTCGTCAGTTCATTCACCTCGGCACGGCCCATGTATGCCGGAATATGTTCCGGGTCAAGGCCGATAGCTTCCGTAAAAGACGCCACAGCCTCGGTGTAGTTCAGTTCGGTGAGATATTTCTAGCCCAACTCGATCTTATCCGCTGCCGTAACCGCTTTTTTGCTTTTTTCAGTTGCTACATTTTGTATTCCTCCAAAGCGCAACCCCAAGGTTATGCTTCAAACATTTTCCAGCTGACACAGCCGTCCAGCCAGAATTTTCCGTTTCCAGAGGTCATGCGCACCTTATTCTGTGCATCCAGATCGTTAAAGTGCCACCACTCCGAGGCCAGCGGTGTCATGCCTGCATTGGTACAGTACCCCTGCAGCCGCCGCGCACCGTCTGTCATGGATGCCGATGCAGTGGCCCGCTTCCATGCGGTGGCCGAATTAGAAGTTACCGGGCCGGTAAAGCAGGCCGCTGCACTGCTCAGCTCGTGCATGGCAGAGGGCATGGCGTATTCCTCACCGGTCACCTGTACAAAGGGACACCCCGCCATGCTGTGCTCTGTCTGCTCAGTGATGCGCAGCAGGGTCGTGTCCATTGCCACACCGCGCTGATGGTTGGAAAGAGACGTTGTAATAAACCAGCCGATATTCCACGCGCCCTTGTTCAGCGCCGTCATCAGTTCCTTGTCCATCCTTGCCTTGGCGTACACTGCATCCTTTACCAGCATCTGCACCTCATAGGGCCGGAATGTCTCTACGATCTTCAGGCAATCGCCCGCCTTCAAAGCATTTTTCTGCGCTGCACCAACCTTTTTTGCCATAGCGTAATTGATAGGCATTAGATACTCATCCCGCCCAAGGCGCTGGTTGTAGAACAGGCCGTCATACAGTTTCTGTCCCGTAATGCCTTCAATATCCTTTCCGCAGGTTTTAAAGATCGATGCCTTGGCATTGGGGTTTTCGTATACGATGGAAGGCAGAACATCGGGCAGATTGATCATACACAGTTCATTTTCCAACCAGCCCACGGTGCCGTCCAGCAGGCAGACCTGCCAATATGCGCCAGACTCCTGCCGGATATAAAACATATCTCCCGCTGCAAGTCTGCGCAGTACCGTACTGGTCCCATCCGGTCTCTCGTACAGCAGCATCACAGCCGCCCCTGCAAAGCCTGTTGAACCTTCCAACGGCAGTTCGAAGTTCTGGGGAACGCGGATACCATCCCGCAGAACTGCATTGTCGTCCAGTGCTGCATTCCACATCGGTCCGGTTTCAGAGACCGGATCACTGACTTCCTGCTGCTGCCAGCTGACAGCCCGCTCTTCCACTGTGGGGTTCTGGCAGCCCGTCAGAAGCCATGCGCATGCCATGGCCGAAAGGCACAGAAAATCACGTCTTGTTGTTTTCATGTATTTTCCGTCCCTTCTTCCTGCTGTTCCTGTGCCGGAGTTTCCGGCGCTGTCGGTGCCTTTGATGCGGTCTCCTGCTCTGCCGCCGATTCCTCCGGCGACTGCGTCGGCTGTTGTGCCGCCGGGGCAGTCTGCCCCGCTTCCGTTGTTTCGGTCTGTGTCGGCTGCGCTTCCAGCAGTTCTTCCTCCGGCGGTTCGCCCTCTGCATCCTTTGCAAGATCGTCCTCCGGTGCCTGATCCCCAACCGGCTGAACACTGCCGCTGCCGTTCAGGTTGCTGCTAAGTGCGCCCTCCCCGAATGTGCCCGACTGACTGACGCCGTTGATAAAATAGTAGCTTTTTTCATGGGAATGATCCCATCCCTGCTTCGGTTCTCCATTTGTCCCAAAAGCATAGGGCTGGCCGTCGATCACACACCACCCGGTCATCTGATTTCCGTTGCCGTCCAAATAGCGCGTGCCCGCATCCGTTTCAACCCAGCCGGCCTGACTGACACCGTCCACAAAGAAATAATCCTTTCCATCGATCTCTGTCCAGCCCTGTGCCGGTGCGCCGCTGTTGTCGTAGTATTTCAGGACGCCGTCCGTTTTTTTCCAACCGTTCAGTCGGTTTTTGACCCGTCCATCACTATCCAGTTCCCAGACCTTTCCGTCCTCCTGATAAGTACCGGTGCGCGGATGTCCGGTTTCGTCAAAGCAGTACTGCACTCCGTCCAGCATGATCCAGCCGGTGTACAACTGGCCGGTCTCCGGTTGGAAATAGTAGTATTTTCCGTCTATCTTCGCTTCGCCCTGGGTGAGCTCTCCATCTGCGTTGGCATAGCCGACATAGCCGTTCTCTTCGATCCAGCCGACCTTCAAAAAGTTGTTGCTGCCAAAATAGTAGAGCTTATAGTTGATCTCATACAGCCCCTGCGCACGGGTGCCGGTAGTCGGCGAGATATAGTAGCGATGCAGTCCTTCGCCGTGCCACCCCGTAGTCTTACTCTGGATCGCTTTGTAAATTCCAAAAGCGACCCCTGTGAGCAGACACAGGCACACCAGTACTACACCGACGGCTTTCAGCGGCGTTGCCGCCCTTCTTCTGTGCGTATTTTGCGTCACGCTAAACCGATATCGTTTGATCTTCTGGCGTTTCATTCTCATCTTCCCATATAAAGATTCAGCCCCCGGTGGAATGCCAGAGGCCGAATTTCATGTTTAATAGGCGTCCTGTACCGTCTCTTT
>OLRA01003645.1_pt1 | contig 13212 bp, 7 predicted proteins | sample 1673011 | NCBI WGS metagenome assembly OLRA01 (sample SAMEA3136746, study PRJEB25190) | human gut metagenome | reverse complement strand
TGCAGAGCCACCGCCAGACGATCTACAAATCCTGTCTCAACATGCCTGCCTGCTCTTTTATCATTTGAGAATCAATTCTTCGGCATCTCCAAAAGTATCGTAACCTGAGGTGATCACCCGATCCCCTGCTTTCAATCCTTCGATAATCTTGTTTACATCGTAAGCTCCGGTAGGTCGGTCTACCCGTTGAATATACTCCGCATCCACCGTATCGAGCTTTAATATGTTATTATCGATCTTATTCAATGCTTCGAACACGGCAGGACGATCAATAAATGTAGAATTACTCAAGACACTCACTTTCGCATTTGGGAAATACTTGTCGCGAAGCGCAAGTGTATCTTCTATGATTTCCGGGAAATGGGGATGCGCAGTCGGTTCACCGTTTCCGGCAAATGTCAGTACATCGGGAGCGGGGCCGTTTGCCTGCATGTCTTTTAGTTTCTCTTCGAGAGCCGTGCGGACTTCTTCACGGGTAGGAAGAAGTTTCTTCGTACGATGTTCGGCATTGAAACCACACTCACAATAAATGCAGTCGAATGAACAAACCTTACCGTCGTCCGGCAATAAATTGATTCCCAATGAAACGCCCAAACGACGGGAATGAATAGGGCCGAAGATGGGTGAAGGAAAAATAATAGTCATCTTATTCTAATTATTTATTCATAAATCATAGCAAAGATAACCCAAAACTTATAGGTTATTCTATCTGTACGACCATTTTTTCATCATCCCAAACAAATTATTACTCTAACGCCACTCAAGAAACCACACGGAAATATTGCTCCATTCTTCTCAAAAGCAGAATATACATATCACGTACTTCCCTTTGGGAATGTGTCGTGCTAAGCTCCTCCAGTCTATCGTGCAGACTATGCAATTCGTTCGTTAAACGTTTCTTTATACTATTATGTTCAGTAGCTTCCTGCATAATATCCAGCCACGCTTCCAAACATATCAGCTGAATATCCATCTGTTCATAACTAACGGCAGACTGCGGATCAAAACCATTAAACAATCCTTTATAAAGATCCCGGAAAAAATCAATATCGTCATACCCCTTCCGGTCACTCTGCAACGCCTGCAATCGAAGAGCTGAAATTGTCTTTACACTCAACAATTGTTTGAACAACTTCGCCAGTTCCGGATACAGAAGATTGTTTCTTGTTTCCAACAAATTCTCTTTTACATAGGTACATTCTATCTTTTTAACAGAATGAAATAAATAGTTGTCCAAATCAAGCATTGCCTGACGCTGCGCATCTGCCGGTTGAGAACTACCCACCACCTTTGCCATTTCCATCAGATAACTCCCATACAGACGAATAGCCTTTCTGTATATATCAGTGAGCGAACTCCCTTTATCGTATTTCTTCCCCTTATACACAATCTTGTCCAACCGACTCACTACAGTCTGTAAATCCGATATTTTGACCGTATAATCTTCTGGAAATGAAGAATTAGAATTCTCCTTCCCTGATGGTTGGAATAAACGAATGTGATCTGGTAAATTATGCTCTATCCATTGGCGGAGCTTCTCCCGTTCATCATAACAATTTTGGTCTCCTTTGAAAGGATGATAGCCAAAATAAATAGTCCGGCAATCATCATCTCCAACTTTTAAAGTCTTTCCACACGAACTTTTCGATAAACTTCTGCGCAAACCTAAAAGATATCCAATTTCTTCCGTTATTTCATTTTGCAACAATTCTTTTTCCACTTCTTTAGAATAACGGTCAGCCAGAATACGCGAATCCGAGGCACCGCAACTTAACAGATAGTCGTCTAATTTTCCTTTTAGGAATCCATGTCCGATATTCAGACGACATGAAAGTATTTCTCCGGTACGAGGATGACAGATAAAGTCACTTTTGATCCCCGGTATTCTCAAATCATAAGATATAAAAGCACGTTGTTCCGCCGGAATTATCTTTCGGTCTGCATACCTTACTTGTAAAGCATCATGAATACCTGCTTTATGGAAGGCGGTATTCCATGCTTCCACTCCTTCCTTTACTGCCTGGAAGTATTCCTTCGGAAAAAGAGTGTCTACATAGAAAGTAAGCGGTTGTGACATATCCCAACGAAGAATCAATGAATCTTCTACCATACAATAAGGATTTTGCGAGTAATCTTTGAAACTCAATGTCCGGTAAGGTATTCTGTAATCTGCCAAGCGGATCTGATCTTTTTTCAGAGGTAGCAAGCGTACTGCACAAGTGACTTCCAAAGGCATACTACCTTCAGGCAATATAATGGCAGAACTGGACAGCATATATCTTTCCGCTTCAACTCCATGATAGCGCCTGACCGTAAACGACACACCTTCCTTAAAAGGATGTATTTTCATTATTTCCGACAGTTCCGGAACCAAGGAACGAATAAAACTATCATTATAGCTGAACCAGTCATCGCCAGTCATCAGATACTCTGTTATCCGAATAATAGCTCCCTGCTCTTTTGAATAGGCCACCACTGGATAACTTTTACCGGCAGGTTGCATATTTGACAACGAGAAAGATTGCTGATATGTGCTTTTTTCATCTAAAATACGCTCTGTATAAAACGGTTTTTGAAAGCAAATTGTAGCTTTATCCGGAGATATAATACGCACTACTCCCAGTCCGTCAACCGGACGATTCAACAAATCAAACCCTCGGTCTATCTGTCCACTGACTTCAATTTCCCGCCCGATATATTTTTCGGGTATTTCCAAATAGATTTCTTTTTCCGCTACATACACAGGAAACACACCGTCGATCTTATCCATCCCGGCAACAAAAAACTCGTCAAATGACTTGACGGAATCCTGTGCCTGAAGCAAAGCTGTGACACACAACAATATACCAATCACATATCTTCTTCTCTTCATGAATTTCTTTATTTACTTTTCATCATTAAAACAAAATACTATCTACAAGAAACATTGCCCGTTTTTTGGCAACCGGATCCGTAATCTTATGGCTATAATCAAGACTTTCCTCCTTTATTCTATTCAAAGCCTGCATAATGGAAACCAATAATCTCGACGAAGTTATCTTTTCTGATCTATCCAACAATTTAACAAGTTTACTCACATAAAGCAGCTGCACTTTATACTTAGCGTCACTTACAGGAATATTGTCAGCCCATTCGGCAAATAATTCTTTATGTATGCTTTCCAAAAACTCATCTACAGACAACATATCCTCACAAACATTCTCCGTTCTTTCCACTTCCCGGAGGGAACGAATCATTTCCGACATCAGCTCTTCATAAAAGCGATCGAACTCCCGACTACCGTTTATTTCTAATTTAGCGGTAAGTTTTTCATCAAACATCCACACAGGCGGTTGTAATATATAAGCCTGTATAAAGCTCATAACCTTCTTATTGTAATCGGCTTTTTCGGGTATGTAAATATTCTCATCATCCGGCTCAGCAAGACGTTTCCCGCCCAAATGAGACAAAACGTGCTGTACCCACTGTTTATAATGCTCCAATACCGCTTCATAACGCCCCTGTAATACACGCAAAGACGTTTTATCCGTCACATTCCAGACATCCGGATGTTCACACAAATATTTCAAGTTCTCTATTCCCTGTGTATTAACCATAACATGGTCATTACCCAAATCTTCTGCCTGAGCCCTTACATCCATTCTGCCCGAAAAATGTAATGAGGGATCTTTCTGTTTTTCCTGATTCCAAAGGCTCCTGTTCTTTTCTCTTTCAGAAGCATCTTTACCCGGAAATATACGATAGCCCCATTCAATAGCCCACTTATCATATTCACCGACACGTACCCTCCTGTTTCTCAAATCAACTTTATCTTGAGGATGCAAAGCATAATTACACCGCACATAATCCATTATGGAACTACCAATACTATATTGACTTAAAAAGTCATTATCACGTAATTGATCGATGGAGTAATGAGAACTACCCAGAAAGTTATGTTCCAATCCTAATGTATGACCCACTTCATGTGTCAGCACTTGTTTTATCTGTTCGTATTGCAAAGAGTCCGGCAGCTCTATATTCCATGCCTGCGGATCATTCGCTCCACATTGAGCAAAATACCATTTCTGTTCCAAATTCAAGACACTGCAAAAAATACCGATGTGGCAAGCAATAATCTCACCGGACCGGGGTTCGCATGGAGTCGGTCCATAAGCGTTATTTTGTCCTGATATCTTCCATGAGATGAACGGATAAGTACTGTCATAAATACTAAAATCAGGATTTTCCTCAACGGTAGGAGCCAGCCGCGCATCAATGGCGTTCTTAAATCCAGCTTTCTCGAAAGCCGGACGCCAGTCACGCACCGCTTCAATGATACAGTCGATGTACTTTTCCGGTGTATTACGATCTATATAAAAAATAATAGGTTGTATGGGTTCTACCAGTTCCCCCCTCATGTATCTTTCTTCATCTTCCGCCCTTATTTCCAGCCGCCATCGTTTGACAACAGATTTCCGAATAGCAGGCTGATTCCCTTGAAAACACTCCTTGCTGATAGAAAAATAAGCTCCGGTATTTGCAGCAACTGCCTCCAACGGTCTTTTTGACAGTAATTTTATGCAGATACCTGTATCCCAGTCTCCAATATAAGGAGGTGCAACAGGCTTACCTGGTATTTTCATTGACGAACTTCGATAAGCTCGTGATGCGTGTATCAACAAGCGGTTGTCATATCCTTTAATTTCCTTAATATAATCTTTCTCTCTTAAACGCGTACCTATCAATAAATCAAAAGATACAATATCAAGAGTAAACAAAGGAAAATCTTTTAATACTTCACCAATCTCTATCAGGCTGCTTCCCTGATTCCTAGCTTTAATCGGTAATATTTTATAAAGCCTTTCATTCCCACGTTGGGCGGCGATTTTTGCATACGTTCCTTCAGGATTTTCTATCACCCTTTCATATTGTGGATCCATCATCCACAACTCGTCACCCTGTTTACGGAAACTGAAAAATACCGGACCTATCATGTCACCCGCATATCCGAATTTCTTTTCCATATCCCGGTCCGGACGGGCAGGAGCTGTCAGGATAGTTGTCGTTACGGCAAACTCACGTCCAATCAATGAATCCGGGATTTCCCAATAGATATGTTTATCACTTCGGTAGGTAATAAACATACCGGGAATAACTTCCACTGGTGCTTCTTCTTTAATAAAAGTTGTAATACTTTGCTGTTGCCCGTACAGACAAGTACAGACAACAGCAAGAAATACAGCACCGATAATTCCTTTTAGCATAAAGACCGGTTTATACTATTCATAATTATAGCTAATATCAACAATCTTCCCAATAGGCTGATCGGGATCTTCGTAAACACAAATGCTGTTTTCTTCACGAGCTACATCACCCGCCACTGTCAATTGCAATTCTACAACTACACCTTTATCAGCAGTATTGATACCCAACCCGAGAGACATGCCTAGTTTCTCCTTATATTCGCCCGTTTCCTCATCGTCACCTTCCTCTCTCACACTTTCAGGGTCCTTAAATTTTAAACTAACTATCTGTGCTGACGGATCAGTTTCATAAGTATAAAGTTCAATTGCCCTTCCGCGATCAAGATCAATGCGATATAATTTATTACCCGATGTCATAAATATAAGGTTTGCCGTATACGCGTAAGAAGCTGCAAATTTTGCTGTTTCTACATTTACTTCGGACGGTAAAGCAATCGTATACCGGGCAGCACAAATCGGATCTTCATCTTGCGCACTGAATTTAAACACAGTCAGCTCTTTTCCGTTCCGAGGAGAAGCAATCGCATAAGCAAAATTTCCCCAATTTCCACCCGTAACAATATCATGTACTTCTAAAGACGGATCAATTACATCCGGATCAAACAAATTAGATTCGTCTGACATTGAATACGTGGATACAGGCTTCTGGTCACTCCATTTAGTACCATAATTACGTATACTTTGAGTAGCCTGATTCCCCATATAATCACCAACCCCCGGAATAGATGCACTAAGAAAACGATGATTTTCAGAATCAAAAAACAAAAAGCCTCCTCCATACGAACCATAAGCGGAAATAGCAGGAAACTCACTTTCTTTTTTTACCGAGAATGGTACACAAAACCCATCCATAGGAGCACAATATGCTTTTCCACTATTTACAAACAATTCACCATGAGTACTCATTTTATAAAACTCAATATTCAACGGTTCCCCTTTTCCAGTCGGTTCAAAAAGTATTTTATTCGACGGATATCTCGTTATTAAAGTACTTGGAGTCAATAAGGCCAAGTCCTGATCGGTTACTACCATTAACGCCGGACTTACTTTAAAACCAAAAAAAACTAGCATACTACTCAAATACGAATCCCCATAGTTTTTTCTTGCACTTACCGCCAAAGGTTTTCCTTCTAACGGAAATGACTGATTCAGTTCTGATTTAAAGACATCCGGATAAACATAATATCCTTCCGGAGTACCCTCTATCGCTCCTAATACTCCCTTTCCTTCTTTTTCCTGCAATACAAACCAGCAAGGATTTAAAGGACGAATAATTGCAACTTCACCTATCTGATACCAGATTGTTCCACTCTTTTTATCCGTAATGACCAACATTAAACCTATATTTTCCGATTCATAAGGCTCGACTGTTACTTTACATTCTTTGCCTACGGAATAATCTTTATAATCACTAAGTCTGTCCGACCCCGCTTTCTTTCCTTCGATTGTTTTCTTCCATTGAAACACAAGGTTTTCCTCATTTTGCTCCAAAGTCTGAGAAATCTCGGGTATAATTGAAACTTCCACTGCTTCCTCTTTAGGCATACGTACCTTCGTTTCAGGTATTACGATATCCATCGTATTTACATCATGATAATCGTAATCTCCCTTGTCATCGTAACAGCCTGTTTGCAATAAAGCCGCTCCGATAAAACTTACTATACAGATGATATATTTCCTCATAACGTTTCTTTTTAATCTTATTCATATTCTATTTCATCACCTTCTTCACCTAAAATCGGTGGATTCCCCGCCTCCTTATATTCTCTATAAGCTTGCTTGATTACATCAATATCTTCATCTTCCAAGTCATCCCATACACGTTGGCATACATCCATAATAAACATATATTTAGCATCGCTATAGCTACCAAATCCCACATAATCACTCCATTCGGTCGGTTTCAACTCCCATCTGACATTTAAAACGATTTGATTCTTTTCTACCAGACCTTTATCAAACTGATGAAGAGGGTTATTCAAATCAAACTCCAGATAACAACCATAAACATTTCTACCTGCCTGTACTTTCGGACGATTTATTTTATAATAGAATATCTGGCAAACTGTATCAAGGTCAGTATATGTATACTTGCTTTCCAATAATACATCCACTGAATTCTGATAATCATTATTCGGAGTTACTTTCACACAGAAATCACGATTCTCTTTCAAAAAATCTCCTTGTATTCTTACCTCGAAACTGTCTACAGCATAAGGTTCTTTCTTTACATAATCCGTATCAACCAAAGTACGGACATGCGTAGTGCTACCATAGAAATTGATACGAGGTGTCTGGTCATATAAGTCTATCTCGTTTTCACTGCATCCTACATAAATGCCGCAAACAAGAATAGCTAAAACAAAATATATAATACGTTTCATAATGCTTCATCATTTAGAGTTGTTTCCAAAAATATACTCATCATCCGGCAACGTCATCTGATAATGGGCTTCAGTCATCGTTTCAATCCCACAACCATAATAAGTGCTATAATTATGCGCTTTCAAGAAATAGAAAAGTTGACCTTCCGCGAAATATTCTTTCCTATATTCTTTCATTATCTCATTAATACGTTTAGTCTGGTTTTTGTCTTCTTCCGAAGTATTATCAAGGTCATCATATCCGATAGACGATATCTCATCACTATAAGAAATACCACGTGCAAAACGTACGGTATTTAGTGCATCAGCACTTTCCGATGCAGAAGGAACACATTCTGCAACAATATAATACATTTCGGGTAAGCGTATCATGTTGATTCCGCGGATCTCACCTGCCGGACGGTTATATTCCGTGTTATTCAGCACGTAAGTATCTGTCAGTTTATCCAGTTTCCAGTATTTTCCCGTGTTGTTATACGTGTACCATGCACCCCAGCGGTAATCATTCCGACTTGCCCCATTAATAACCTCAAACATTTCCGTATTTTTTCTCCAGTCAGTATTCCCTGCATCGGCAGTTTCATAGAAGAATTTAAATTTATCTCCATCCAGATAGAAATGTTGCTGAGTATTGGTATTCTCCATATCCATATAATTTCCAATAAGCAAATTGGAGAATTCATTGACTGTTATTCCAAAGATTTGCTCTGCGTAGCGTATGGAATTGTAATTGGAAGCAGTCTGCGATTTATACAATGTAAAATACTTAGAGGCAGCAATCACTTGTTTAGCGTACTCTGTGGCCAATCCTTTACTTTCCGCATCACCTTTGTAACAATATCCACGAGCCAGCATAGCTTTAACCGCATATAAATTCATACGAAACTCACGATTGACAAGAAAATGATTTTTATCTGTAAAATCTTCATCCGTCTGATCGGTAAAGAAATCAAGAGGATCACTCTCTTTCAGTAATTTTTCAGCGTCATTCAAATCTTTGAGAATAGCGTCAACCACTTCGCTGGCTGGTAAAACAGGAGTGGCATCCTTATCAAAAGCAATACGGTAGGGTATAGCTTTGGATGCAGGATGTTCTTTATAAACAGGACCGAACATACGCAACAAATCAAAGTGAAGAAAAGCGCGAAGCCCGAGTGCCTCTCCCTTCATAGTTTCATAATAGCGTTCGGTAACTAAAACATCTTTATTTTTGTCTACGTACTCCAAGAAGTTATTAATATTGGCTATGATGTTATACATCGTTGAGTAAATCCCATTCTTCTTACTCAAAAACATGTTCTCATAATCGAATACGATACTTTGATCGAAAACAGCATTTGTATTATACCCCGGATAATCGGAATATAATCCTGCCAACTCATCCAAATAAGCATAAGTCAAGTCTCCGGCATACAATGTCGTGGTTCCCAACTTCAAATAAATACCTGTAAGCGCATCCTTAAATCCTGATTCCGACTCAAATTGCTTGTCGGTAGGAATAGAAGTCTTCGGAGATACATCCAACCAGTCGCTGCAAGACATAAGTCCCAGCATTGTTGTTGTTAATAGTATATATATTATCTGTTTCATACAAATAGGTTTTTAATTAGAAAGCAACATTCAAAGCAAATGTAAACTGACGGGAATACGGATAGTACAAACCTCTTTCGCGTTTCACTGTAGACCAATAGAAAAAGTCTTCCATATTAAACGTCACTTTAGCGGAACTCAATCCCCAATGACTAATAAATTTTGTATTAGTACGATCCATACGATAGTAAACAGACAACGAACTTCCCTGGAATATATTTTCATCCATTATAAACCGGGAAGTGGCTTTCGTTTCCAAACCGTTAGGATTAAGAACACGGAACTGTGCCTTATCACCCGGTTTCGCCCAACGTAGCTGAGTTACCCGTCGATCTACATTATATTTCAAATTAGCATTTTCCACCTTGTCAAGCAAGGTCTGATTATATACCTGACCGCCAAACTGATACCTGAAGCTGACATCTGCTCCCCAACCTCTGTATGTAAAGGAAGAATTAATATATCCTTGCCATTTAGGTTCTGTATTACCAATAGGTACTACATCATTCGCACTCCAGTTAACGGCACTCGTCATCTCCCCGTTACGTTTCAATAATATTTCATCTCCGGAAGCCGGATCAATACCTAATGAACGTACTACCCAAATACGGGAAAGAGATTCACCTTCTTCATAACGTGGCAACGGCGTATCTTTTAAATCTGATGCACTTTTATCATTTCTGTATTTCATCGCTTCCGATATTTTCAATAGTTTGTCAGTATTATGAGAACCGTTTACTGTAATTGTCCAATAAGCTTGTTTAGCAGTGTTTTTATAAGGAATAGCCGAGAGAGAAATTTCCCAACCCTTATTCTCTATCTTTCCCAGATTTTCCGGATAACTGCTGAAACCAAGAGAAGGAGCAAGACTTATATTGGCAACCATATTATCTGTTATTTTCCGATAATATTCCACACGTGCAGTAAAACGCTGATCGAAAAAACCGAGTTCCAAGGCAAGATTAGTACTTTTTGTAGTCTGCCATTTTAAACTTTCATTATGCATAGCCAAGATTTCCGAACCTGTTGCATCCGATGAGTAATAAGGAAGCAGTAAATTGGAATATGTATAATAACCATGTGCCTGATAAGGATCAAAACCTTGGGAACCGGTCGTACCGTATGTACCCCTCAAAATAAAATCGGAAATAAAAGATACATCTTTCAAAAAGTTCTCTTTTTTCAAATCCCAACGTAATCCGGTTGACCAGAAAGGAGCCCAACGGTTATTTTTTCCAAACTGTGATGAACCGTCCAAGCGTATATTAAAGTCGAACGAATACTTATATTTATAAGAATAGCCTCCAGCAGCTACCCAACCAATGGAGCGCGTTGTCCTCTCATCTCCTGTCACCTTCTCATTATATTTCTTACCAAACAACAAGTTATCCATATTATCATTCGGGAAACCAGTCACATAGTTTCCATAAGTCTCCGAATTATTCTCCAATACACTCATACGTGCATTAGCAGTCAGGTAGTGATCTTCCAGTTGCTTATTCCAGCTTCCTGTTAAATCTATGCCCCAATTGACAGCTTCGCTCTGACTTCTGCGGTAATCACCTCTTAAGGTAGGATCGGTCACATTATCAAAAAGCGTATGTTGTGCAGGACGAAAAATATCACGATGTCCTACGCTTTTGGACAAATTAAAAGCTCCTTCAAACCGTAATTCATTAGTAGGATTATATTCCACCTTGAAAAGTTCACGTACTGTAAAGTTTTTACTTTGGTCTTTACTGTTGAATGTCGTATTATACATCGGATTCAGGTAGCTCGACTCACCACCCACTCCTTCGAAATTATCAAGCCGTTTTTGTATTTCTCCGTTCTCTCCATATGGACGCAGATAAGGATTCAAGCGGGTATATTCACTAAAACTTCCCCACGGAGACTCATTAGCTACCGAATTATCCAACGTAATGCTATTCTTTAACAACACTTTTTTCAGGCGATACTGAAAATCAAGTGAACCGGTCAATACATCACGCTTACTGTCTTTCATCACACCCGGAGAACTATTATATCCGACATACATCCGATAACGCAAGGCTTCGTCACCACCTTCCAACGTAACCGTATGTCGTTGTTGGAAAGCTGTTTGCAAAGGCTTGTCCAGCCAATAAGTATTTACTCCTGCCAGCACTTCACGCAATTTAGATTGATAGAGCTGCCATTTTTCAACTGTCTCACCACCGTATGTATAAAGCCCGCTTTGCAACTCTGCGTCTATCTTCTCTCTTGCATTCATTAAATTATATCCGGTCATATCCGGAGCTTCAATACGAAGTTCCCCACCATAAGTCACCCAAATCCGTCCCGGTTTGGGAGTCTTGCTTTCGATAACAATTACTCCATTTGCCGCACGCGAGCCGTAAATAGCTGTAGCTGCCGCATCTTTCAACACAACGATAGAAGCAACACGGTCGGGATCCATATCGGCAAGTGTCTGTATGGTGATTTCAAATCCGTCCATGATAAGCAGCGGTTGATTGGCATAGGTCTCATATTCGCCCTGAACTGCCAGCACATCATTACTGGCAGAATTTAAATCTACCGTAGCCTGTGCATTCAAATCCATATTTGCACCGCCACGCATACGCATATCAGGCAGATTATTCGGATTAGACCCCATATTGATATTATCCATGATGCGAAGCCCAGGAGCGACAGCAGCTATTGCTTTAGCCACATTATTCGTACTATATTTTTTCAGGTCTTCACCCTTGATAGTAACAGCAGAACCAGTGAATCCCTCTTTCTTTCTATTAAACATACCTGTCACCACCACTTCATCGAGTGCTTTTGTATCAGACTTCATCACTACCGACATATAGGATGAAGGATTCAAGAACTGGGTTTCCAAACCTACATACGATATTCTGACTCGGCTATCTTTCGAAACATCAGAGAGCTGAAAATTACCATTATTATCTGTGATAGTACGGATATTATTAGGACCTTCCACTATAATAGTGGCGCCAATAACCGGAAGTCCGTCTTCCTCGGAAAAAACTTTTCCCTTTACTTGTGAGAAAAACTTCTTAGAATCTTTTTTTGTGATATTTATGAATTGTCCGTCAATGTGGTATTTTAACGGATTTTTTCCAATAATCACTTTCAATGCTTCATCAACTGTAGCTTTTTCTACTTTTCCGGTAGAAGTATAAGAACTAATTTCATCGTAAATAAAAAGAACTTTATACCCCGATACTTTTTCAAAACGTTTAAAAATAGAGGGCAACCCTTCATTTTTAAACTCCATTGTTAGTTGCTTTTCTTTGCCTGTCTGTGCTTCCACACGCCATGAATAGGCAAAAAGGAAAAGCCAAAATAAAACAATGAACTTCTGTGCTTGATTCTTTTTCATAAGCCTGAATAGTTAAATAATATTTCATTCTTTTAATTGTATACGAAGTTTAAAAAAGAATGGTTACCCTTAAAAGGAGTTATTTTTCAGAAATATACTCTTTTATTCAGATTTATGTCTTTTTGCTCGTCTTTTATTCAATAATAAGCTTTCCTGTTTCCAAAGAAGCGATAAAGCTCTCCATACGATTCAATAATTCGATCAGATGATAAATGTCTTGGTGACGATTTGCAAAGAAATGCATCCGATAATCCATAATTTTGCTATTACGGAACTCTATATCTATATTATACCACCGTCCTATCTCTTTCATCATGTCAACTAAGGCAACATCGTCGAAATAGAAAAATCCTTCCTTCCAATACAAGAATGACTCTATATCAACTTCATTTACGACATATGCTCCATCAGAAGACAATTGCGCACTCTGTCCCGGTTTCATTTCTACGGCATGTACTCCACAAGTATCGCTAACTGCTACTTTTCCTTTTATCAGCGTGACGCAAATTTCGGCAGGGGAATAGCTTCTGACATTAAATTCGGTCCCAAGCACACGAACCTGTGTATTACCGCTCTTTACGATAAAAGGATGTCCGGTATCTTTAACCACTTTAAAATAAGC
>OLRA01003642.1_pt1 | contig 13218 bp, 10 predicted proteins | sample 1673011 | NCBI WGS metagenome assembly OLRA01 (sample SAMEA3136746, study PRJEB25190) | human gut metagenome | reverse complement strand
TAGAGCGCCGCCCTGTCACGGCGGAGGTCACCGGTTCAAGTCCGGCCGGGGTCGCTGGAATGGTTATGAAGCCCGGATTATCCGGGTTTTTGACTGTTCATGGCTCTGTAGCTCAGTTGGTAGAGCGAGCGACTGAAAATCGCTAGGTCAACGGATCGACGCCGTTCGGAGCCACCACAATGAAGCCCCGCCTTGTGCGGGGCTTTTGCATATCCGTCGCGTACCTACTCCGGCGGGGGTTATAGGCCAAAATGGCGGGCTGGCCGGTCAATGCAAAGGCTCGCGTTCGCCAACAACTGTCTTCCTCGCCGCAACTATGCACGCCAACAGCACCAATGCGAACATCGATCCGAACAGCAACCCGGTCTTAAGACTGTCGCCATTGGCAGAGGCCACCAGTCCCACTACGGCAGGGCCGCCGGCGCATCCGAGGTCGCCGGCCACGGCTAGTAGCGCGAACATCAGCGTACCGCCACCGGGCATGGCGTCTGCAGCCATCGAGAACGTTCCGGGCCACATAATACCCACTGAAAAACCGGTGAGCGCACAGGCAAGCAGACCCAGTACCGGTGCCGTGGTTAGGGCTGCGGTCAGATACATGGCCACGCACAGTACGGAACTGCTGGCAATGAATGCCGTGAGATCCAGTCGATGCCCCAGCACTCCGTAAATCGTGCGGGACAGGCCCATCATCAGGGCGAATGCGGCAGGTCCCGCCAAGTCGCCAATCACCTTGGTCACGCCCAGACCGGACTCGGCGAACGCGCTGGCCCACTGGCTCATGCCCTGTTCGGCCGCGCCCGCGCACAGCATCATAAGGAACATCAGGTAGAACACCGGCTTCTTCGACAAGTCGGCGAACCGCATGGTCGCCGTGCCTTCCGGCACAATGCGCGGCATGGGAGCGCCAGCGAACATCGCGATGCCGATGGCAGGCACAATCGCCCACAAGCAAGCGAGAACCGGCCATGAGCCGGTGCCGAACGCAAACAGAAACAGCGTGGAGATGGCCACGGTGCCGAGCTGGCCCCAGCAGTAGAAGGAGTGCAGCAGGTATTGATTGCGCTACGCGCGAAGTAAGCGGATAGGAGACGAGTTTCTCGGAGAGCATCAAGCGACTCCGGAAAATGGTCTTATCGTTGAGATTTCGGGCGATGGAACTGGTTTGGTCAATGGACAATAATTCGACAAGTGCGGAATTCCGCCATTTCTTGCCATTATTTTCAGTGTTGTTCTTTCAGCGTGTTTTCAGGTGAATGCTCATGCGCGGAGTAGACTGGGGAACCGTTGGACCACTCAAAGACAGAGTGGACCACCAGTTAAGACACTAGCTCAAAAGGAGAGCCCCTATGGTGTACCGCATGATTTTCAACCAGACTGCATACTTCGGACGTGGCGCGATCAAGGAGATTCCGGCCGTCGCCAAGCAGCACGGCTTCACCAAGGCATTTATCGTCACCGACCCGGTGCTGCTGGAGACCGGCACCGCCGAGAAGGTCACCAAGGTTCTGGATGAGGCCGGCCTGCCGTACGAGGTGTTCTCCAACGTCAAGCCGAACCCGCCGGTCGAGTGCATCAAGGACGGCGTCGCCAAGTTCGCCGAGTCCGGTGCGGACTTCCTGATCGGCCTGGGCGGTGGCTCCCCGCAAGACACCTGCAAGGGCATCGGCATCATCACCGCCAACCCGGAGTTCGCCGACGTGCTTTCTCTGGAAGGCGTCGCGGATACCAAGAACCCGTCCGTCCCGATCTTCGGCGTGCCGACCACCGCCGGCACCGCCTCGGAGACGACCATCAACTACGTGGTCACCGACACGGCCAACAAGCGCAAGTTCGTGGCTGTCGACCCGCACGACATCCCGATCGTCGCTTTCGTGGACCCGGATCTGACCGACTCGATGCCGCGCGGCCTGAAGGTCGCCACCGGACTTGACGCCCTGACCCACGCCATCGAGGGTTACATTACCCCGGGTGCCTGGAGCCTGTCCGACTGCCTGTCCATGCAGACCATCCGCATGATTGCCAAGAACCTGGCCAAGTCCGCCGACGGCGACATTCCGGCCGGCGAGCAGATGGCCTACGCGTCCTACATCACCGGTATGGCCTACTCCAACGTGGGCCTCGGTCTGGTGCACGGCATGGCTCACCCGCTGGGCGGCCGTCTGGGCGTGGCCCACGGTGTGGCCAACGGTATTCTGCTGGCCCCGGTCATGGAATACAACAAGGACTTCACCGGTGAGAAGTACCGCGACATCGCCGATGCGTTCGGTGTTGAGGACGCCTACACCGGCGACCTGGAGAAGGTGCGCGAAGAGGCCGTGCAGGCCGTCCACAAGCTGACCGTGGATCTGAAGAACCCGACCACGATTTCCGAAGTGGGCGCCACCGAGGCCGACCTTGAGCCGCTGGCTCACGATGCCTTCAACGACGTGTGCACCCCCGGCAACCCGCGTCAGGCAACCGAAGAGGACATCCTCGCGATTTACAAGTCGCTGATGTGATCAGTCAATGACAGTAAACATTAGCTCCCTCTGATGAGGGAGCTGTCAGCGTAGCTGACTGAGGGAGAGAAGTTGCGGCGTAGCCGCTGAATAATAGGTATCGGCCTGCGTCCGATTCAATGTTTTAGCGACTGCGTCGCAGTCTCTTCCTCAGTCTCACTTCATTCGACAGCTCCCTTATCAGAGGGAGCTTGCATAAGCAGAGGGGGCTCGTATATCTAGCTACTTTTCGTGCTTTTCGTCGTAGACTTCGTCGGTGGGGGTCTCGTCGTACAGCTGCTTGCCTTGCGCCTCCGCCAGTTCCATCTGCTCGTTGATCCACGCGGCTTCAGCCGGATTGATATCCGCGGAATTCAGCACTTTCTGCCACACCGGGTAGAACATATGCATCGCCGGATACATGGCGGTGAACAACACCTCCGGCTTATGCGTGCGCGTATGTTGCGGATGCGCATCAAACGTATTCTTAAAACGTCGCATGTAGCTCAGGAACGAACTCAACGACGTATCCATCCGTCGCGCACTCATCGCGGCGATCATGCGCGGCGAGTACACGGTTTTCAGATCCTTGCCCATCAGATGCAGGGAAATATCGATATCCTCATGCATCACATCGGCCTTATCCCGGCAGACCTCATTCGCAATCTGATGCCAGGCCGAAGCGCGCAAGGCCATATTCGAGCCGAACAGCAGCGGCTGGCCGCCATCGGCACGGTAGATTCGCTTGCGTAAGGAATTGTCGCCTTTCAACCCGAAATGACGTGAGGGCATGTCGTAATACATCACCGGACCAGTGGCACCCATCGCGGCCGGGTCTTCGGTGAAGATGCCGGAGACCACCTCCACCCAGTCAGGCCGGATCATACAGTCGGCGTCAAAACGGCCCAGCACATCGCCGGTCGCGGCGTTCAGGCCAAAGTTGCGGGTGGGAATCAGCCCCTGTTCATCGTTCTGGTGCAACAGTTTGACCGGGGCCTCGGGATGTTCGGCAATGAACTGTTCGACAACCGCACAGGTGTTGTCCGTAGAACGATTGTCCACCACCAGCACCTCATGCGGCATGATGGTCTGACGGGTGGCGTTCAGCAGGCAGTCGCGGATGCGTTCGGCTTCGTTCCACGCTGGGATGATGATCGAAACGTTGAGCATAACATCAACAATAGAAAAGCGGGTGTACGCCGCCGGCGTATCCGAGCTTCAAACCCCTCGCTACAATGGGGAGCCATGAGCGAACGCGTGCGAAACGTAAACAGCACCGACACGTTGAGAACCGGTGCCGCAGAGGCCGGGGCAGACCCGGACGACGAGAATCGTATCGACTTTGGTACTTTGTTCCCCGCCAAGGGAGATTCCCGTAGGCCACCGGAATGGTTCGGCCGCGCGCTGCTGTATGTGGCCCTCGCCGTCATCGTATTCATGTTCTGCTGGCGCTCGTGGGGCGACATCTCCTATCTGGTGCTCGACATCATCATCTCGCTGTTCCTGGCGCTGGCCGTCGAACCGTTGGTGGTGGCGCTGGTGGCTCATGGCTGGAAGCGTGGCGTGGCTTCCGCCGTCAGTCTGGTGGGCGTGGCCGTGGTCGTGGGTGTGCTGCTCACGCTGTTCGGCAATATGTTTGTACAGCAGATGATTGCCATGGTCCGCGGTTTGCCGGCCATGTATGAGCAGATTCGTGAGTTCGTGGACCAGTATGCCACGTTCAAGATGCCGGAAATCAGCAATCTCGGCATGGAAATCTTCAACAATATCCAGACCTCGTGGGTCACCGATTTCGCCGGCACCGCCATGAGTACGGTGGGTGGCCTGTTCTCCTTCCTGCTGAACCTCATGACCGTGGTAATGACCACATATTACATCTCCGCCGCCGGCCCAAAGCTGCGCCGCTCCTTCTGCCAGTGGCTGGCCCCCAACACGCAGCGTCGATTCCTGCTGGTGTGGACCGTGGCCCAAGGCCAGATTTCGTCCTTCCTGTTCTCCCGTTCGATTCTGGCGCTGATCAACGCCACCTGCACCGCCATCTTCTTGGAGATCCTGCATGTGCCCTACTGGCTGCCGTTGGCCCTGTTCTGCGGCGTGGTATCCCAGTTCATCCCCACGGTCGGCACCTATATCGGCGGCGCGCTGCCGGTGCTGTTCGCTTGGGGCAACCGCGGATGGACGTACGCCGTGGCGGTGCTGGTGTTCATCATCGTCTACCAGCAGATCGAGAACCTGATTCTCTCGCCGAGGATTTCGCAGCGCACGATGGATATCAACGCGGCCGTCGCCTTCCTCGCGGTGCTGGCGTTCGGCTCGCTGTTCGGCGCGTTCGGCGCGTTCCTGGCGCTGCCGGTCACCGCATCGCTGCAGGCCATCTTCCGTGCGTACACCAAGCGCTATGAGCTGATTGACTCACCGCTGATGAACGATCCGACTCCGGAGAAGAAGTCCAAGATCGTCGAGGCGTCCGAAGCGTTCGGCGAGCATGTGCTGCAGCCAATCGGCGAGCACATGCCGCGTGCGGCCAAGGGGTCCACCAGCCGTGTGCCGATGAATGAGGAACTGCGTTTGCTGCAGGAACAGATTTATGCGATTCCGTCGCACGAGACGAAAGAATCCGATTTGGACGATTCCGCCACCGTGGCGATTCCGCAGCGTGGTGCCGCGGATACGCAGCAGTCTGAGCAGCCCGAGCAACGCAAGCAAACCAAGCAGTCTGATCAATCTGCCTCCAGCAATCCTAGGGCGGGGTGGCGCTGATGACCCTGCTTTCCGTACTCGATATTCTTCTGATGATCGTCGGCGGTGCCGGCATGATATATCAGGGACTGTGCATCGTGATGTCCCTGTTCGCCAAGCCCGTGCGCTTCCCCGACGCCCCGATGACCAACCGGTATGCCGTGCTGATCTCCGCGCGCAACGAAGAAAAAGTGATCGGCAACCTTATTGGGTCGATTCGCGATCAGACCTACCCGTCCAACCTCATCGACATCTGGCTGGTGGCCGACAACTGCACCGACAACACCGCCGACGTGGTGCGGTCTTTGGGCTGCCATGTGGTGGAACGCCACAATCTTGAGCTGGTTGGCAAGGGATATGCGCTGACGTATCTGTTGGGGCATATGCTCGACATCGGTGTGGCCGATGATTATGAGGCCTACTTCGTGTTCGATGCCGATAACAAGCTGGACAAGCACTACTTCGAGGAAATGAACAAGGCGTTCTGCTCCGGATTCAAGATTCTGACCAGCTACCGTAATTCGGTGAATCTGGCGGATAACTGGGTGTCTTCTGGTTCTGCGCTGTGGTTCATCCGTGAATCGCGATTCCTGTCTAACTCGCGTATGATTCTCGGTTCCTCTTGCCATGTGGGCGGTACGGGATTCATGTTCTCCCGCGAGGTGATGAAGCGGAACAAGGGATGGAAGTTCCATCTGCTCACTGAAGATCTTGAATTCACTATGGATTCGATTCTGCATGGCGACCGCATCGGCTATTGCGGTACTGCGATCCTCTACGACGAGCAGCCGGTTACCTTCTCGCAAAGTTGGCGTCAGCGTTTGCGTTGGAGCAAGGGATTCCTGCAGGTATTCCGTTATTATGGCTCGGCATTGCTGAAACGCGCGGTTCGCGAACGTGATTTCTCCTGCATCGACTTCACCTTGATGCTGTGTCCGTTTACCGTGTTGGGCGTGATTCGCGCGGTGATGGGCTTGCTGTTCGCCGCGTGTGGCTTCGTGAGTTGGCCGAGCCAGCTGCAATCGCTGGCCGGTTGGTCCAGCGGCATCATCATATCGGTGTTGGGCCTGATGGCATTGGCTGCATTGACCATCATTGTCGAGCACGACCAGATCGGTGCCACGAACAAGGAGCTGCTCGCCTATGTGCTCAGCTTCCCGATTTACATGCTCAGCTACGTGCCGATTTCCTTCCAGGCCATCTTCGCCAAAGCCCAGTGGAAGCCCATCGCGCATAAGGGTTGACCGAGTCCGCTAGTCCGGAGCCGCTCAGCGGGGCAATCCAACAGCAACCCGGGGGTTTGCTTCGCTGAGGGTTGACTGGTGGGGTAGAGTGGATGTATGAGCTTAGACAATACTCAAAGGAATGTCGGATTTCAGCCGCCGATGATGCCAGCCGCCGCCCCCGCGCCTGCACAGCCGTCGCAACCGCAGCCACAAGCATGGCCGCCGAATCCGAATGCGGCGGTGTCCATTCGTGGCCTGTTCAAGCACTTCGACCGGAAGATCGCCGTCAACGGACTCGCGCTCGATATTCCGGTCGGCTCGTTCTATGGACTTGTAGGCCCCAACGGCGCCGGCAAAACCACCACGCTCAATATGGTGACCGGTCTATTGGTGCCGGACGCCGGCACCGCCATGATTTTGGGCCATGACGTGTGGAGCGACGTGAACACGGCCAAGCGCATGATCGGCGTCATGCCCCAGCCCGACCAGATCTTCGACCGACTGACCGGTTTGCAATTGCTCGTCTACTCCGGCATGCTGCGCGGCATGAGCCGCGATGAGACCACGCGTCGCGCCCAGGACCTGCTCAATGCTTTCGACTTGGCCGGGGCCGCCAACACGATGGTCACCGATTACTCGGCCGGCATGACCAAGAAGATCTGCCTGGCCTCCGCGATGATTCACAGCCCGCGCATTCTGGTCTTGGATGAGCCGTTTGAATCCGTGGACCCGGTGTCCAGCGCCAACCTCAAAGACATCCTCATCGAATACGCGAAGACCGGCGGCACGGTGATTATCTCTTCGCACGTGATGGCATTGGTCGAAAAGATGTGTACGCATGTGGCCGTAATCAACGACGGTCTGGTATGCGCGGCCGGCACGGTGGACGAGGTCGCTGCTGGCGAAGAACTCGAAGACCGCTTCCTGCAACTAGTCGGTGGCCGCCACGAAGCCGCCCATCTCGCGTGGCTCGATGGCGGGCAGGCCCAAGCCCAAGCACCAACTTCGGCCCAGACGATTCAGCCGATTCTGCCTACGCCCGCCACACCCACCGATGAGGCCCGCCGATGATCAGCAGCGCCATCACCCTGGTCCGCCTGCGCTGGACGCTCACGCTCGCCACCCTGCGAAAATCGGCGTGGCAGACCGTCGCCTATGTCTTTTCCGCCGTACTCGCGGCCGGCACCATCATCGGCACCGGCGTGCTCGCATGGTTCATCGGCATACTGCCGCCCTTCACCGTGAACGCGGATGGCTTTCCGCTGAACATCCTTGGTCCCGGAGGCATCGTCAACATAGTCGTCGTGCTGGTCGGCGCGACCATGACCATCTTCATCGGCTTCATCCAGCTCATGATGCTTGGCGAAGGCTCCACCATGAACCCACGCAAATTCGCGCTCTACGGCATCGCCGACCGCAACCTGCAATTCGGCTTGCTGCTTTCCGGCCTGTCCGGCATCCCCGCCCTTACCGGCGTGGCCTCACTGATGCTCTGGACACTGGCCTATCGGCATATGGGACCAGCCGTAATCATCAGTTCCCTCCTCGCCGCAGTGCTGGCCGTCATCACCATGATGAGCATCTCCAAACTGCTCATCGCCCTATCCACCACGCTGGTGACCAGCAAACGCGGCAAAGGCGCGTTCTACATCTTCATCGTGCTGACTTTCGTCATCATCTGCCAGTTGCCGAACATTCTGGTCAACTCCGGCATAGCCTTCAGCCTCAACACCGAAACCTGGGGCGCGGCGACCACCATCGCCGCATGGACGCCGTTCGGCGCGGCCTTCCAACTACCGTTCGACGCGCTTACCGGAGCCTGGGCGGTGCTGCTCGCCCGCATCGCCATCCTTGCCGTCACATGGATTGTCTGCTTCGCCGTATGCACTTGGTGTCTGAGGCATGAACGGCTCACCATCGGCGCAAACAGTCCGTCCGAGACCGCCAAAGGCATCGGCGCATTCGCATGGATGCCCGATTCGGCATCCGGCGCGGTTTCCGCACGCCTGATCACCTATCTCAAACGAGACCCCCGCCAAGCCATGACCTTCGCCATGCCGGTCCTGTTCCTGATCATCTTCGCCTTCCAGGCACACGGCATCAGCGCGGTCGTCTGGCAGTCGCTGATCTGGTGCGGCTGGTTCATGTCCGTCGTGGAAAGCAACGGGCTCGCATATGACGGCCGCGGCTTCACCATGGAAGTCATCGCCGGCGTGCGTGGCCGGACCGACAGAATCGGCCGCGTACGCGTCTACGTCGGCATCATGGTCGTCTACATGGTGCTGCTCTATCTCGCCGGCATCGTGCTGGTCGGCGCACTGACCGGCCGCTGGGCGCAGCCCGATGACCTCGTCACCGGCCTGATCTTCCTCGCCACGGGCATGGGCATCGCCTTGAGCGGACTGGGCGTGGCCGAAGTCACCTCCTGTGTACTGATGTACCCGGTCGCCTCAATGGACAAGCCGTTCTCCGCGCCTCAAGGCCGCGCCATGGCCCAAGGCTTCTTCCCGTTCGTCTACATGCTTGGCAGCCTGCTGCTCATGCTGCCCACCGGCATCGTGGCGCTGGTCATGCTGCTGACGGGAGCCGAAGGCGGCATATGGCTGGCGATTATTCCGGTCGCACTGGCCAACGGCATCGGCATCCTGGCACTCGGGACATGGCTGGGCGGTAATCTGATGGATGCGCGAATGCTCTCGATTGTGGCAACACTCGACTCGTTCGCCTCATTGCAGAAATGATCGCCTTGGCATAAGGAGCACGATGGTATCTACAGCGGTATCACGCCGTCAGCGGCGTGAAGCGCAACGGCGGACCCAACGATCGCATCGCCGAACACTGACCGTCATCATTTCCGCACTGACCACCATCGCCCTGTTCGCGGGGTACTGCGCCGCCGACATCACCGACGTGGCCCCCGGATTATTGACGTTGAAGCCCGTCGCCGCACCTGTTTTTGCCGATCCAGCCACCGCCAAATCAGGCGGCACCGTCGCCGGCACCTTGAACGCGAACAAGGCCATTGATTCCACGGCCGCTTCTGCGCTGGTCAACGAATTGCTGTCCGCGCAAGGCGTGGGAAACGATACGTCGGTGATCATTGAAGACGCCCAAGGCACCGTCGCTGCCGAACATGAGTCGAACACTCCACGCGAGCCTGCATCCACACTGAAAACGCTGACCGCGCTCGCCGCCTCATCCACCCTGAATATGGCATCCACCTTGGATACCCAAGTGTTCCTCACCCAATCCGATGACGGCACCAATACGTTGACCCTCAAAGGCAATGGCGACATGCTGCTGTCTGCAGGCGATTCTGACGCCAACCATACCAACGGACGTGCCGGTCTGAACACCTTGGCCAAGGCCACCGTGGCCGCGCTCGCCCAGCGAGGCATCACTTCCGTCAATCTCGAGTACGACGACACCCTATTCGGCGACTCACGCATTCCCGCAGGTCTGTCGGAAGGCGGCGCAGTCTTAAGCGACTACACCGTCTACTTCACGCCGGTCTCATCAATGGCGATTGATGGAGGCCGCCAATACACCGCCGATACGCCTGCGCCGGCCGACCCCGATGATTCGGCCGGATACCCGGAACTGTCCCAGCACACCGCCAGCGACGTGGCCACGAAATTCGCCGAACTGCTCCAATCGAACGGTGTGGCCGTTACCGGAGACGTGACGGCAAACACCGCTCCATCCGGCGAAACGCCTTTGGCCTCGGTGAGTTCGGCAACACTGTCCGAAATCATGGCATACACGTTGCGGCATTCGGACAATACGCTGGCCGAGGAGTTCGGCAGACTCACCGCCTTGGCGAAATCAGCGACAAACAGTCCTGAAGGCGGCACGGAAACGGTCAAATCCACTCTGAACGATCTCGGTCTCGACACATCCGGTCTGACCATGGCCGATTGCTCCGGCCTGTCTCCCGGCTCCCGGCTCATCGTACGCACGCTGGCGGCCGTCCAACAACGTAATCTGACCACCGAGAGCGGTGCTGCTGGTGCGGAAGGTCTATCCATCGCGGGGTTGGTGGGCACGGCGCAGGATCGGTATACGGATGATGCCGTGGCTGGTCTGCTGCGCGTCAAAACCGGCAGCCTCGGCACGGTCACGTCGATGGCCGGCAATGTGTCCCGTACCAATGGGGGAGCGTTGTCGTTTGCCGTGGTGGTCAACAATCCTGAGGATTATGCCGCCGCGCGTAGCGCCATCGACTCGTTCATCACCAAGCTCGCGGGGCTGTAAAAGAGGCATCAAGGGCCATCAAGGGCTATAAAGGCCGTAAACGTCCATAAACGCACGAGTGCCTATAACCAGAAAAAAGGTGGTGAGTACATGGCATATTCCGCACGATTGCGCAAGGCCGTAGGCGCGGTCCGAACAACGCTGAGCGCCGTGGAACTATGCGATGTGCAGGCTCCCGAATTCGCGCAGCATGGGGACCATGCCGTTGCCGCCGATGCGCCGCTCGTGCTCGTGGCCTGTTCAGGCGGGCGCGATTCGATGGCACTGGCTGCGGTGAGCCATATCGTATGCACGTCCATGGGCGTGCGTTGCGGTGTCGTGATTGTGGATCACGGCTTGCAGGAGGGTTCCGAACAGGTCGCCAGCGAGGCCGCGGATCGTTGCCACGCGTTGGGACTGGGCCCGGTCATCATGCGCAACGCAACCGTACAGGCGCGCGGCGAGGGCCTCGAAGCGGCCGCACGGCAGGCCCGGTATGACGAGCTGTGCGCCGCGGCGCATGAATCGGGTGCCATTGCCGTGCTGTTGGCCCACACTATGGACGATCAGGCGGAAACCGTATTGATCGGACTGCTGCGCAGCCGTGGCGTGGATGCGTTGGCCGGCATGCCGCAGGTCTTCACACGCAGTGGCGTGACTTTTGCGCGGCCGCTGCTGACCCTTACTCGAGACGAAACCACCGGCCTCTGTGAAGACTTGGGTGTGGAATATTGGGATGACCCCACCAATGGCGATGCGGTAGACGGCGAGTTGCCGGACGACTATCCGTTGCGCTCGCGGGTGCGCCACGACCTGCTGCCGGCCATCGAACGATTCGCTGGATTCAATGTCACCCGCCATTTCGCCGAAAGCGCACGGTTGGCCAGAATGGATAAGGAGTATCTGGATCAGCGATCCGACGAGGTGATGGGGGAGGCGGTTACGGCAGTTGACCGGCCGGCATCGTCGGCAGCGGTATCGACCGATACGCCACGAGCCTGTGCTGCAGACGATACCAACGATTCGGGCCATGGCATCGGCCTGATGATCGGCGTCAAACGTATTGCACGTGAGCCAGAGGCGATTCGGTTGCGGGTCATCGCTCACGCGCTGAGCCAAGCCGGTGTGAACGCCAGTGCTGCCCAGATTGCCGCCATCGACCGGCTGGTCGTCGATTGGCATGGCCAAGGCGGCGTCTCACTTCCCAGAGGTTATTCAGCCAATCGCAAGAAACACGTCATTCGCGTGTGCCAAGATGGAGCGCATGCGAATCGCTGACGTTGAGGAAGATATTGACCACGAGCTGGTCAGCAAAGAACAGATCGATGCCAAGATCCACGAGATGGCCGCTCTCGCGAGCGAGGATTACCGCGATAAGAATCCGCTGCTCGTTGCGGTGCTGAAAGGGGCCGTGAATACGCTGGTCGCGTTCACCCAGGCCATGAGCATTCCTGTACAGATCGACTTCATGAGCCTTTCGAGCTATGGCTCGGGCACAGTGTCGAGCGGTGAGGTCACAGTCAGGCAGGATTTGTCCGCCGATGTTCGCGGACGGCACATTTTGATTGTGGAGGATATTGTTGATTCAGGACGCACGCTCGCGTGGCTGGTCGCAGAACTGAAACGTCGTGGTGCCGCTTCCGTGGAGGTCTTCGCTTTGCTGAGCAAGCCTTCCCGCCGAGAAGTGGACGTTGATGTGAAGTACGCCGGCTATGAGATTCCGGACGAGTTCGTCGTCGGCTTCGGCCTCGACTTTGACGAACGCTACCGCAACCTCGATTCGATCGCGGTCCTCAAGCCGTCCGTCTACCAAGGAGTGCAAGCATGAGCTTCCCGCAAGGGCCGGGTAACGGCAATAATCCGAACCCGAACAACAACCGTAACAACGGCAACCCGTTCACCAACCCGTTCAACCGTGGCAATAACGGGAACAATGGCAAAGGCAACAACAACGAGAACCGGCCGATATGGCAGTCCCCCTGGCTGTGGGGTGCCGTACTCGTGGTCATGGTCGTGCTGATGTTCCAGATGTTCGCCGGCGGTGGCACGAAGACCATCGACACCAAAGATGGTTTCGCGCTGATCAATCAGGGCAAGGCCACCTACGCCGAGATCACGGACAACAAGCAGGTCGTCCGCCTTAAGCTGAAGAACGACTACACCAAGAAAAACGCCGACACCGGCAAGGTGACCAACTACGGCAAGAACGTGCAGTTCTACTACACCTTCGCCCAGGGCGCACAGGTGGCCAAGGCCGTGGAGAACGGCGATCTCGAAAAGGGCTGGACCTCGAATATCGAGCAGACCAGCATGATGAGCTACCTCATCACCTCGATCCTGCCGTTCGTCATCTTCTTCGCCCTGTTCTGGTTCCTGATGAGTCGCATGGGCGGTGCCGGCGGCATGCTCGGCATGGGCGGCAAGAAGAACAGCGGCAAGCTGCTCGAGGGCCAGACCCCCACCACCAAGTTCGCCGATGTGGCCGGTGAAGACGAGGCCGTGGCCGAAGTCGAGGAGATCAAGGACTTCCTCAAGGATCC
>OLRA01003640.1_pt1 | contig 13222 bp, 8 predicted proteins | sample 1673011 | NCBI WGS metagenome assembly OLRA01 (sample SAMEA3136746, study PRJEB25190) | human gut metagenome | reverse complement strand
TTTTTATCATAATACACTATCCATTCATATGATATATTGTACTATATTTAGTACTACTATATTTTTGGTGGTGAATCTTATGTATGCAGATTTAGTCTGTAAAGGTGGAGGTGTAAAAGGAATTGCCCTTGTTGGTGCCTTATCATATTTTGAAGAGTGTGGTTATGTATGGAAAAAAGTTGCCGGTACATCTGTAGGTGCTATTATAGCCTCCCTTGTAGCTGTAGGATATAGTGCATCTGAAATAAAAGATATTATGTATAATCTTGACTACAAAAAATTTACAGATAAAAATGCTCTTCAATCAGTTCCTTTTGTAGGTTCTCTTTTATCTTTATTTTATTGTAAAGGAATATATGCAGGAGATTATGTGGAAAATTTCCTCAGAGAAAAATTTGAATTAAAGGGTAAAAAATATTTTAAAGATATATATGAAAACAATGAAAGTAAATTAAAAGTCATAGCAACAGATGTTACTAATCATAAGTTAGTAGTCCTTCCTGATGATTTAGTAAAATATAATATAGACCCAATGGAATTTGAAATTGCAAAAGCTGTTAGAATGAGTCTTAGTATTCCTTTTTTCTTTAATCCCGTTATTTTAAATAAAAACGAAAATCCAAGTTATATTGTTGATGGTGGCCTTTTGAGTAATTTTCCCATTTGGATATTCGATGTGAATGATAAGCCAAGGTGGCCTACTTTTGGTTTTAACCTTTTTAATGATGTGGAAAGTACTCCTAGTAATTGTCAAAGTCTCATTCCTTTTTTAATAGATGTTGTTGAAACTTCACTAGATACTAGTGAACAAATTTATTTTAAGGATTCTGATGCTATTAGAATTGTAAATATACCTACATTTGGTATTAGCGCCATAAACTTCGATATTACTAAAAAAGAAATGATTAAGTTGTATAATTCTGGATATAATTCTGCAAAGTGCTTTTTAAATAACTGGTGCTTCGATAATTATATTCGTAATTATCGTCGTAAATAATCAAAAATTTACTAAATTTTATATTTATCGTGATTTTGTTTATTACTTAAATAAAAAATTCACTTCGTTCATGTCGCCAACGACTTCGTCCGTTGCTCAAGTTAATAAGTTGGAAATTATAAATTATCCACAGATAGAATAAATTTATAATTTCCTTACAATTAAAAAATCTAGTTTCTTTAAATAAAACTAGACTTTTTATTATTTTATATTAAAACTCCAATAGCTAGCATTATAATAGCCAAAATGCCTATAATAATAACTAAAGGCAAGACAAATTTTAGCCATTTGTCATAAGTCACATTGACCATGGCAAGGGATGCCAAAATAAGACCCGTTGGTGTGATAAAACTCATAATTCCTTGACCAAATTGATAAGCACTAACTATAACATCTCTGCTAATTCCAACCACATCTGCCAAAGGTGCCATTATTGGCATGGATAAAACAGCAAGTCCCGATGAAGATGAAATGAAAAATCCCAAAATAATATATACAAAGAATATAAATGTGGAAAATACTACTCCATTCATTCTAGCTACACCATTGCTAAGATAATTTAATATAGTATCACTAATCATACCATTTTCCATGATTATAGTAACTCCACGAGCTAGACCTATGATTATGGCAACTCCAAGCAAATCTGCTGCACCGCTCATAAATTCTGATACAAATTCTTGCTCTTTTAAGTTTGCAAAGAAAATCATAATAAATGTAACTAATATAAAAAGTGCTGTCATCTCTTCAAACCACCAGCCAAGTTCCTTAACTCCATATACCATAATCACAAAGGCCAAAGCAAATATGATTAAAATCAATTTTCTTGATGTTGTAAATAGCGGTGCATCTTCTTCATTGACATTTGATAAAAATTGTCTTTCTAAGTCTTCCTTTTGATTGTATATATATGAAGAAGAAGGATCTTTTTTAACTTTTTCTCCGTATCTTATAGTGTATGCTATGCAAATTATAAGTCCAATTATTAATATAACAAATCTAAGTACCATACCACTTGTAAAATCTATTCCTGCCGTATTAGATGCAATTACTGTGGAAAATGGATTAACTGTAGATGCCATAGTTCCCATACAAGATCCTAAATAAATTGTAGCAATGGCAACTAAGGCATCATATCCTGCTGCTATAAAAATTGGCACTATAATAGGATAAAAGGCTATTGTTTCTTCTGCCAGTCCAAAAGTAGTTCCTCCTATGGCAACTAATGTGGATATTATTATAATTAGTAAAGATTCTTTTCCTTTTGCTTTTTTAGAAAGAGCATTGATTCCTGCTGTAAAAGAACCTGTTTTATTTATTATACCAATTAAACCTCCTATAACTAATACGAAGGCAATGATTTCTATGGAATCATATAAACCTTGTACAGGTGCTTTTAAAAAGGTGGCTATGGCACCAAATAGTGATGTGGATGGTAGAGGAAGTTGTTCATATGTTCCTGGAATACCCACTGGTTTACTTATAGAGCCATCTTTAAATCTAGTGTAGCTAATATTTACATTTAAGTCATCTAAAGTTTTTTGATTTCCTTCATATTCTGTTAAATCACCTCTTGGGCTTTCCACTATAAAGGAGTTAGATTCTTCATTGTATTGTAATTTGGCATATTTACCTGCTGGTATTATATAAGTTAAAGCTAAAACTATTAACATAACAATTAAAATTACAGTGTACGCTGTTGGAAATACAAATTTCTTTTTTGTCATAATATTACTACCTTTCTATTTTTACTAGTAATATTATTTACAAAAGTAAATATAGTATTATTTTAATAAATAAAAAAAACTGGAAAAATTATCTTCCAGTTTTTTATAGGGTTAAAAATTGTAATATACTTTAAGCTTCTTTAGCTTCTTTAACTTCTTCTCTTTCTTTAGTTTTTATTAATCCTCCAATTACTGCACCTATGACTGCTGGCACAACCCAGTTAAATCCAAGGTTTGCAAGTGGAAGAGAGTTTAATATATCTGATATTTGAGTTAATGATAATAAATTACTTGATACAGAAAGTATACTTACAAATAAAGTCACATAAGCTGCACCTTTGAATGCATTATCATTTTTTATATGTTTTCCAATTAAAGTCATAATTACTAAGGCAATTAATACTGGATAAACTATTTCTAACACTGGTAGTGAGAATTTTATTATAGTACTAACTCCAAAGTTTGATACTATTGCACTAAATATACAAATTGATATTACTACAGTTTCATATTTTATTTTATTATTACTTATACTTGAGAAATATTTTGCTGAAGCAGATGTTAAACCTATAGATGTTGTTAAACATGCTAAACTAACTATCATTCCAAGTACCAATTTACCTGGATATCCAAGTAATGAATTTGTTATTACAACCATTAAAGACGCTTGAGGAGTATCTACTCCATAAGCAGTTGATAAAGTTGATCCTAAAAATGTTAGACCACCATAAACTACTATTAAAGCAAGTCCTGATACTAATCCTGCTTTTATAGTTAATTTTACTTTATCATTTTCATTTGTATATCCTCTATCTGATATAGATGCTATTATTACTGCTGCCATAGCTGCTGCACCTAAAGCATCCATTGTTAAGTATCCTTGAGAAACACCTTCTGCAAATAAATTTTTATTTATAAGGGCATTGTTACTTACCTCACCTATTGGAGATATTATTCCTATAACTATAAGTACTGCTAAAGCTAAAAGTAGTGCTGGTGTTAAAAATTTCCCAATTATATCGACTACTTTTGATGGCTTTATTGTTAAAAATAAAGTTAATGCAAAAAATACTACTGATACTATTACTGGTACAAAAGTTCCCATATCACCTATTATTGGTGATATTCCCATTTCATAAGTTGTTGCAGCCGTTCTTGGTATGGCAAGTAAAGGGCCTATACATAGTATTGATGCTATTCCAACTACTTTTGCCAATACATTTCCTGCTCTAGATAATACTTTATCTAGTTCTCCACCACATTTTGCTGCGGCTGTTATCACTAAAAGCGATAAACCCACATCAGCTAATATAAATCCTGATAAAGATATCAACCAATGACTTCCTGATATAAGACCTAGATAAGGAGGAAACAATAAATTCCCTGCTCCAAAGAACATTGAAAAAAGTGCAAATCCTACTACGGCTATATCTGTTTTTTGTTTTTTCATGCTATATCCTCCTTTAATTTTCTGAATATTTATATAATTGTACTTATTTTTCCTTTTTTTGTCAATATTTTGTATGCAATATTCAAATAAAAAACAGTATAACACACAATACAGGTTATACTGTTTTTATATTATTGTATTATAAATCTTTCTAACATATTTTTCAATATTTCTTCTAAATCACCTGAGTCATCACATTTTCTTATTCTCGGTTGAGAAATTTCTCCTCCATGTTCAAAATCAGCAGGATGAACTGCAATCTCGTCAGTATCTTCTTCATATTCAAATAATAATCCCATAAGATTGTCCATGTTTAAACTCATATCTCCTATATCTCTTATAGCATAATCATCTTCATATATATCATCGCTGTAGTGATTTAAAGAGTATTTATGTCCATCTAGTAATTCAATTTTTTCTGCATTTTCATAAGTTTTTCCAACTACAAAGTGAAGATCATATTCTCCAGAAGTTAAAATATTTGCATATTCTTTTTTTGATTCTTCCTGATTTTTTGCCACCGCCAAAGCAGAAGTCAATTTTGCTGTTTCTTTATCTGTTTTTTCAAGAAAGTTATTTAATTCATTATACCGTGCGCTGTCTTTTTCCACGATTTTATTCATCAGCGATATAACATCGTCGATTAAAACTTCGCCGTTTTTTGCACTTTCAAGCGACGGTGACAGCGTATCGTTTTCACCGCAGGAAAATTGAGAAATATATTGATTTATGCTTTGCTTTTCCCTTTCTCTCTGCTTTTTAAGCTCATTAAAAAGGCTTGATAGTTTATATTCAATTTGGCTGTACGGTTCGGTTTTAAATATTTTTCTGAAAATTTCTTTTCTCTCTTTGGTATCACAATTTAAGAGCCTTCTGAAATCACCTTGTGCTATCATTGCAATTTGCGAAAATTGGTTTTTATCAACACCCAAAATTTCTTCGATTTTAGCTGTTACTTCATTTGTTTTTGAAACAACTGTACCGTTTGGCAAAATAAGAGTTGCATTTGCACCTTGCTTTGCAAAACCCTCTCCCCTTTTGCTTTTACGCAAATATTCAGGATTTCTTGTAACTTTATATATTTCACCGTTATATTCAAATTCAAGTTCAACATATGTTTTTGTTTCATCATTGGCATATTTTGAACGAAAAGAAGATTTATCGCGAATATCTCCGCTTGCTTTACCGTAAAGTGCAAAGCAAACAGCATCAAAAATCGTGGTTTTGCCGGCACCTGTGTCACCGCAAATAAGATAAATTCCGCCGTTTCCAAGCTTTCGCATATCAAGTGAAACTTCGCCGGCATAAGGGCCAAACGCCGACATAGTAAGTTTTAAAGGTCGCATTTTTCACCCTCCCATACTTCTTTCACAATATCTTTTAAAAGTTTGGTTTGCTCGTCATTTAAAGCAGAAGCATTCTGCTTTTCATACAGATTTTCAAAAATTTCAATCGGTGATTTTTCTTTTACATTTTCTATTTTTTCAATTTCACCGCTTGCCCTTGTTCTTCTGTTATCATAATCAAGCTTCATTATATTTGTATAAACAGTTCTAAGCCTGCCGATTGCATCTACAACATCTTCTTCATCCGTAAGAGTGATATGAAAATAATCTTCTTTACTGTTAAGCTTTTCCCAATAGCTTTTTTGCATAAGTTCGTCGTATGTACCCTTTATTTCCACCAAATCACGCTTTGGTATAAGAGGAACAAGTGAAATTTCAACATCACCTTTTTCTTTCATTTCAACAACGGTAACGCTCTTGTTATGCCTACATTCAGAAAATGAATATTTAAGCGGTGTGCCGCAGTATCTGACAGTATCACGAACAAGCTTTTGCGGCGAATGGATATGCCCGAGTGCAACATAATCGAATTTATCATAAGCGCAAACATCAACATTATCTGTGCCGCCAAGGCTGATTTCTTCGCTGTCGCTCTTAATTGCTCCAGTCACAAATTGGTGGGATAAAATAACATTCCTCTCACTTTCATCAAGCGAAATATGGCCAAGTGCACAGCTTACAGCGTCGGTATAACTGTTTATTTCTACATCAGGAAAAGCTTGGCGCACATTAACCGGCTTGATAAAAGGGAGCATAAAAACATTTACATTTCCCCATTCATCACTTAAAGTATGCTTTTCAATATTTCCGTCATAAACAGGTGACATAAAAATATTTCCGCTTTGCATAATTCTTGCACCAAAAGCAATTCTTTCTGCACTGTCGTGATTACCGCTGATGATAAAAACAGGCAATTTTAAAGATGAAAGCCTGAAAATAAAATCATCAAGCAGCCTTACCGCTTCGCCTGAAGGTTGGGTTTTATCATACACATCACCTGAAATCATTACAAAATCAGGCTTTTGCTTTTCAATTATTTCTATTATTTCAAGAAGTATATACTTTTGGTCATCAAGCATTGAAAATTCATTTACACGCTTGCCGATATGCAAATCGGAAAGATGAATAAACTTCATAATTTGTCCCCTTTAAATTCAATGATTCTATTATATAAAGGTATTCTATTTTAGTCAATATTCACTTTTTATAGTACAAAATGAGCAAAAATGCAAATACGCTTGCATTACCATATAAAAATAAGTATTATATAGTAAATAATACAAAATTCACTTTTAAAAATTATAGGGAGAATACTATGAATCCTTTTCTTTTTACCGATGATGAAGAAAAAAAGTATGCGCTCGCCTGTCTTAAATTTTCAAAAAAGCTCGGGTTGATTGACGATGACAGCTTGGAAGCAGTAATTAAAAGATGTGACACAGAAAACGAAAAAAGAAAACTTCAAAAAGAAAATAACGAAACAGTATACGGGCTTACCCACTTTTCATACCCGGCATATCTTGATTATGAACTTACAAGATTAAAGCTTGATTTTGTGGGCGAATGTGAAAATGTAAAAAAAGCCTATACATATAAAGAAATAAGCCGAAAGCAAATGAAAGCTTATTTCAAGCAAAATAAGGATCTATTTACAAGATATAATAATGATAAATTTTTCTTTTTTGAAGTTAAAACCGTTATTTACAAGAAGATAAGAGAGGAGCAGTATGATGAAGAAATCAGCAATATACTTCGTAAGCTCGCTTAACGGCAATGACGAAAATGACGGTTTGAGCGAAAGCACCGCATTTAAAAGCCTTAATAAAATCAATGAAATTGATCTTATACCGGGTGACAAAGTATTTCTTTTAAGAGGCTCTGTTTTTGAAAATGAATTTTTGCATTTAAAAAACTGCGGTGACATAAACGGCGATATGATTGAAATCGCAGCCTATGGGCAGGACGGTGATTTGCCGAAAATCAACACTAACGGTCAAGGTGTTTGGTATCAGGATTACGGATGTGAACTTGACTATTCGGGCCACATTTACAAGGGCAATGTTTCATCATCAATTCTTCTTTACGATGTTGAAAATATACTTATAAGAAATATCGAAATTACAAACAAGGAAGAATTTAAAGATATGGAAAGCTACTGTGCGCCGGATAAAATGGACAGAACCGGTGTAGCCGCAGTTGCCAAAAACAGGGGTACGCTCCATTCAATAAAACTTGATAATTTATTTATTCACGATGTAAACGGAAATGTTTACAACAAGCATATGAATAACGGCGGAATATATATGACATCGTTTACACCCGATAATGAAAGTGAAACCGGTGTGGCAAGATATGACGGTGTAGAAATTAAAAACTGCTATGTAAAAAATGTTAGCAGATGGGGAATTGCAGTGGGCTATTCATATCGCCACAAGGATTTTGCAACCAAAGAGCTTGATGAAGAAACTTTCAAAAAATACGGAAATGAAAACATAGTTATTAAAAATAATTATGTTAAATATGCCGGCGGTGACGCAATAACACCTATGTATGCTTTAACTCCGCTTGTTGAGCATAATATTGCAGATTCCTGCGCTACCGAAATGAATGACAGAATTTACAAATATCCCCAAAAGCGTGCAGGCAAGGTAGCGGCTGCCATTTGGCCTTGGAAATGTAAAAATGCACTTTTAAGATACAACGATGCAAGCGATACAAAACTCAACCAAGACGGTATGGCATATGACGCAGATTCGGGTGACGGAACAAAGTATGAATATAACTATTCACGGCTTAATGAAGGCGGATGTATGATGTTTTGCTTGCAACAAGCAGTGCATAACACTTTTGAAAACAATTTAAGTGTTGATGATTTAAGCGGTACAATGACACCGGCAAACAATCCTGACGCTTATGTTGCAAACAATACATTTTATGTAAGGCCGGGCGTTCCTTTTGTAAGAAAAAGAATGCACGGAAAAATGACGCTGAAAAACAACAAAGTTATAAAAATTGAGAAATAAAACGGAGGATACAAAATGGCAAACAGCAAAGGCAGAGTAACAATTCCGACAGATATGGATGTTGTTAAAGAAACCCTTGAAATTATGGATGAATGGGGTGCAGACGCTATTCGTGACTGTGACGGAACAGAATTTCCGCAGGAACTTCGCAACACAGGTGCGAAAGTTTATGCCACTTATTACACAACAAGAAAAGATAATGCTTGGGCAAAAGCAAATCCTGATGAAATTCAGCAGATGTACATTATGACCAAATTCCACACTGCTGTAAGTGACACTATTTCCATTCACCTTATGGATAATCTTTATCCGGATATGCTAAAAGTAAACAACCGTGATGATATTACAAGATGGTGGGAAGTTATTGACAGAACTACGGGCGAAGTAGTTTCCCCTGCCGATTGGACTTATGATGAAAAAAGCGGAAATGTAACAATAAATAATGCAACCCCGTTTCACGAATACACAGTCAGCTTTTTAGCTTATATTATGTGGGACCCTGTACATATGTATAACGCAGTAGTTAACGAATGGGATGTTGAACCGCAAATTACATTTGATGTTCGCCAGCCGAAAACAAAAGCACATTCACTTGAAAGGCTTCGCAAATTCCTTGACAGTCACGAATATGTTGATGTAGTCAGATTCACAACTTTCTTCCACCAATTCACATTGATTTTTGATGAACTTGCGAGGGAAAAATTTGTTGATTGGTTTGGTTACAGTGCGTCAGTCAGCCCATATATACTTGAGCAATTTGAAAAAGAGGTTGGATATAAATTCCGCCCTGAATTTATTATTGACCAGGGATATATGAATAACACATATCGAATTCCGTCAAAAGAATTCAAAGATTTTCAGGCTTTTCAAAGGCGCGAAGTTGCAAAGCTTGCCAAAGAAATGGTTGACATAGTACACGAATACGGCAAGGAAGCTATGATGTTTATGGGTGACCATTGGATTGGAATGGAACCGTTTATGGATGAATTCGCATCAATAGGGCTTGACGCAGTAGTAGGAAGTGTAGGAAACGGTGCAACTCTCCGTCTTTTCAGTGATATTAAAAATGTAAAATACACAGAAGGCAGATTTTTACCGTACTTCTTCCCTGATGTTTTCTGTGAGGGCGGCGACCCTATAAAAGAAGCAAAGGTAAATTGGGTAACAGCAAGGCGCGCTATTTTAAGAAGTCCTATCCAGCGTATCGGCTACGGCGGCTATCTTAAGCTTGCACTTAAATTTCCTGATTTTGTGGATTACATTAAATCTGTTTGCAATGAATTTCGTACTCTTTATGATAACATTCAGGGTGTAACACCTTACTGTGTGAAAAAAGTTGCAGTTCTCAACTGCTGGGGCAAAATGAGAGCTTGGTCTAACCATATGGTTCACCACGGACTTTATTACAGGCAAAACTATTCATACTTCGGTGTTATCGAAGCATTGAGTGGCGCACCTTTTGATGTATCTTTCATTAGCTTTGACGATATAAAAGAAAATAAAAACCTGCTTGATGATATTGATGTTATCATCAATGTAGGCGATGCAGACACAGCGCAAGGCGGCGGCGAATACTGGGCAGATGAAGAAATCGTTACCGCAATCAAAAAATTTGTATATAACGGCGGCGGATTTATCGGTGTAGGTAAACCGGGCGCTCATCATTGGCAAGGAAAATTCTTCCAGCTTGATGATATTTTAGGTGTTGAAGAGGAAAACGGTTTCACTTTAAACACACGCCGCTACAATACCGAGGAACACCGTGACCACTTCATTCTTGAGGATACAAACAATGGCAATGTTGACTTTGGAGAGGGCAAGAAAAACATTGTTGCGCTTGACAAAACGACCGTACTTGTTCAAAATGCAAGTGAACTGCCATTCGCTGTTCGCCACGCTGAAGAAGTTCAAATGGCAGTTAAAGAATTTGGAAAAGGCAGAGGTGTATACATCAGCGGTCTTCCGTATTCATTTGAAAACAGCCGCGTACTTTACAGAGCTGTTCTTTGGAGTGCAAATTCTGAAAATGAACTTCATAAGTGGTATTCAACTAACTACAATGTAGAAGTTCACGCTTATGTTAAAAACAAAAAATACTGCGTAGTAAATAACACATACGAGCCGCAGGATACAACAGTTTATGTAGGCGACGGTTCAAGCTTTGAACTTCACCTTGATTCAAATGAAATCAAGTGGTATCAAATTTAATATTACTTAATAGCAAAAGGCGAGGTGCAAGCACCTCGCCTTTTATTATTACTTATTTAATTATTCTGCAACTTCTTTTGTTTCTACTTCACTGTTCTTTTTGCTTTTTGCATAACTTTTAAATGAGTTAACTACAATAATAAGAGCAAGAACGATAAGCGAAACTGCAACTACAAGCTGAATTACGCTTGCAAAAATATCTTGACCTGCAGAAAGCGACTTGATAAGTCCGATTACACGCTGAACAAGTGCAGTAAATGTTACACAAAGCATAATAATCATAGGTGGGAAAAGCATCTTATTGCTTCTGCCGGTAACCTTAAGGAATACACAAAGAGTGATAAGAACAAGTGCGCTCAAAAGCTGGTTAGCCGAACCGAAGAGCGGCCAAATTGTTTGATAGCCAATTTTGGTAAGGACAAAACCGCAGGCAAGAGTTATGATTGTTGAAAAATATGTATTACACATAAGCTTTCTCCAAGGCTTTGCGTTTTTCATATCGTCAACACTGAATAATTCTTGGAAGCTCATTCTGCCGATACGGGCAACAGCGTCAAGAGTTGTAAGAGCAAGTGCAGAAACACACATAGTCATAAATACAGTTGAAAAATGAACCGAAAGTCCCATTTTTTCAAAAAAGCCTGCAACACCTGATGAGAAAATCTGGAAAGGTGTACCTACGGCCGGAACACCGTTTTTGGCGGCAGCACCTGCAACGCAAAGTGCAAGAACTGCAAGCACACTTTCAAGTATCATAGCGCCATATCCGACTTTAAGCATATCTTTTTCATTAGCAATTGTTTTTGAAGATGTACCTGACGATACAAGTGAATGGAAACCTGAAACAGCACCGCAAGCAACTGTTACAAACAAAATCGGGAACATTGTACCGAGCTGTTCATTTTTAAATCCGGTAAATACAGGTAAATTCATTGTTGGATGGCCGATTACAAGTCCTAAAGCCGCACCAAAAATCATACATACAAACATAATAGTAGTCATATAATCTCTCGGCTGTTTCATAAGCCAAATAGGAACAATTGCGGCAATAAAGATATATGCAAATACAATATAACTCCAGCCGTCTTTGCCGAGTGTAATAGGAACTTTAATTCCGATTGCAAATGAGATTACAATAAAAATTACACCTACAACAAATTCTTTCCAACCGGAAAAATTGAATTTCTTTTGGATAAGTCCGAAAAGTACAGCAAATACCATAAACATAATTGATATCATACCTGCTGAACCATTGATTGAAGCATTAGGCAAAGGGGCACCGGTAACAGCGTCAAATGATGTAAATGTACCTGAAACCATATCTGCAAATACTGCAATGATCAAAAGCGAGAAAAGCCAGCAGAAAAGTAAGAAAAGCTTTCTGCCTGTTTTGCCGATATACTTTTCAATAAGCATACCCATTGATTTACCCTGATTTTTAACAGAGGCATAAAGTGCGCCGAAATCGGTTACCGCACCAAAGAATACACCACCGATAAGAATCCAAAGCAATACAGGAAGCCAACCAAACACAGCAGCCTGGATGGCACCGGTTACAGGACCTGCACCTGCGATTGATGAAAACTGATGTGAAAATACAGTCCATCCGTTAGTAGGAACATAGTCCTTTCCGTCATTATACTTTACGGCAGGAGTTTCGGCTTTTGGGTCAATACCCCATTTTTTAGCAATATGCCTGCCGTATAAGACATAGCCTAAGCCGAGAACAACAACAGCAATTAAAACAATTACAAGCGTGTTCATAAATATCCTCTTCTTTCTTAAATTATAATTTGCAGTCAAAAACTTATGAGCAAAAAAACAAGCCTCCGCCCTGCAAAAACCGTTTCCGGTTTTCTGCAAAGGCGAAGGCATAAACTTCTTTATTTTCTTGTGCTTTCGTGTTACCACTTTGCTTGCCGATAAAATCGACCACTCATCCCCCGTCAATAACTAATTTATAGTAATTAACAGCGACTCAAATAACGGTGAGAACCGGTTTCAATTACTTGCTTTCTTTCACTGAAACAGCTTGCAGGTGAGGGCAAAGCGTTCCTTGATGCTGTCTTGCACAGCCGGCAGCTTTCTGTAAACGGTGCTACGCCAAGTCATTTCCTGTTCATTGCTTTTGACTGTTAAATTTATGATTTAATGGTAATACTAAAATTCTCTTTTGTCAAATATTTGTGTTAATTTTGTAAACTTGAACAAATCGGCAGTTTTTTAAAAACCGTGTTTTGTACAATTTTGAAACTAAAATTTCATATTCATATCACTTGAAATAAAAAACATAGACTTTTTTCAATATTGTAAGCTTCAAAATCACTTTTTTAATAGTTATAATAGTTTCTTTTATGAGCCCGGTAGAATACAGACATATTTAAAATCTTTATTTTTTACTGTTTTTAATTGCTTCATCAATAAGTTTATTAAGTTGCTTTGCTTGTGATGATGAAGTTATTGCACCAACA
>OLRA01003637.1_pt1 | contig 13228 bp, 8 predicted proteins | sample 1673011 | NCBI WGS metagenome assembly OLRA01 (sample SAMEA3136746, study PRJEB25190) | human gut metagenome | reverse complement strand
TAGCCCATTCCAGGTTGCGCGAAGGCCGCGGCAACGTTCAGTCGCTCAAACAGTCCTCGCTTCGCTGCGGAACTCGCTTTGTGAACGCCGCCGCGGCCTTCGCTTGGGAATGGTTACCACCTTAAAGAGGAGATTAATCGGTTGCTTGGGAAGGACGCCGAGCGACTGGGCGCTGCCCAGCTCTCATGCGGTAGCGCAAAGCGGAGGATTTATATGACAGACGAGAAGAACGACATTCGCGCTCAGGTGCGCGAGTATTACGGCAAGACGTTGGGCAGCTCCGACGACTTGAAGACCAACGCATGCTGCTGCGCGACTGAGCGCCCGCCGAAGTACGTGCTCGACGTGATGCCCGACATCGCCGACGAGATCGTCGAGCGCTTCTATGGGTGCGGCTCTCCGATTCCGCCGGCGCTTACCGGTGCGACGGTGGTCGATTTGGGCTGCGGCACGGGGCGCGACGTGTACGTGCTCTCGAAGCTTGTGGGGCCGACCGGGCGCGTCATCGGCGTCGACATGACCCCCGAGCAGCTTGCCGTTGCGCAAAAGTATCAAGACGAGCAGGCGGAAAAGTTCGGGTTCGAACATTCCAATGTGGAGTTCAAGGCGGGCTTCATCGAGGATTTGGAAGAGCTCGGCATCGAAGATGGCACGGTTGACCTGGTGGTTTCCAACTGCGTAATCAACCTGACGCCGTTCAAAGACCAGGTGTTCTCCGAAATCTACCGCGTGCTGAAGCCCGGTGGCGAGCTGTACTTCTCCGACGTGTTCTGCGACCGTCGCATGTCCGATGAGCTGCGCGCCGACCCGGTGCTTCGCGGCGAGTGCTTGGGCGGTGCGATGTACATCGACGACTTCCGCCGCATGCTGGCCAAACATGGCTGGAAAAGCTACGTGTGCACGGCGGTGGAGGACATTCGCGTTTCCGACCTGGCGCTCGAGACGAAGCTCGGGTTCACGTCGTTCACCTCGCGTACGGTGCGCGCCATCAAGGCGGAGGGATTGGAAGATGCCGAGGAGAACTACGGCCAGGTCGCGCGCTACCTGGGCGGGATGCCCGAGATGCCGCGCTACTTCGACCTGACCGAGGAGCTGCGCCTTATCAAGGGGCGCGAGTACGCCGTGAGCGGAAATCTGGCGGCCATACTCGAGCAATCGCGCTACGGGAAGTACTTCGAGGTGACGCCCCGCGGCGCGCATCGCGGCGGGTTTGACCTCGGCAAGCGCAAGGCCGACCTCGACTACTTGAACGAGGCGTGCGAGCGCTGCGGCATCCCCTCGTTCTACGATCGCGTGAACTTGCCCGAAATCCTGCAGGCGAACGAGCGACCTGCGACGATGCAGGTGAACATCACCTATGCGTGCAATCTTGCGTGCCGCCATTGCTACCTGGAGTGCGGTCCGAGAAACAACGAGGTTATGTCACGCGAGACGATGGAGCAGATCCTCGCCGCATTCAAGTCGGGCGGTTACAAGACGCTCGACGTGACGGGCGGCTCGCCTGAGCTACATCCCGACTGCGAGTGGTTCTTGCGCGAAGGCGCCAAGCTCGCCGAGAAGGTGATCGTCCGCACGAATCTGACGCTTGAGGAGAAGCCGGAATACGAGCATTTCCTTGACGTGTTTGCCGAGGTGGGGGCCGATTTGTGCGTGTCGCTTCCGTATTTCGACGCCGAAAACGCCGACAACCAGCGCGGACGCGGCGTCTTCAAGCGCGCCGTCGCGAACATCCGCAAGCTCAACGAGCGAGGGTATGGGCGCGAGGGCGGTCCCGAGCTCGAGATCGTCTACAACGTGGCGGGCCCGTTCCTGCCGCCGCCGCAAGAGCTTCTGGCAGACGCCTATCGCGTGAAGCTGACCGAGCAGCAGGGCATCGACTTCAACGAGCTGTATGCCTTCAACAACTTCCCGCTCGGCCGTTTCGCGATGGATTTGGCGGACGCAGGGCTTACCGATGATTACCTGAAGCTGCTCCATGATAATTTCAACGCGTTCGCCGTAGGCAAGATCATGTGCCGCGACCAGGTGAACGTCGACGTCGATGGGCGCCTGTACGACTGCGAGTGCAACCATGTGCTCGAGATGCCTATCCAGCTCGACGGGCGCGACGCGACGATCGCCGACATCGTGGATGTGCCGCTTCCCCCGCGCGAGGTTCGCACGAACCCGGTGTGCTACAGCTGCGCTGCCGGCGCCGGTTCAAGCTGCGGCGGCTCGCTGATCTAGCGGAGGTGCCGAATCGCGCAGGTGGGCGGGCGCTTCGGCTTGCGCGGGCGGGATCGTCGCCTTGCGCAAGACGGCGCCGCCGTCGGCTCCCCGCGGCTTTCTGCGAACTCGGGCGCCCTCAAGGCTTATCGGCTTGCGGGGCGCTCATGTTGTTTGCGCTGTTTTACTTGCCAGGAGGGGGCTCTTTAGTCATACTGAATTTCGCAAGGCGTCCCGGAAGGGACGTTTTTCATGTGGCGAAGCAGTGCCGCATGCATTCTATTGGCCGTTGGAAGGAAATTGGTGGGAACGCACTTTAGTGCATGTGAACAGGTGAAACGCTGGGTCTTCGCAATGTGTGCAATGGCTTTGAGCGTTCTACTCACTGTGTCCCTTATTCCTGTGGCCGCGTTTGCCGACGATGTCTCCGATGCCCAGACGGCGCTTGATGCCGCTGAGGCGCAGATGAAGATCATCTCCGAAGAATACGACAAGATCAATGCCGAGCTCACTTCTATTCAAGGGCAGATCGACGCGACTGCCGCCAATGCCCTCGATGCCCAGCAGGCAGTGATTTCAGGTCGCGAGACGCTGAGCAACGCCGCCCGCAGCGAGTACCGCTCGCCTTCGGCGGGGTCGATGCTCATGTTGATCTTGGGGTCGGCCTCTTTCGATGAGCTGACGCGCAACGTGGTGTACGCTGGCTCGATTCTCCAGGCGCAGGCCGACGAGGTGGAGGCGCAGAAGGACCGCGTCGCCACGCTCGAGGGCATCACTGCCGAGCTGAACACCCAGAAGGATTCGCAGACGCGCGCTTTGGGCGAGCTTGAAAAGACGAAGCAGGAAGCGGCGGCCGTTGTCTCGCAGGCGCAGTCGCAGCTGCAAAATGCCAAGGACGCGGAGGCCGATCGCCTAGCCGCACTCCAGGCGCAGGCGGCGAACATGTCGAATTCCGACTCGTCCGATCAGGATGCGGGCGGGTCTTCCACGCAGGTTTCCGACAAGGCGAACACCACGGATCGTCAGGAGGTTGTGCCCGATTCGACGCCGGTTGAGCCCAATCCTGAGCCGGCGCCCGATTCCGGTGCTGGCTGGAAGACGGGCACTGCCTCGGCATACGGTGGCTCGACCGACCCCTATACTCCCAATCCCGGCACGACAGCGACGGGCGATGTGTGCGACGACTACTCGATGGGCGTGGCGATTCCGATGGCATGGCCGAACTTCAGCAGCTATTTCGGTCGCACGGTGCAAATCTCCTACGACGGCATGACGGTGTACGCCGTCATCAACGACTGCGGCGGCATGGGCGGCGGCAGCCGCTCGCTCGATTTGCAGCCTGGCGTATGGAAAGCCTTCGGGTACTCCTCCTGCGACGACTGGGGCCTGCGTACGGTGAGCTACCGTATTCTATAGGGACCGAAATGATTGATTCCAACATGGTGCGCGGGGAATACGGCGCACGGGTTCTTGGCAACTCGACTGCGTCCGCGGCCGATGGGCGTTTTGCGGTTCCTCTGGGCGAAGCGATACCTGCTGCTGCGCCTTCCCCAAGTGGGAGCACGCCCGTCACCTTCTACATCGTTCGCCATGGGCAAACGGAATACAACCTGAAACACCTGGTCCAGGGCTGGTGCGATGCCCCTTTGACCGAGGCGGGCGTTCGCGACGCACGCGCTTGCGGACGCGGCCTCGCCCGCGCAGGCATCGAATTCGCGGCGGCTTACTCGAGCGATTTGGGGCGTGCCGTGCAGACGATGGGCGAGCTGCTCTCGGCGCGCAGCGAGGTGGCGCCTGAGCTGGCCCTTCCTTCTCGCATGTCGGATTCTCGCATCCGCGAATGGTGCTACGGCGACTTGGAGGCGCGCCCTGGCACGCTCATGCGCGACGTGCTCAACGAGGGATTCGGGTGCGACATGCCCTTTGAGGAGCTCAATGTCCGCCTCCCGGAAACCGCCGATGCCATTAAGCGCTGGGACGCTTCCGGTAAAGCGGAGAGTTGGGGGCAAATCAAGGCGCGGCTCGGCGATTTCTATTGCGATGTGGCGCGCAAGGTGGCGCTCTCGGGCGGCGGCAACGGGCTCGTAGTGACGCACTCGTTCGTCATCCGCTCGACCATGTACCTGCTCGACCCCGCGCGCGTGAACGACCCCGTGAAGATCGAGAATGCAAGCGTCACAAAGGTGACCTGCGACGATGGCTTTGCCTGCGACAGAGGCGCGTTTTCGAGCGCCCTTTTCACGCTTGGCGTGACGGGTTCGACGAGCTTTCTGGGCTCGCGCCTCTGAGGGCATCGGTTGGAACGGGCTATCCGACAGGCTCGCCTCGGTTTTCGTGCCAGATTCTCCCTCCCAACGTGTACTTTTCCGAGCAGCATGTTGGAGGGCGGTTCGGGGGCCGCTGTCGAGCAGCGCGTTACGGGCGGGCCTTGAGGTTCGCTGTCGGACAGCGCGCCGCAGGGCGGTCCAGAGATCGCTGTCGAGAATTACGAAGACACCACGATCCCGCAGACCATCCTGTCGTTTATCCCGACGAACGTCTTCTCCGACCTGGCCGGTACGCGCTCGACATCGACCATTGCCGTGGTCATCTTCTCGGCTCTTGTGGGACTTGCTTACCTGAAGCTTCGCAATCGCGATTCTGAGCAGGCTGATTTCTTCCGCCGCATCATCGATAGCCTCTACGGCATCGTGATGTGCATCGTGAAGATGGTCATCGGACTCACCCCCTACGGCGTCATGGCACTCATCGCAAACGTCATGGCCACGAGCGACTTTGCGGCAATCGTCGATCTTGGCAAGTTCATCATCTTCTCGTATGTGGCGATCATCGCGATGTTCATCGTGCATCTGATTATCCTGGCGGCGAACCGCGTGAACCCCGTCACGTACCTGAAGAAGGCGTTCCCTGTGCTGTCCTTCGCGTTCGTGTCGCGCACGAGCGCAGGCGCCCTGCCTCTCAACATCGAGACGCAGCAGCACGCCCTCGGCGTCGATGCCGCTTCGGCCAACCTTGCGGCGAGCTTCGGGATGTCCATCGGGCAGAATGGCTGCGCGGGCATCTATCCGGCTATGATGGCGACGCTTCCTGCCTCGCCCCGTTCGTGCCTGCTACGTTTGCGACATCTCGTTTGCTCGCGCGATGACCTCGCTCACCTGGTCGGGGTGTGCGCTTGCGTATGTGGGGAAGGGGGCGGGCGGCGCGGGCGCGTCTTCGAAGGGGGCGATTTCGCGCACGTACCAGGCGACGTCGTGCCAAGCGCCGCAGGTGAAACCCGCGTGCGGCTGCACTCCCATGAGCGCGAACCCGAACGCGCTGTGCAAGCGCTCGCTTGCGGGGTTGGGGGAGGTCACCACGCCGTAGACCGCCTTTATGCCCGTAAGGCTCAGAAGCTCGAGGAGTGCGGTGTACAGGCTACTTCCCGCGCCACGGCCCTGCGCGGCGGGTGCAAGGTAGACGGAAAGCTCGGCGTTCCATTGGAAGGCGATGCGCTCGCGCAGCTCATGGGCGTAGGCGAACCCGACGATGCGTCCGCCTTCCTCGGCGACGAGGCAGGGGTACTTCTCGCAGATGCGCACGATGCGCTTGCGATACGCCTCGCGCGAGGGAACTTCTTCCTCGAAGGTCACGGGCGTGCTGACGAAGGGGGCGTACACCGCGCGGATGCCGTCCGCGTCATCGGCCGAGGCCAGGCGGATGTGCAACTGCGAGCTTGCCGGCGTGCGGGCGGCCGCGGAAGCCTGGGAGTTTGCAGGCGCGTTGCGAGCTGCGCGCAGCTGCGAGCTCATCGGCGCGTATCCCGGCAGAGGCGCCATCGCGCCTGCGGACGCACTATCGCCCGCAGCCTCCGCAGGTGCACTCTCGCTCTCGGCGGCGAAATCACACAAGGACGCATCGCGCATGAAAAGGGCTCCTTCCCGAGCAATCGGACAGGAGCCCATGGTAGCATGTGCCTGTTTCGGCGGCTTTTCGAGTCGACGAATTCCCCTTTATGTTGGCTTCGGTTGTCCTACGTGGGGTCTGTTGCTTCTAGCGGTTATCGCGCTCGCCCCTTCCCGGGCCGCTCTCCGCGTTTCGCGTTGTGGATTTTCCCCATGGCGGGCGGTCCTTGCGCTATACTCTCTTCCACATGCGATAACGAAGACAGCGCACGTACGGCGAAGCTTCCAGAGATGGGGTTCATCGGCTGAAAGGCCCCAAGCGACGCGGCGTGCGATTCCCTTCCGAGCAGCGCGCCTGAACGCGGACGCGGGGTTATCCCGCGAGACGAACGAAGTAGGGTGCGACGGTTTGCCTCCGTCATCAGGCGAAACGAGTGGATGCCTCTCGGGCGGCGCAGCATGTCGCGCTGTTGGGGAAAGGCATCAACCAGGGTGGTACCGCGAGGGCTTGTCTCTCGTCCTTGGAAATGAAGGCGAACGCGAAGGCGGGCGTCTTCCAGGGCGAGATGGCAAGCCCTTTTTTATTGGCGGAGCGCCCTTTGGGCCAGGTGGGGCGCTCGATACGAGAGGTGAAGGTGATTATGGCGATCACGGACGAGCTCGCGCAACTGCGTGAGCAAACCCTTGCGCGCATCGCGGAAGCCGACACGTCGGCGGCGCTCGAGAGCGTGCGCGTGGCGGTGCTCGGCAAGGCGGGCACGCTTACGGGCTACCTGCGCGGCATGGGTAAGGTCGCGAAGGAAGAGCGTGCCGTCGTCGGCAAGACGGTCAACGAGGTGCGCAACGTGGTGGAAGAGGCGCTTGAAGCGCGCAAGAAGAAGCTCGCAGCAGCCGAGATGGAAGCCGCGATCGACGCAAGCGCCGTCGACGTCACGCTCCCCGGCCGCGCGCAGCAGATGGGCACGCGCCATTTGATCAACGCGATCACCGACGAAGTGTCGGAAATCTTCCTTGGCCTGGGCTACACGGTTGTCCACGGCCCCGAGGTTGAGACCGATTACTACAACTTTGAGGCGTTGAACGCCCCGAAGGACCATCCGTCCCGCTCGATGCAGGACACGTTCTACGTACGCGACCTTTCGGGTGAGGCGTCGTCTGTGCGCGGCGAGTCCGACGTGCTCCTGCGCACGCAGACCTCCGGTGTGCAGGTGCACGTGATGGAGGACCAGAAGCCGCCAATCTACATCATCGCGCCCGGCAAGGTGTATCGCCGCGACGTGGCCGACCCTTCGCATCTTCCGCAGTTCACCCAGATTGAGGGCCTGGTCATCGACAAGGGCATCTCGTTCGGCGACCTTAAGGGTACGCTCGACTACTTCTGCAAGCAGATGTTCGGGCCCGATCGCAAGACCCGCTTCCGCGCGCACTACTTCCCGTTCACCGAGCCCTCCGCCGAGGCCGACGTCTCCTGCGGCGTGTGCGGTGGCACGGGGCATCTGCACGACGGCGAGCGCTGCCGCATGTGCAAGGGCACGGGCTGGCTGGAAATCCTCGGTTGCGGCATGGTCGACCCGAACGTGCTCACCATGTCGGGCATCGACCCGGAGGAGTATTCCGGCTTTGCGTTCGGCGTCGGCGTCGAGCGCGTGGCGTGCCTGAAGTACAACGTGCCCGACCTGCGCATGCTTCTCGAAGGCGACATGCGCTTCCTGCGCCAGTTCTAAATGCAGGACCGCGTTTGAGCTCGGCCGACGTACGCCATGCTCAAACAGTCCTGACTCGCACGAACAGCCCACTGGGCTGTTCGGCTCGTGCGGAACTGCGCGTGGCGCACGCCTGCCGAGCTCAAACGCTACAAGGCAAATTGCAAGAAAGAGAGAGTCATGAAAGTATCGCTGAAATGGCTTAACGAATACGTGGAGGTGCCGACCGACACCAAGGCGCTCTGCGATAAGCTCGATCTTACGGGCACGGGCGTCGAAGGCGTCGAGGTGCTCGGCGCCACGTTCGACGGCGTGGTCGTGGGCTACGTCGAGACCTGCGAGCCGCATCCCGATTCTGACCACATGCACGTGGTCACGGTGAACACGGGCGCGGGCGAGCCCGTGCAGATCGTGTGCGGCGCGCCGAACATCAAGGCGGGAATCAAGCTTCCCGTCGCGACCGTGGGGGCTGTGCTCCCCGGCGATTTCAAGATCAAGAAGTCGAAGCTGCGCGGTGTTGCGAGTGCCGGCATGTGCTGCTCGCGACGCGAGCTGGGGCTGGGGCAGGACCACTCCGGCATCTGGGTGCTTCCCGATGACGCGCCCGTCGGCCAGCCCATGGCGGACTTCATGGGCGCGGGAGATACCGTGCTCGACCTGGAGATCACGCCGAACCGCCCTGACAGCCTTTCGATCGTGGGGCTCGCGCGCGAGATGGGCGCGATGTATCGCCGCGATTGGAAAAGCCCGCTTGACGAGATGGCTGCGAAGCTCGAGCTCGTCGACGACGGCACTGACGACGTTGCCGTGACCATCGAGGACGCCGTGCGCTGCCCGCGCTATTCCGCCCGCGTCATCCGCGGCGTGAAGGTGGGCCCGTCGCCCGACTGGATGGTCGAACGCCTCGCCGCCATCGGGCAGCGCTCCATCAACAACATCGTCGACGTGACGAACTACATCCTGTTCCTGTTCGGTCAGCCGCTGCACGCCTTCGACTTGAACAAGCTGAAAGGCGCAGACGGGCGCGCCCACGTGGTGATCCGCGAGGCCGAGGACGGCGCGAAGTTCACCACGCTCGACGAGGTGGAACGCACGCTCACTTCCGACATGACCGTCATCGCCACGCCCGAGCGCGGTCCTGTGGCGCTCGCGGGCGTCATGGGCGGCCTTGACACTGAAGTCACCGAGGAGACCACCGATATCCTCCTTGAGACGGCGACCTTCGAGCCGGGCCGCACCTCGCGCACCTCGCGCAACCTGGGGCTTATCTCTGAAAGCTCCATGCGCTATGAGCGCGGCGTTGACGACCACGGCATCGAAGAGCGCTCCGCTGCTGCGGCGGCTCTCATCGTGGAAGTCGCCGGCGGCCATGTGTCAGGCTCCATCGGTGGCGGTGTGGGCATCGTGGACGAGTGGCCGAACGTCTCCGAAGAGGCTCACCTCACCTTCCGCATCCCGCGCTTCAACGCGATGATGGGCGCGAACATCTCCCGCGACTTCATCGTGGAGATCCTCGGCCGTCTGGGCTGCAAGGTGGAAGACGGCGAGGACGCCGACACGCTTGCGGTCACGTCGCCGACATTCCGCCCCGACCTGCCGCGCGAGATCGACCTCTACGAGGAGGTGCTGCGTCTCTACGGCATGGACCAGATCGAGGCCACGCTTCCCGGCGGTCGCGGCCGCTTCGGCACGGTGAGCCACGAGCAACACGTGAAGAACAAGGTCAACGACACGCTGCGCGCCTGCGGCATGAACGAGACAATGACCTACTCGTTCGCCGAGCCGAGTGAGATCGAGCGTCTGCGCCTGCCGCTTGAGGGCCTCGGCCAGGCCGTCGAGCTTCTGAACCCGATGAACGCCGAGCAGTCGGTCATGCGCCAAAGCATCATCCCCGGCCTTCTGCGCTCCGTTGCCCACAATCAGAACCGCGGTGTGAAAAACATCCAGCTCTACGAGATGGGTCGCGTGTTCTTCGCCCATGAGGGCAAGAAAAAGCCCAAGGAGCGCGAGAAGCTCGCCGGCGTTTTGGCCGGTGCCGTGCGCGATGCTGGCTGGAACGAGGCGCCTGCTCCCTACGACTTCTTCGACGGCAAGGGCGTGCTCGAGAACCTCGCGCGCGAGCTTGCGCTTCCCAAGGTGCGCTTCAAGGCGCTTGCCGCCGACGAGGCGCCGCAGCTGCAGCCCGGCCGCGCTGCCGAGATGCTCTCGGGCGGCACGTCGCTTGGCTGGGTGGGCGAGCTCCATCCGCTCGCCGTGGCGGCCTACGATGCGGCGGCCCCCGTCGTCGCCTTCGAGCTCGACCTCGAGGCGCTCGAGCGCGCGGCTCGTCCGGCGCGCGACTACGTCGACGTGCCCACGTTCCCCGCAGTGTCGATGGACATCGCGTTCGTCGTCGATGAGGACGTCACCCACGAGCGACTCGTCCAGTGCATGACGTCCGCCGGCGGAAAGCTGCTCGAAGACGTGCGCCTGTTCGACGTCTATCGCGACGAGAATCGTCTCGGCGCCGGCAAGAAGTCGATGGCATATGCGCTCACCTACCGTGCCGCCGATCGCACGCTCACGAGCGACGAGGCGGAGAAGGCGCACGAGCGCATGGTGAAGAAGGTGTGCTCGGCGACGGGCGCCGAGGTTCGCGGGTAGAAGCTCTCGCTCCATAAAATGAAGAGCCGAGGATGTGGCGGCATCCTCGGCTCTTCGTGTTTCAGGCGTCTTGCAGTATAGGACGTCATCTAGTAGTGGTCAACCACTAAATCTCAAACGTGAGCCCGTCGTGGGCGGCCTCGACGCGGCCTTCGTACTGAGTGAGAAACTCCTCCAACTCCACGAGTGTGATCGGCTCGTCGTAGTGCATGCACAGGTGCGTGAGATAGATCTTGCCCGCGTCGAGCGACAGTCCCTCCTCGATGCATTCCTGCACGCTGTGGTGCGCGGCGGGGGACCAATTGTTCTTCCAGAACGTCGCGTCCATCGCGAGGATGTCGATATTCTGCAGTCGCTCATAGGTCTCGGACGGCAGCTTTCCGGTGTCGGAGGCGTAGAACATGCGCGTGTCGCCTGTCTCGATGAGATATCCATAAGTGCCCGCGGCGTGGGTGCAGGGGAGCGCCGTGTACTTCACGCCGTCGAACTCAACGGTGTCCATCGGGGCAATCTCGCGCATGTCGAGTGCGTAGGTCATGTAGTGGAACTCCTGCGCGATGCCCGCGAGCGTCTCGGCGCTGCCGTAGACGGGAAGCGCCTCTTTCTGCTTGAGCTGCACGAGATACTCAAGCTCCAAAAGCCCTCCCACGTGGTCGGAGTGGCAGTGGGTGTACAAGACCTCGTCGATGCGCCGCACGTTCTCGCGAATGCATTGATGGCGCAGGTCGGGGGGCGTGTCGATGAATAGCGTCTTCTCGCCCTTAATCATGGTCCCGCAATCTCCGCGCCTCGCGCGCGGATTCGCCCTGGCTTCTTCGCACGCGGGACAGTCGCAGAAAAACGAAGGCACACCGCAGCCTGCGCCGGTGCCCATGAAGGTGAACGTGTGGTTTTTCATAGAAGTCTCTTTTCTCCCTACGCCATACGCCGCCGATTATACCCCGCTCGCCATGCAAAGCTGCCCCTTTCGGGGAAGGGGGTATCGCGGCAATCCATAGGCAATAGCTATAATCCCTAACGAAGATTCGGCCGAATAGTCGTTCGCGTCAAGCCATGGGGCTAAACCTGTGTTTTTTCGCGTTCGGTGTCGCGAAATCGGCGAGTGGTGGCATACAGGGAGGCTCATCCCTGGCTCATACTGCGGGGTTTATCCGTCGGGGGAATTCAGACTGTCGGGGCGATGCTTGCAGGGGGACTCTTCCGTACACTACCGCTGTCAACGCGTCGGGGCGTGCCGTGCGCTTTCGGACAATGCGCAGGTCGCAAAAACCTGACGAACCGAATAGTAGGTGTCTGTAGGACGAGAAGAAGAGGGGAAGGTAGATGGCTGATAAGGTCAGCATTTACGACGAGAACGGCGAACTCGCCGAAGGCGTCGAGCGCATCAGAACGCAGTGCTATTTCTGCCATGCCAACTGCGGTGTCCTTGCCTATGTCAAGGACGGCGACGTAATCAAGATCGAAGGCGATCCCGATTACAACAACCAGGGTGGTCTGTGCTGCCGCGGAACGAGCGCGCTTTTGCACGTCAACCATCCCGCCCGCATCAACCACGCGCTCAAGCGCGCTGGCGAGAAGGGCGAGAACAAGTGGGAGCAGATCCCGTACGATCAGGCGATCAAAGAGGTCGCTGAGCGACTCAACCAGATCAAGGCCGAGTCGGGCGCTGAGGCGGTTGCCTCCGCTGGCGGCACGACCCGTACCGATGACTGGGCGCGTCGTCGCTTCCTGAACCAGTTCGGCACGCCGAACGGTTTCCACAATGCACTTCTGTGCTGGATCCCGACGTTTATGGCCGAGACCGTCGTCGCCGGCTGGTCTCCGTTCGAGACCGACCTGGGCGCTGCGAAGTGCCTAATCCTTTGGGGCATGAACCCGGCTGCGTCTTCGCTGCCCTCCATGCACGGCTACACCGACCTTCAGCTTGCGGGCATGAAGATCATCTACGTCGACCCGCGTTTCTCCGAAACCGCTTGCAAGGCAGACCTGTGGCTGCCGCTGCGACCGGGCTCGGACACGGCGCTCTCGCTCGCGATGCTCAACGTCATCATCAACGAGTTCCTCTACGACTTCGACTTCGTCGACAAGTGGTGCGACGGCTTCGAGGAGCTGCAGCAGCACGTCATCGATTACTCGCCTGAGTGGGCTGCTCCCATCACCTGGCTCGACCCCGAGCAGATCCGTGCGGCGGCTCGCATGTACGCCATGAACAAGCCCGGCTGCATCCAGTGGGGCTGCTCTTGGGACCAGTTCGGACCTGCGTCCGCGACCGGCTCCCAGGCCCGTCAGCTCATGCGTGCCATCACCGGCAACCTCGAGGTTCCCGGCGGCGACGGCATGCCCGGCCCGGCGCTCAACTACCTCACCGACGAGGAGATGGAGCTCAACGAGCGCCTGCCCGAGGAGCAGAAGGCCAAGCAGATCGGCTCTGACAAGTTCAAGCTGACCTCTTGGCCTGGCTACACGCTCATCTCCAACAACGCCAAGCGCACCTGGGGCAAGACGCTTCCCGCAGAGTGGTTCTGCGAGGCTCACGGCCCGAGCGTGTTCAAGGCCATCCTCACGGGCGACCCCTACCAGGTGCGCGCCCTCATCGTGAACGCCACCAACCCGGTGAACTCCTACGGCGACTCCAAGATGACGCTCGCCGCCCTGAAGAAGGTCGAGTTCCTGGTCACCGTCGATTACTGGATGACCCCGGCAGCGCTCTTCTCCGACTACGTGTTCCCGGCCGCCGGCGCTCTCGAGCGTCCGACGATCGTCACGCACTACGGCGCGACCGACTCCGTCATGGGC
>OLRA01003633.1_pt1 | contig 13233 bp, 16 predicted proteins | sample 1673011 | NCBI WGS metagenome assembly OLRA01 (sample SAMEA3136746, study PRJEB25190) | human gut metagenome | reverse complement strand
ACGCAATTCATCTCCCACCTTAGAGGTCGGAGTCTTCTTGCTGTAAGAGGATAAATTTTATGCACTTTTTGATATTTGCTTATTTATAGTAGATAATCCAATTCACAATTAATATGAAACTTTCTGTCAATAATCCAGTGCACTAATCAGCTTCTTCTTCCAAAGCTTCAATAAGAAAACTCACTGGACGGAACCCATCATTGCAGGATATCATTGCTGACTTTTCATTTTTCATCCATCCATTGTAAATGTCCTTGCCTCCATATGCTAATGTCATGACAAATGGCGACATACTCTCCCAGGCACTATCGCACATTCCAACTGGCTTACACCAGCCATTGGCGATGAAAACTTGCCCTTCTTCTATATCACAAGCATGTTCCATAGGATTCTCATATTTTTCCATTAAATCTTTATAGCATGCTTTACGCATGACTGTGATTTTACATTTTTTCATTTTTTTCTTTGTCTCAATTTTAAAATCTAATAATTTTTGTTTCGTAATTTCTGTAATATTGTTTCCTATTTTAAACTATGCGAGGAGTTTGTGCAAATGTATTCCAGAGTATTTCTATAAAATTTCTCCTTAAAATAGGTATAAAATTAACACGTCCGCCTTCCATTTACCAAACATGTTAATCACATAGATAATATTTTCATATCTCCCCATAGAGATTTCAGAGGATTGTCACCCACTTCATACCTCTGTAACAAAAGTTCTGAGGTATCAAAAAACTTAGCCACTCCTTCTGGACATTCGCATATAAATGGTTTGTTATCTCTCCAAGAAATATTATACCTCGTATCATATAGAAGAAACTCAATATCTAATCCCATCTCTATGGCATTTTCTAATTCTGCAAGACTCTCTAATTTTCCATAATTCTCATACTCTATCACCTTTCAGCACCTCACTTAAAATATCACTGTTAGCAATTTCATGTCCCGTTTAAAATCATTGTCATATTTTCTTTTTGATATATCCCATCTGCTAAATATTAATTATGATAATAATCTACATTCCAATATGTATCTATTAATTCAGGTTTGTACAGCCGCTTTATTAATTACAAGACATATTTACATTCCACAATGTTTCTATTAATTCTAATTTTAACCACATCATTTACATTTGTATCATCATTTACATTCCACAATGTTTCTATTAATTCGATTTGTTTACAAAAGGAATCGGAACAATATTTAGATTTACATTCCACAATGTTTCTATTAATTCTAAAGGGTTTTAAATAAATAAAAAGGAGTGATTTCAATTTACATTCCACAATGTTTCTATTAATTCGAAATTCCGGAAGATGCCGAAGAGGATATGCCAGAAATTTACATTTCACAATGTTTCTATTAATTCAAATGGAGCCGTGGAGACTTACATATCGAGAGTGCAATTTACATTCCACAATGTTTCTATTAATTCGGACGTTCTGTCCCCTTTCTTTTAAATTCTTAAAAGATTTACATTCCACAATGTTTCTATTAATTCGGCTGCGTTAACCTGCAGGAGTCACAGACAGGATTTTATTTACATTCCACAATGTTTCTATTAATTCAGCTTACTGGCACACTCCAAAATATCTGCCGGTGTATTTACATTCCACAATGTTTCTATTAATTCCGTTCCAATCAGCGTCAAGATGATCTATTGCATATTATTTACATTCCACAATGTTTCTATTAATTCTGGCGGCTGAGCAGTTAGGGCGTAGGGCCTTTCTGAATTTACATTCCACAATGTTTCTATTAATTCTAGCACTGTCAGGGCACGTTATAGCGGTAATTGAATTTACATTCCACAATGTTTCTATTAATTCAGAAACCAGAAAGGGGATGGATTCTTCACAGATCAATTTACATTCCACAATGTTTCTATTAATTCATCTTTAATTTATTTGGTTCGGTGATTGTGTCATTATTTACATTCCACAATGTTTCTATTAATTCTCAGTATTTTCTTGATATGCTCGATGAATTTCTTGGATTTACATTCCACAATGTTTCTATTAATTCAAAATTCATAAATAAATCCTTTCCACATCTAAAAAATTTACATTCCACAATGTTTCTATTAATTCTGGAGAAATGATAAGACTCCGTATCTAAAAGAAATCAATTTACATTCCACAATGTTTCTATTAATTCTGACATGATTAAGGCGAATAAAGTACTCGCTGCTTCATTTACATTCCACAATGTTTCTATTAATTCTTAGGGGACAAAGAGATTACCGTACAGACAATGTTATTTACATTCCACAATGTTTCTATTAATTCTGTGTAGCCGTCTACTTCGTACAGCACAACCTTAAAATTTACATTCCACAATGTTTCTATTAATTCTGGGGTTGCGATGTACTGCCTCGCCGCCGTTGGTAATTTACATTCCACAATGTTTCTATTAATTCGTCCAACTGTTCTGAATTGACGCTAATGTTTGTTACATTTACATTCCACAATGTTTCTATTAATTCTGGCTTCCATTTTCCTAGTATTTGTTCCAATTCTCTATTTACATTCCACAATGTTTCTATTAATTCATTTTTTTGTCAGAAAATGTACGAGTAAACGGGGATATTTACATTCCACAATGTTTCTATTAATTCGTTGTCTTCGCGTTTCTAACAATCGAAGCTTCGGTATTTACATTCCACAATGTTTCTATTAATTCACCTGCACCCCGGAGATTATAGCGGAACTAGAGCAAAATTTACATTCCACAATGTTTCTATTAATTCGTGGTTCCGCTGGCTATCCCTAAACCGTTTTTATCACATTTACATTCCACAATGTTTCTATTAATTCTCGTGCTGCAAAGGACCGCGAACTTAATTCATCATTATTTACATTCCACAATGTTTCTATTAATTCTGGGAAGTACAGATGATAAGAAACCATTAGAAATTATTTACATTCCACAATGTTTCTATTAATTCTTTAGCAGAACAGGAAAAGGAATATTTAGATAAGTATTTACATTCCACAATGTTTCTATTAATTCACATTAAAACATTTCGTACTTGACTGGCACGAAAATTTACATTCCACAATGTTTCTATTAATTCCACTGTTCCTTTTCTCTCTCACTTGTTTTCTGCAATTTACATTCCACAATGTTTCTATTAATTCCTTAATTTGTTCCCCTGTTGTAAGATTCCTTAGTGTATTTACATTCCACAATGTTTCTATTAATTCCCGTTACTTAATTTTCCTCATTTTTCCTACTTTTTCACTCCTATTTCTGTCGATCTTAGACTCAATCTGTGTTTTTCCCTTATATTCTCATTTAAAAATTATCATATATCTTTTATTTATGCCATTGTCGATGTCCCCTGTTTTTTACTTTATCGAACATCGACAGTTCTATAATTTTATTTTTCTTACCGCGTATGCTATTTCTTTTAATTTTTTAAATGTATATTCTTACTTCTCTACTTATCAGCAGACTCACTGTAATATAATCAAACTGCAACTTAGAATTATATTTTTCATTTTAAACCGCCTATGAACCTAAAGAAATCCCATCCGATATTAACCAAACGGAATTTCATTAAATTAGTTGCTTCCTGCTTTATTCTCTTCACTGACCTGTAAATAATTCATCAGAGCAAGTTGAAATATTCTGGAACAATTAACACCATCTTCATCGGCTTTGGCCGCCAGCCATGCAGGTAAAGACAAAGTTTTCTTTACAAAACGACTATTAATCCTTTCACGAACAGGCGGCATAAATACCTCAATCAATACAGGAACTTCGTTAGAATCCAAATGAATCGATGTAATCGGAGTTGGAACGGGAATCTCTTCACCATCTTGCTCCATGCCCCATATATGCAGCCCAAGAGCTTCTTTAGCATTTTTTAAAGCTTCCTCTGTATTATCTTTCTCAGCACATGGAAGACATCCAGGTAAATCGGGAAATTCAATACTAATACCATCTTCTTCATAAGAAAAAACAGCTACATAAGAATATCGGTCTTTTGACATAATTAACACCTCCGTTATGTGCAGAGAAGTTACGGAAACATAACTCCAGACTGCTTTGATATACTTCGTAAGGTTTTGATTGGAATATCTTTGTTAGGATGAGTAACTGTTACCCTGCCCTTTTTAATTGAATGTTTGAATTGGTGATGATCGCCAACACAAGCAACCTCATACCATCCATCTTTCTTCAATATCCCAATCACTTCTCTGGATGAATAACTTTTCATCTCATCCCTCCTTACATAACATATTTTAATACATAATTTATTATGTGTCAATCAAATCAATACGCAATTTGTTATGTATTATAAAATAAAAATTATCACATATCCTTTACTTATACTATTATTGATGTGCCTCATTTTTTGCCTTGTCGGGCATCGACAGTTTTATAAAATAAAGCTTGTTTTATCATCTTCCTTACCCCAAAATTCTTTATCCAGCCACTTTTGCTGGCGGCTTTTGAATAGAATTACAGAATCAAGATTGGAATCAATGTATACTTTTAATTCCTGTTGGAGTTTTACTAATTGAACTTTGGATATCTCACCTTCAAATACAGAGTTTTGAATATGAGATAGATATTTTTTACATATCTTAAAGATATGCGACCATCTCTTTTGTCCGTTTTCGTCTTTGCTTATATCATATACTAAAACTACATACATATTTTACCTCTGTCATCATTCTTCTATAAGACACAAAAATTTTTATATACCAAAATCACATACATATTTTACCACCATATTCTAAACCCTTCGTATTCTTTTTCTCCTATCAAATGTTTTATGAGCTTATATGCTTCCAACCGAATTAAATATTGATAAGAGATTTTTTTCCCTAATTCTTTGTGCATGATTGTCTGTTTCATTCGTTTTTCAAATTCTGTGACAATCAAGCGGGATGCTTCCTTTTTTAGATGTAAAAAGTTTAGTTCTTTTGTAAAACTTTTTTCTGTTATCTGGTTTTTATTTAATAGAGAAAATATTAATCTGTCTCCAATCAGTGGTTTGAATACCTCAGATATATCAAGGCATAAAGAATATCTTCGAAATCCTGGTTCATGAAGATAACTTATTGTTGGGTCTAGCTGCGTGTGGTAAATCTCGCTCAATGTTTTGGCATATATCAAGGAGTTTACAAAAGAAATCAGCGAATTTATCATATTGTCTGGTGGATGCATCACTCTTTTCTCAAATTGTATTTCCTGATTTACAATGGTGTTCCATGCCCTATAATAGTTTTTTCGTATATTTCCTTCTATTCCCATTAGTTCTTCGATAAACTCTGTGTGGTCTAGTTTTTTTCTTAGACTGTTTACTTCTTTCATACACTCAGCTACATCTTTTCCTCTGCTGTTATAGTAACGTAAATTTCTATAAATATTATCTGCAGCCGCCTTGATAAATTCTTTTGCTATAACGAGACGCTCATCATAGCAGGTGTAATGTTCTACCTGTTTTACGAGAAGTTGTCCGGCAAGTAAGCTTTCTTTTGGATAGTAGCTTCCTGTATAGAAGTTGTAATAGTTAAAGAAATGTAATGGGATTCCGTACTGTGAGATGTAGTTAATAAACGCTGTGTTAAATGACATTTCCGACAATATATATATGTCTGAAATTCTTTCTATCGGTATGTCCCTTTTGTCCCCTTCATATGTTGTAAATTGCAATGTATTGTCTTTTCTTTTTAAATCCCCATTATTATAAATATATAGGCTTTGTTTCATTCGTACCCCTCCTGAAAAGTCAGTTCATCAGAAGATAAGTAAAGCATATTTTAAGCTTTGTTTCATTTGTTCTACTCTTCAAATCACCTTGATTATCTTTACCTAATTTGTATATTTGAAGCTCTGCTCCATTTGTACCCCCTGCTGCCTTTATATAAAACACAAGTCATGATATGCACATTTTTTACATATTTTTTGTTCTGTAAATTTTGGTGGAAATTCTTCTTTTTTCATAGATTCAATTTCATCAATAATTGATTTTAATTTTTCACGGTCCTGTTTGGATAGTTCTACTAACAAAGTTTTCTTCATAAGAGGGTAGTCTATTTTACCTTTAATGTTTTTCACTCCCCGTTCTTCTAAATAATAAAGGTAATATTTTACCTGCCAGATTCCGGCTTCTTCAATTGCCTTACTTTTCTTAATTTCATGTAACTCCTGATGTTCCCTGATAAAGTCAATGTTAATCACATTATCAATATTGATGTGTTTCTCATCCCTTTCATAACTTTTTCATCCAAAAGCTTTCCCAACTGTACATTTTCATTTTCCGATTCCATATTGATTTCGTGGCAGAAATACCATAGCTTTCGTTTACAAACAAAGTAATAGTAAATCATGACACCTGTGATTCTTTTATCTGTCATACCTTCGTCCTCATTATTTAATCATAAATCATATATTACAGTATACATGCCTCATCATCTATCTCCCCTAAAATAAGACCTTTTCCCCTTCCCGTATCCGGGTCAAAATCATATTTCATTGATGTTCTGTGAATTTGTGTTACAGGGTAATTATTTTTTCTGTCATCTCCGTGAGAGCCGATTGTTGTGACATCTATTCCATTTAGCCCATTATCTTTATAACGATAGTAAGTAAGTCCCAGTGTCAGACTGCTAAATTTAGATGTGATGATATTCTTTATGTCTTTGTTTATATTTGGTGTTCTGAGTAGATTGACTCCCTCTTCAAAAAGAACTTGATTTTCTTCATAGAGTATATCTGGCAGTACTGTTATGCTATGAATATTTCGAAATTTTTTATCGACATCTTCTTTGGTATATTCTATAGGATGAATTGTTGAAAAATGTTCTAGCCAGTATTCAATCTCTTCATAATACTTTGTTTTTTTAATTTCTTCTGTGCAGTAAACTGCATTGATATATTCCGTTTTCAGCTCTTCTGTAAATATTTTATCTTCATATTGATACAGTTTTTCGAGAGAACGATCATACATATCTTCATAATAAACTGTTCCCTTTCCATTCGCATTATCATAAACAATGACATTCGGTTCTTCTGGAATATAACGCCCTTTTCGATTGCAGCGTCCCATTCTCTGGAGCAAACTATCTACCGTACACATTTCGGTATATAATACATCAAAGTCAATGTCCAGGCTGGCTTCTACTATCTGTGTTGTAATCCAAATTCCGCATTCTTCTTCATTTTCAGAAAAATTCTTAATCATTTTTTCCAGTTGCAGGCGGTCTTTTTTGACATATCGAGAATGCAAAAGATGGAGGTCTTCCTCTTCTAACTGGCTCTCAATCTGCTCATAAACTTCCTGCGCTTTGGTGACAGTATTACAAATAACTAACACTTTTTTATCCCGGCCTTTTTCAAGTATTTCATCAAAGTTCATTTCTCCTGATTTTATTTTGACTTTATGCCGGATAATATCTGATTCTTTAGAAAAATCTCGAAATTCATACTGTTCTCCCTGGATTAATCCGCATTTTTCCATGAAATATTTTAGGACAGGAGGAAAAGTTGCTGTAATAATCGCAAATCGGCCTCCCATTTCTGTAATTTGTTTTAGTCCAGTTATAATCGTTGCTATAATATGTGGGTCATATGACTGCACTTCATCAAGAATGACTTTAGAATATTTTAAAGTTGCCGCAAAAATTTCCGTTCCTAATGCTCGATATACAAATTTGAAAAGCTGGTCTACGGTACATATCGTAAGTGGATTAGATAATAATTTGGCTTTTTCATATCTCTGATATATACTATCTGCTGCATTTGTACTTTCTTCTAAATATTTTTGCATTGCATCTGAGTGAAGCAGTTCTACATCCTTATAATTATAATCATCCTTGATTCTTCGATAAATATCATTGGCCGAAACCTTTAATGGTAAAGTATAGAAGCCTTTCTCTCCATTAAGCCATAACAATGCCGCTTCCGTCTTTCCCGAACCAGTCGGGGCAATGACTACCAGATTTTTATTTACATTTTCTTGCATGAATTTTTGTGCTGGCTTTAAAGCAAATTTTTGCTCTTTCATATTTTTATTGATATTATTTACCAGCCTTTTTTCTTCCAGATCTGAATTTTCTTCGGCAAATTCATAACCAGCACTTACTGTATAATCAAATTTGTTCAGCATTCCTTTGAGTAAAACATATTTGTTCCAGAGAGAAGGTTTCACATCTAACTTTATGCTTGACATATTATTTCGGAAAAGCAATTTTCTCATCTGGCTGCTGTATACCTTGTCCCGCTCTTCTTTCAAATATTCCGAAAGATATTTTAAATAATATTTCTGGCAATATGCTTTTATATCATCCTGAATAAAATCGTCTTTTCTATCATGATGATAATAAATCGCTGTCATAAAAGCCTTAAAATCATCTTTTTCTAATCCTTCATATAATTTTTGAAATTCCTTATAAGAAATAGATACTGCACTTAAAAATCCATGCGGAATCTGAGAAATTTTTTTCTCAGGCTCCGACAGATTATCTCGTACTTTCTGACATACTTTGGACTGAAAAATGAGATTTGCCTTTCCCCAGTCATGCTGGCGGCAAGCTTGGAGAATTAATATTTTTTCTATCTCAGTAAAATATTTTCCATATCCTCTGAAAAAAGCTTCGGCACATTTTACAATATCTTCTTCATGTTCTTTCAAAGTTTTCTGCTTTTCTTCTTTTTGATTCTGTATTTTCTGAATTTGCTGAATTATTATCTGTTCTTCTTTGGGAGTGAGTATTCCTTCTAAACTGTCTAAAAAACTTTCCAGAGTTTCTTTTAATGCTTCTACTTCCTTGATGCTCAATTGCTTCGCTTTTGATTTTGCATATAACTCCATATTTCATTCCCCCAATACACAAAATCTATCTTATGTTCTTACTAAATACAACAGCACTTTCTGCCTCAGAATCATCCACATATCCCTGATCTAATACCTTGCCAGCCGGATAATAGTATGCTCTTACCCGTCCACCATCTTTCTTCCATCTGCGTAAACCATTTTTTGTTATCTCGTATTCTCTTGTCAGATTATAAATTGTTGCGCCACCTTCACCATCTTCAAATATGCGTTCTCCATCCTCGGTTTCATAATCAACAGGAATATAAATATTATTATGCACACTAACTTCTTCTTCCCATGATAAATGAACAATTTCTACCTTTTTAATATCTAGTAAATCTTCATATCTTCCCAATGAAAGATACTGTGGTGGATTTAACAATGACTGATAAACAGTATCAAAATCTTCTTCAGACGGCAAAATATGAAGAATCATATTATTTTCACAAATCAGTTCGACATTAGCAATTCCTTTAAATACTCCATAGTCCTCTTTATCATGAACGCAAATTTGGTGTCTTCCTTCTTCGAACTTTACCCCTGCTGAAAAGGAATATCTTGTATATAATTCAGATATCGTTCCTTTATTTTTTCCCTGAATACTTAATTCCATCGGATGAAATGTCGTAAAACCACAGGCAGCATGAATCATGCCCAGTACCGTAGAGTATGGTGGCAGCGGAAAAGTTTCTTTAATAATAAAACTGCTCGGTTTCCTATAATTTACAAGATTCTGAAAACATTCTACTCTAATTGCCTTCATAATAAGCATCCACTTCCTCTTTCAAATGTTTGAATACGTTTCCTACGGACTCTGCTTTTAATTTTTCTTTTACGTCTTTTTCATTATCGAAAATTCCCGATGTGATTCCTGTGTAAGTATATTCCTTTAATTCTTCTGAATCCTCCACAATCTCTTTTAACGTGGCAACACCAATTTTATTTGCCTTTACACTCACAATATTTTCAAAGAATGGATTCTTTCTTTTATATCTTCCACCGATGATAAACAGTGGGCTTAAGTTCTCTCTTCTTCCTCTGATATCTCGGTATAAATACTGTACGGTATCTAAAAGCTCCTTTACTCTGCTTGCTTTTTCTTCCTGTGATACTTCAATTTCCACATCCACTCCAATTCTATCTAAATCTATCGATATAGTATAGCTGTAATAAGAACGATGGATTTCACTCTGCGCAATTCCATTTTCGAGGTTCTGACGCTGTGCCAGTCCCATGTTTGTGAGAAACTCCAAGTCACTCTGATATGGCTCTAAAGAAATCGCATTGCTTAATCGCACTACTGCGCTTCTTGTAGATGCACCACCCTTTTTATCATCTGCTTTGGAAGTCGTTTTCATATATCCAAATAAATCGATTTCTGGATAATCTTCAATTGTTGCAGATGGGGCAAACTGTACTACACCACTCTTGCCGTCAACCGGTGTATTATCCCATTTAAGCTGCTTTACGATATTGTATCGCATAGCCTGTCTTGAAATATAAGAATACTGCTGGAAATCTCCTCTTGTCATTTTCTTTAATGTTGTGATATTTCCGATTCCCTCACCATAGTTTGCACTCTCTGCTAAAAATACCATTGTAAATGTTAAACCATCTCTTGTCATTTAATTTTCCTCCCCACTTTCATCCTGTGACTGTTTCGTATCTTCTGATTTACTATCCTTACTATCTGTATAACTTCCCTTTAATCCCAGTATAAAAGAATAGCCATACTCTGAAAACTTCTCCTTATTTCCAAGCATATAAACGAAACCATCTGCCATAGGTAATTTTGTTGAACTATACAACCGTATTACAATATCCATAAATTTTCCTTCATTTCGCACAGACAAAGCATTCAGTAATTGATAGATTGTTCCCCTCATACATTCATCATTTTCCGCTTTTTTTGCTAATAAAATCTCTTTACGCAATTTATAGCCTGCATCCCTCATTTTAATACGACTCATAAATATCCCCTCCTTAGCCTTTGACAGTTTTTCTTCAATACCCTGCTGCGATTGTTCCAACTCTTCAGAAATGCTCCCCACATTTACTTCCATTCTTTTTTCAATACTTGTGCATAATTGAACTACAAAAACCCAATATGCCGTTGGTATTACTCCAGTATTCTCCAGAGACTCCTTTAAAATCTGATTAAGTAAACTATACTGTTTATGATACTGCAAAATATTCATAACAACGCTCTCATGAACATTTACAAATTCATTAGAAAGTTTTACATATGGGTGTTGCTCAAGATATTTCAATGCTTTCTGTACCTTTTCCTGTTTCAGAATCTGTAGGGCATCTCTGCCTATAATACTGAACATATAATTATCTTCTGCGCGTGTTCCTCTTAAAATAACCTGCACATTATTGAGTTCTTTTACTTTGTCAGAAAGAACTTTATTCAATATCCTTGCAAACCATACTGTATAGTTTTCTTCTTCTCCTTTTTCCTTAAGACCGTTCCCTCGTTTTTTACCGTTCACATCCACTAATACCGATATGTTTTCATTCAAATTCATAAATACGAACTTATTTGCATACATTTGAAATCCCAATGGACTTAATGCATAGACAAAGGAACATACAGGACATAAAAAGGCATCTACCTGACAATTCCAGAAAGCGGAACGCTTTCTTGTCAAATCATCTGCCATTTCTTTCATAAAAGCGATAGAAATCTTTTCTTTCCCAGTAATCCCATTTCCACAGTCAATACAGGTATCTTTTGCTTTTTTATGTTCACCTTCTAAGTACTTATGAAACGGTTCCGAAAAATCCTTTTCAAAAACAGCCCGCATATCCTTTTTTGCATTTACCCGAAGAAGGAAACATTTTCCATCCCAAAATCGGTTAATATAATTATAAATTATACTTTTCATAATAAAAGTTTCTCTACATAACGGCTGTGTTAAAAATTGCTGTAATTCTTCCAAACGCTTTCTTAAAACATCAGATTCAAATTTATCACTAAGTTTATTCTTCTTCAGTTCCAGATAAACTTCAGGGTTCTCTACCTTCTCTTTGATAATATTGAATCCGTTCTGATAGCTATTCGAAAGCAGCTTTTCCGTGATAAACTTTAAATCGTCCTTTTCTTCTCTTCCTGGATTCCATTTATCTTCCCTTATTTTAGTAAGGCAACGCTCAATTCTGTCAAGTACTCCCTGATATACTGTGTTTTTTCCAAAATACTTTACACAGGCATTAAAATATAAATCTGTCCAGTCTGCATGAAGTGCAAAGTCTCTATCCAGCCAAATCCCCTGCTCATCTGATGTAATACCATAATCTGAATCTTCTTCTGCTTCGGATATATCCAACAAGTATTTCATACCTACAATTCCGGCATTCTTCAGAAAATCACCGAGTGTAATAATTACTCTGTCCAACTTTTTCTCCCCCTTTCTGTAAGATGTGCGTTACAATTTGTAGGAGATTTTGCCTGATTAAAAATATCCTATTAATACACTATCTCCCACATCCCATGTCCTTCCGAACGTCTGCCTCCCATCCCTGTCCGATATAAAAAGGTCAGAAGTTCTGGACTTCCTGATAATTTATAAATTCCAATATTCGCATCTACCTTTCTTCCAAATATCGTTGCAACAATTTTCTTGCCTTTTATTGGAACAATCTCAAAGCCTTCTACTGAGACATCTACTCCTAATCTCTCAATTAGCGTCTGTACATTTTCTTTCACTACCTGAGAAAATTCTGGATGGTCGTAAACATAATAAGTATCTCTGTTCTCTTCTACATCATGTCTTCTTGCTATGAGAGAACTCTGCATTTTCACAATAATCTCCGGATCCTTTATCTCCTTTCTCCTCACATTTTTAATGCGTACAAGCTCCATCGAATTACCATTCATCGGATAACGCTGATGTAATATTTTCTTAAATCCATTAAAAAAATAAATAGTCTGCTCCATATCTGCGTTTGAAAAAAACATCGAGAACTTATTCTGCCTTAAATATATCTTCTCGTCCTTAAACTTTGCCCCTGGCAGATAATAAGAAAAAGTGTATGGTTTTACCACTGACCTTCTCTTATCATATAATTGCTCAAACATCTTTGGTGAAGCACTCTCTAACGACGCTTTTAAGAAACTTACCAGCAGCCGGTCTAATTCTAACGGTAACTCTGGTTTTTCCAAGACAAACTCTAAATTAAATTGAATCATCTTCCCCCTTCTTTCTCTTTAAGATTTTTATTTGTGCCATTGTGGCCCTCCCTATATTTTTACACTATCATCGGTCAACATTTATACCAATCTTGTTTATGCAGAAGTTCTATTCGAGAATCTATCGTGTGACATCCTCCCCCACCTATAGGACGCCACTGAAAAAGTGGTAAGTTTAGTATCACAGGGCGTCAAATATATGCCA
>OLRA01003629.1_pt1 | contig 13240 bp, 10 predicted proteins | sample 1673011 | NCBI WGS metagenome assembly OLRA01 (sample SAMEA3136746, study PRJEB25190) | human gut metagenome | reverse complement strand
GAAATCTCCCACAAATTGTGACGCACATCTTGCAGAAAGCCTTTTTCAAACATGCGCTAGAATTGCAGAATTCCGGCAGCGCGAAGATTTGCCAGAAGTGTATTTAGCTGTGTCACAGCATCCTCTGTACCAGTAGCATCTGCCACTGCCGCTGCCGGAGTTGGCGCTGGGCCAGTAGGACCAATCGGGCCGTCTGCTCCGACAGGACCGGTTGGGCCTGTCGCTCCGGCTGGACCGGTTGGGCCTGTTGCTCCGGCTGGACCGGTTGGGCCTGTCGCTCCGGCTGGGCCGGCTTCTCCGGCAGGCCCCATAACGCCTGGCATACCAGGCTCTCCCTGCGGGCCCATAGGACCTGCAGGGCCTACTGCTCCCTGGCATCCTCTTGGTCCCATAGGACCAGTCACACCGGGACACCCTCTTGGACCAATAGGTCCCATAGGACCGGTTGCACCACGAGGCCCTGTGGCTCCCTGTCCCGGACAACCGCAATCGCAGCCGCAGCGATTATTGTTTCCAAAACAGGATGTACAGGTAATATCACCGGAAGCTTCCTTTTCAGAAGAATTTTTCTGATTATGACGATCAAAAAACATACACATTCTCCCATAACAGCTTAGATATTCACTATCAATATATGAAATACTAACAATACAGGTGAATTTTCCCTCTCACTCCATCCCCCAAACATCCCTGAAATACTTCTCATTTCCAATAACTGCCTGATGCAGAGGCTTCAATACTCTTGCCTTTTTATGAAATTCAAACGCCTCCCTGTGCCTTCCCGCTTTATCCAGACATACACACATCTGTATCGCCGGTATAAAATCATGACTGTCTGCAATATAAAAACCGCCGTTTTTCTTTTTCCGTGGCGCAAGAAGAGCCTGCTGGTACCAATATGCAGCCGTCACATACTCCCTTTTTTCCATAAACAATCTTCCTATCTCACAACAGATCTCCGCTCTCGGAACATCCATCGTAAAGCTGTAAAAAAGTATATCAAAAGCAGCTGCATTCTCTCCCATTGCCTGATAACAGCAGGAAAGAACCAGACAGCTGTTCAGTTTATTCTCTATCCAGCCATCTGGTTCTTCCAGAAATTTTTTTAAAATTAAAATTGCATACTCATATTGCTTATGATAAAAAAGCTCCCGCCCATAATAAAAGAAATGTCTCGGTTCCATTTTTTCACCGGAATCAATCATCTGCTCATATATATGCAGATTGCGAAAAGACTCTCCAGCCTTTATTTTCCGATGCTCAATCACCACATCCGAATATAAAATATTCCCCGCCGGAACAACCGTTTCGTGGACGCGCCCCTGCCATCTGAAATTCCGGGAAGTCTTCATAATACGCTCTCTATAATAAGAAAAAGTAACATGATCCCATTCATCAAATCCCACTGCATAATCCATCATAACCACATCCGTGTCTGAATCCATGCTCTCTTTCAGCCTGAGCAGCTTCTCCTGATTTTCCGGCGTAATGACGTCATCTGCATCCAGCCACATCCAATAATCCGTATCTGCTTTTTCCGTAATAAAATTGCGGGCAGCTGAGAAATCATCATTCCACAAAAAATCATAAACCTCATCGGTAAACTCCCTGGCAATCTCCTTCGTTTTATCCACCGATCCGGTATCGCAAATATAGATTTTGTCCACAAGCTTGCTCATCGGCGTGAGGATTCTGCGAAGTACCGCCTCCTCATTTTTTACGATCATACACAGGCCAATTGATATCATGCCAAATATCCTTTTTTCAATAGCCTATGCCGGACAAATTACTTTTATTCCCATTTGCTGCTTCCGGATATCCGCATTTTTTCCAGCAATAACGCTTTCCTTACGGATTACCTGTCATTTGTGTCAGTGACAACGTCTCCAAAATCTGGGAAAATAAAAATACAAAACATTCCACATAGAAAAGAGGTGCTAAATATGAGAAAAAAATTATGGAAAATACTACCTCTTGTGACCGGACTTGTGCTTCTGACTGCCAGTAGCGCTCTCACCGTTCACGGAGAAAGTGACAACACCATTGACGTAACCCTGTTCAAGCTTAACCTTCCGGATGACTGGAGCTATGATCCGAATGATATCAGCGATTATGAATACACCTGCTCCGTCAGCGTATTTGAAGGTGATGACAAGGACAGTTCACAAAATGATTTCACCATTAAAGCAAATGAAGAATCAAGCTACTCTTTCCGCAAATATCTGCAGACCTCCGATATCGATCTTCATGACTATGCAGACGGCACTATTGAAAAAACAACCATTGGTGATGTGGATTATATACGAACCACAGACAATTTTGACAGAATTTACTACATTTATCGTCACGAGCCATCCGGTGTGACCTACAAAGTTATCATTTCCGGAGAAGAAAATGATTCTGTCAGAAATGTTTTTAACAATCTGGAACTGAAATTAGAGGACACTGGCAATGTGGAATCACCTTACCCCTGGGATGGAACTCCATTCACACCGGCTCCGCAGAGTATAGCTGTTGGAGATTATACCGTCACTCCGGAGTATATTCCATTTAGTGTTTCCCAGAACGGATTTGAGATCATGCGTCACCAGTTTGCAATATCTGGAGACCGGATGTATCATCAGCTGAATAATACTCTGGAAACTTACGAATATACTGGAAGCACCCTGAATCTTCTTTCTTCTGATACAATGGACGAGCAGGGAATGGATCTTTTTACAGACACGGACGGAAAACTTTATATTTCCCGTAACGGTGGAAAAGGAATTGTTATGAAAGACGGGCAGACCATATTGGAGACCGGCACAAGTGGTTACCTGTCTGTACACCCATCCGGTGCCTGGGGCATTACCAGCTACCTTGGCTATGACACGGAAAAAGTAACCTTCCAGGACGGCAGCGTGCTTACAGAGCCCTGGATCTTAACCTCCATGAATGATGACGAGGCACGAACCGGTATTTTTAAATTTGTCAGCCTGGTTGAGATCAGCAATGATCATATTATGGTATACGGACGTCTTGCAGGAGATGACACCCCATCGAAAATAGCAGTTTATGATCTGGATGGCAACCAGCAGCTGCTTCTTGGCGGTGACCAGCACGAGGATCCTGCTTATTTCGGAAGTCTCACGGGAATAGCTGAGACAGCGAATGGCTATATTGCAGCAGATGGAAATATGCGAGAATTCTACTTCTGGTCAAAGGACGGAACTCTCCTCGCCGAAGTAGACTGCTACGATATGTTTGGAACCAGATACCCCTGGATTGAAGATATGAAAGTTGCAGAGGATGGTTCTGTGATGGTTCTTATGACACAGGACCGTGACGACGACTCTGCAAGCGAATTAATGGTATTCCGACTTACAGGTTTCTGATACATTCCCCTCACGAAAGGGCAGGTTGTGGAGAACATCCACACCTGCCCTTTTAAGTTATTTTCATTCGGCACTGTTCTGGCAAAATCAATCTTTTTCGTACTTCTCAATCAGGCACTGGTGTTCCTTACTTTTTTTATCATAATTGATTCCAACAAGAAGAATATCACCTGTATAATTCAAGATCGAAGAAGGATACTTTTTTGTCTTAATTTGTGTTAATGCAGTCTGCGCATTCTGGTTCCACTTCAATTCCACAAGCAATGCCGGATAATCATTTTTGTACTCTGGCTTTGGGATAAATACAAAGTCAGCAAATCCCCGTCCTGTAGGAAATTCACGGATTGGCTTAAAATAGTATTGCATTGCGCTTAAGTAGGCAATTGTAAGCACACTGCTCAAGGAATTCTCATTATTATACTGAATTACTGACACATGCTCGTTATGGATTTTTTCAATCTCTTCTGCAACCGCCACACCATCCATATCCAATGTAGCATCCAGCAGATTTTCCGAATTCAGCTGCAATATCAGCATTTCATTCCACTTTTTACTCTCAACAGCAGTCGTCAACTCCTGCCGTATCTCCTCATTTGGTACAAAAGCAGTCTTCCTGATCTCATTATAACCAAGGTATCCTAAATGGATCATATAAGTCAATACATCATCTTTACTTTTAATATCTTCCGTATCATTTTGAAAAGTTGCCACATTCACCTTGACTTCGGCTCCGGAAAGCATCTCAATAACAGCTGTTTTCAGCCCATCATAGTTCATGTTAATCAAAGGCACAATCACATCATAGGATGCTGTTTCTGACCAGTAACTCCTGTATTCCCCCCTTAGCATTACGCTGACAACGGCTCTGGGATTATAAACCTGGTAATCCTTCAGAAGATAGCCATCGTACCATCGCTTCACTTCAGCAAAGTCCTGCTGATATTTTTCTGACAGCTTTTTCACTTCAGCTTCTGTAAAACCAATATACGGAGCCAGATTGCTTGCGCTCAGCATTGTAAACTCATCAAAATTATTTAATGCCGACTGAGTTTTTTCCTTTTTAATTGGAAGAATACCAGTAAGATATGCAAGTTGAATATATTTTGTTGGTTCTGTTCCTTTGAACATTGCCCTGAGAAAATTAATATACTCTTCCTGTACCCTTTTATTAACGTCCTTGTCACGAATAAGGACATCCCATTCATCAATGATGACAATAAATTTTTTTCCAGTTGCACCATTAATACGAGACAACACTTCTGGCAAAGATTCCGTCTTCTCTTTCAATACACCTGGATAGTATTCCGCAAGCTCCGCAATCGTCTTTTCCGAAATATAAGAAACCACCCGTTCAGGTCCACCAGCTGGCTCTATACACCATTGGATATCAAGATGTATTACATCATATTGGTTCAAGTGCTTCTTAAAATCTGCACTTTTACCAATTTCCAATCCGGCGAACATTTCTTCTGAATTACAGCCTCTGCTGTAATAAGCTGTAAGCATATTCGCTGTAATAGATTTTCCAAACCTTCTCGGACGGCTATTGCAAATATAGGCCTGCAATGTATTCAAAACTTTATTCGTATACTTAATAAGTCCGCTTTTATCAACATATATCTCGGAATTCAATGCTACCTGAAAAGCCAAATTATCTGGATTCACTAATATTCCCATCACACACACTCCCTATATAAAAAAGCTTCCACAGTATCACTATTTTCTACCAATAATGATATCATGAAAACTTTTTGGTCTCAATAATTTTGTGAAAAACAGCGTTTACAAATCAATTGTCCATTTCTTACTTGTAAAGGTCTTCCAGCGTTATCAGCCGAACTTCACCTCGCTCTTGTGCCTGAAGAAGTCCCTCTGTGAATCCACCTTTCGAGAAAATATAGTAGTGATAGTTGTTACCTTTTCCGAAAACTGAGGCATAATCCCGAAATATCATTTTGTCCACCTCTTTACTCATGGAGTTCCAGCGGCAGTCCATCCGGGTCGTGGAAGAATGTCATCTTCTTGCCGGTATAATCATCCACACGGATTGACTCACATTCAATCCCAACTTCTGCCAGCTCTCTCACCGTCTGCTCTACGCTGTCTACGCCGAACGCAAGATGACGCAGCCCACAGGCTTCTGGACGGTTCACACGCTTCGGTGAATTTTCTTCAGCGAAAATCTCCAGCTCTGTGTGTTCATTGACACGAAGATCCAGCTTCCAGTCCTTACGCTCTGGGCGATAGTTTTCTCTTATAACAGAGAACCCCAGTTTGTTTACATAAAAATCCTTAGCAGCTTCATAGTCAGATACGATGATTGCAATATGATGTATTTTTGATAAATTCATTTTTCCTTCACTCTGTTTCTTTTATTTTTGTTATAAACTATATAGCAGCCTTCAAAATATACCGTGAGAACTCCCCTTGAAGTTCAGTTTGTCCACACGGGCAATGGTGTTATTTCAGTTTTTCGAGGATCTCGTCTGCGCTCACGCCGCTGGCCAGCAGTTTTTTCAGCACGTCCTCCGCTTCAGCCTTCTTTGCTTCTTCGGTGGCTTTCTGATCGGCGGCAGCTTTCTTGGCTTCCAGTTTACTTAATTCCCTTTCGGCTTTCTTCAAAACTGCTTTCTTGGTTCTAAGTGTGTTCTTCTGCTCCTCAATCTCTTTCTGGATTAATTTGATTTCGCTGTTGAGGGTTGCAATCTGTTCTTGCTTTTCCGTTATTTGAGATGCATAGTCATTGGTAGTTTTGGGGCGGTCTTTGCTGCCTTTCGTTCTGGGCATCGTGGATAACCTCTTTCCTTTTAAAATTCAAACTGTTTTAATTCTTCTAACGGTTCTTTACTTATATCAATACACATATCATCTTTCAGCCAGTCTGCTTTCGTATATCCTGTTCCCGTTACTTCATATACCTCACCTTTTCGACCTACAGGCTTAACCCATCCCCATGTAATGAGCAGATCCAACGCTTCTTGCCATCTAGCAGATTCTCTCTGTGAATTATCCGCCATAAACTGTTTCCCATCAGTTGAGACCTGAACTGCTGAACCTAACGTAGCAAGTCTGAATATTTGTCCATTTCCCTCGGCTGCATATACTAAAAGAAACGCTGGTTCAACTGGAATGCGACCGACGTCATCTTGTCCTACTGTTGGCATGTGTTGTTGGTCAGACTCATCTGTATTTTTACATTCTTTTGCCCTAGCTTCCGTAATAGTAGATATTCTATCTAAAAAACCGTCTCGCTGTCTTTCCCATGTTGCTTCAGACATTGGGCGAAGATTAAACTCTTTTGTAAGTTCATCCTTAAACTCACTTAATCTAAATTTTAATGTCCTGTTGTCCGAATCATCTAATTTAATTGCAATTTGTGTCTTATCAATACATCCGTCCAGCTGATTGAATTGAAATCCCGGCAATAGAACACCTGTCCATTTGTGTTTCATTGCCCATGCAGCTCCCATTTCATTTAATGATGCTGCACTACTATAATAATCCTTTGAAAAAGCATAAATCACATGAAGGTCACTATTCTGAAATTCATTAACAAGCCACTCATACACCTTATTGCCAAGTGGAATACAATACGGAGGAACTGACGAACAAATTATCTCTTCATCTCTTAAACCCAGAATTTCAAGCAGTCCCACAAATGCCTCAACATAATCAGCATCTTTACTACTGTGTGATATAAATAATTTATGTGGTCTATCCATCTTACTTCCCTCCCCAACTGATTCAGATAGTGTTTTTCCTAATACTATTAATTTAGCTTCTAGTTGAGCAAATGTTGAATCATCACTAAAGTTTTTTCCCATTTTTGAAAAAAGATGAATTATGTCTTGAACTGTTTTGCTCTGTGGAAGTTTTTCAAGTTCCGCCTCAATTTCTGCTTTCCACAGTAAATATTTTTCATCGTTATGAATCGTTTGATATGGAGTCTGCGTAGCTGGCTTTCCCAAAGATATGTACTCCGTTTTGAATCGTTTTTTTATATCTGGAGCCTGCTCAATAAGCCTAATCAAATTTTCATTTGTCAACCATTTTTTCCTCCTTCACTTAATCATTAACTTCTTGAATATTACGATGCCCCGGAATAATCATATCATACCTAAAAATAAGCGCTTACGATGTTCTACCGTTTCAAAACATCTCTTTTCTTCAATTATCCAATTGCATTTTCTACTACGAAAACATCTGATCGATACCCATCTTTCTCACATAATCAATCCACTCATAAATATCCTCGATATCATACAAAGCATTCATATCATCATCAGTTGCTTTCTTTAACGCCAGAGTCATCAAAGCATATTCATTTTCCAACAAAGTGTCAAATACTCCTTGATCGTCTGTATTGATTGAAACACAGAGGTTCTCACCAGTGTTTGTAGCTTTTAGCTTTCGGGAATTAAACCTTAAAATTGGATGCTCTTCGTATTTCTTTATTGTTCCAATTAAATAATTCGAAGAGGGATTTGTTTCAATTCCAATTCCCTTACAGGCAAGTTCAGCAATCATTTTATCTTGCATGCTACGGACTAATTTAATATATTCTTTCGTTACCTTAAATTCGGTCACTTCGTTGCCCTTTTCTCGAACCTTTTTATTAAAATGATAGTAATAGTACAAATCCCTATATCGTTTATTTCTTCTGAGGTTATTATCCACACGTGGGTTGAAACGAAATCTATCAAAATAGACCAATTCCGTCTTTTCCAAAGCTGCATTAAATTCCTTTTCTTCTAATCTATAGCACTGAGGGTTATCTCCCCTCAGTTTCCAGCTTTGATAATATTCATGTATGGATGGACAGGAACCATTTCCAACGTTGTTCTCATAAATTTCCTTATACAATAATGTATATTTCTCAATCAAATTTGTTTTTAATTTTTCGTCTAATGAACAGCCCAATTCACCAGACCTACAATATAGCCAGACAATATCATCCAAAAGAATCTGTTTTGAAAGAGCAACTTTATATCCCTTCATTGCATAGTATTTTTCAGGAGATATTCCAAGAGCCAATGCATGACCCAACCTGCTGCCCCTTCGATAATTGCAAAACAGCAAAACCTCATCAATGGCTCGTAAGCCATCTGTAATATCAAAGAAATCCTCACCAACATGATAGGTCATCTGAAGATTTTGTACATCCTCACAATTATGAAAACGAGAGGCATTTTCAACCTTTACTCTTTTTGCTGTCAAATAACGGTATATCTGTCCAAACACTTCGGGACGGCATGCAATTTCACTAGAACATGCATCAATTCCCTTAATATGTTGATTAATCTCTCCATTTTTGTCCAACATCGCCACTATACTTCTTGCCTGGCGTGCTGCCATTTTGCGTACATTGTTATTTCGAGGCACTCCATCCTTAAATGGTCTATCAAACAATTTAGGGAAATGCAAAACATAGATCAGCTTATCATATCCATCATTTACTGGTTCTGACTTTACAATGCGCTTATACTTTTTCAGATTTTTAATCAACTTAGCAGAAGTATTTTTCGGACAAATTCTTGCCTCCAATGAAAGCATATTTTTCTTCGTTAAAGATTCATTCAACGCTAATCGCACTAATTCGTCTTCATATGGCTTATGCCCTTCAATAAAAAACTCTTTTCGGTCCTGATAATCTGAAAAATTACCAAATCCAATCTTTTTATTGCTCTGGATCAATTCACCTCTGAAATCCGTGCGCATAATTAAGTACGCATAGAATATATTTTTTTGAAATCTGTCAAATTTTCCTGTTAAAACACATCTGTAACAGCAATATAAAAATTTACGTTCCCCAGCCAATAGCCGACACACATTGTCATTATACTTCATCATCTCATTTTCAAGAGCATAATCTAAAACCGCACCATTAATTTTCGTTCCATAAAGATTTCCAGCCATATCGATCAAGTTCTGAATATCACTTGTTATTTCCCTTAACGATATTCCGTTTTCAACTTTTTTAATCAATGCTTCAGCGGTTCTAAACATGTAAGAATTTTCTTTTATTAGAAAAAATAAATATACCCTATATAAAGCAGCTCTCAGACATTCTGTATAAAAGTCCTCTTTTATGCCTCTTTTGTCAAAGCTGTCGTTTCGCTGCATCTGCATTGTTCTGGTTATTTTCTTAAACTCAGCATTTCTACTTGAAATATGATTCATCAAACATAACCAGTTTAATTCAAAAATTTTTGTAGAACCATTCAGATGAAAATGATTTTCAGCCACTCCTTGTTCCAAAATATTATGTAATCTGCTGTTGTCACTTCTAATAATCGGAAGCCAGGCAAAATATTGGGTATTATATCCCTTTTTCCAGTCATCATATGCCAGATATGCACATGTGAAAAAGTCCTGCCCCATCAGCAATGAAATTTCCCGCCAGCGCAGCAATTGATCGAATTTACATTTAATCTCGTTTCCGTCCAAACGCAGCATTTTATCAGCCACAGAAAACACCAGTTGAAACACTCCAATGTCTTCACTTATATCGTTTTTCCACAGGTCGGTCTGGAATTTCATTTGACTGCACATAAACAAATAATTGTTTCTACGCTCATCATCTGTTGCGCAGGGAAACACATCTGACGAATAACGCATATAAATGTCCTCTTCAATTTTGCTGTAGGAACAGTAATCAACCATTTCCTGCCAGCTTTTTATTACATACATATATGGAATTTTCTGAAATACAATTTCTATATTTCCACGTTCTATGTCCATTATTTTTCCTCGTTGTATCTACTGTATTCTTTGACAATTAGCCTATATTCTTCAGTTAAATCATCTGATAAATCCATCCCAGGATTTTCTAATTCATATTCTACAATTTTTTGATAATAATTTATTATATCATCATAAAATCTATAATTTATTCTTTGATTTTCATTTCTTACGTAATAGCATTTTATATTATGCAACAGATTTTCAATATTTTTCTTAGCATTTTTAGGGGATTTATTCACTAAATATGTAGATACACTTTGCAATGGTTCGATTTTTACCATTTGCCTATTCAAACGTTCTGTTAGTTTTCTCATTTGTTCTTCTTTTTGTCTCTCTAAATTACTTACAAATTCCTCTATTCTTTTCTGCACAAACCCTCCATATACTTCACTAATATCAAATACCACTTGTTTTCCTTTTGAGTCTTGTAATATTAAACAATTTAACTGCGCTTTAAAATTCTTTTTTATATAATCTTTGCAAAAATGTTCTACGTTTCTAAAAAATTGATCTACAACAGCCTTGGTTCTTTTAAACTCTCTTTTCTCGCCACTTTCCTTAGACTGTTTTCGTTTCTTATCTGCACAATACTCTTGAAAACGCATTATAAGATCTATATTAGAAAAAATGGTTCTAAAGGTTTGAACAATTTCTATGTTCAGTTGTTCAATTCTATCGATAATTGTTTTATACTCTTCTTTACTTACCCCTAATATATCTATATTTATTTTTTTGTATAAACTTTCCAGACTGCAAATACCAATAAAATAATTTTCTAAACAGATTTGTACCTGACTGTTCAATCTATAATTGTCAAAAATAATCGGAGTAGTATATGTATATTGAATCTGAGAATGTTGCAACAATTCATTTCCATCACTCTGCATAGAAAATGTATTAGTCAACAAACTTACCAATACCCATGTTATAATTTTATACTCTTTTTCAGTATCATCTATTTCTATTTTTGATACACTCATCCTATTATTACCTGGTATAGGTTGCCTCACTCCAAACAATCGTGCAACTCTTCTATTTATAGCACTATAAACATCCCATGTTGAAAGAGAGAATCTTGATCTGGATATTTTTGTTCTTTTAACCTCGACTTCCGGTAATATACTATCAAACCCCGGTCCCCATATATACCCTCCTAGAAAATCCCCCATATCTTCTAATCGCGTACTTCTTCTTATTTTAGATAATTCAATTGTATATAAAATTTTGAACATATAAGCAAATTTATCATCTTTCTTGTCATACATACTATTTTTGTATCCCCAAAACCAATTCATTACCCAAAAGAAACAATTTGCTCTATCCATAAGAAAATTAGCAGGTAATAGCGGATATCTTTTTTCTGCGTTTTGATAATTTTTATTTAGCATATACGCAGCTTCTGAGTTCAACTGTAAATATGGAACTCTAATTAAATTCTGTACCTCTTTATAATTCACCAACTCACAGTTCTGCGGAATCCATTCTTTCTCAAAGTACTCCGTAAATTTCTCGATGTTTTCAAGATATTCACTGTCATTTTCTGGGACTTTCATATCTCCAAGAAGAATAATCAAATTCACAGTATCCCGCAAATTATCTGGCTGCAGCCAATTCATTTTTTCTTCGTTCAATAAAAAACGCATTCCAGTTTTCATATATATTAAATCCATTAGAGAAGCATTCAATGAATTCGTCATCTTATCCTCATAAATAATTTCTCCATTTTTTTTCTGATCCTTTTTTTTCTGATAACTAATTTTCGCATTTTCAATATACCTTACATTCGGCAGATAAATCCTTCTGGACTTCGGAATCAATTTGGCAATATAGCGCTCTGCCATATCTTCCACATCAAGTATTGCACCTGCAATTTTTTCCTGATTTTTCAAAACATTACTATAATTTTTGAAATTCTCTTCCTGAACGCAAAGCTGCAATTGTTCCACTTTAAGCGCCATCACTATGACAATATCCGGAATAATTAAATACTTACGTATCTGTTCAGCCATTTTATACGCATTGGCATTGCACATATCCAGATCATCAATTGCAATCAAAAGTTTTTTGGAAGTATATTGGTTTCGAGAATCTTCCGGCATCATATAATCCAGATATAACTTCACTAAATTACTCAAATCCCGTCTTAATCGCAGACTTTCCCCCATCTTTGATATCTTTTCTATGCTTCCCTCATAATCATATTCCTCTTCCAACATTTTGGCAGGATCATTAAGCAAAGAAATATCCTTATATACCTTTTGGAATTCGTTCAATAGCTGTTCCCTTCTATAATTATCAAATCTTTCAGGTGAAACATCATATTTATCAGAAAATTTCTGGTAAATTGAAGCGATAATAATATCTAGCACATTATGTACATTATCAAAAGCGGATGGATCAATAACAATAGGTTCTGAAAAAACAGTATTTTTGACATTCTCACACTGCGCAAATATAGTAGATTCTTTTTGCTCTTTCTTGTTAACTACTGCATTAATAAAAGTAAACATTGCGCTACTTTTACCCTCGCCACGTTCTCCACAGAAAGCGATAATATTATTCTCCGTTTCTGCTTTCTTCCAATCCGGCTGTTTATCGTTTTCCTCATTTGCCATAATATTCTCCAACATGGCTGCTGCTTCCAGGTATTGATCATAAAAAATGTCATTTATTTCAATCTTGTCTTTGAGGCTTAATTTAAATTCCTGTCCCTTAATTACAGTTAATATTTTTTCGTTTTTCATAGCTCCTATTTTCTCCTTTAGCTTTTTGTATCTTAAACGCCTGTACCTTTATCCATTTTCTCCCTTCGTACTTATATTTCGAGCAAAATATGCCATCTTTTTTTGATTTTCTTAGTTTATTCTATGTATTTTTTACACTATAGTCTTCTATTATATTAGAAAACTTATCTATTTTTACAGTTACTATAGCATTATAGATTATAAAGTTCAATAATATTAGATAAAAAATACTAATTTGCCCATATTTTCTGTGAAATTCCGATAATAAATCCCCTAAATACAAGATTTCACCCAAACGACTATGTGAACTTCCAGAAATTTTCCACCAAAAACTCGCACCACAGCCGTAGCTGTGGTGCATTCCTTGTTTATTCCTTT
>OLRA01003623.1_pt1 | contig 13260 bp, 9 predicted proteins | sample 1673011 | NCBI WGS metagenome assembly OLRA01 (sample SAMEA3136746, study PRJEB25190) | human gut metagenome | reverse complement strand
GGAACAGCGCCGCACCGGCGTTGTACAGGCCGATGAAGGGGTAGCTCAGCGCCGAGAGCAGGAAGTAAGTCTCAGCGTAGCGCATCACGTCGGCGTCAATGGAGCCGAAGATGCCCCGCAGGATGGCGTGGCGGCCCACTACGACCACGGCGGCCACCACCAGGCTGAAGCTGGCTAGCACAAACAGAATCTGTGCAGCGGCGGCCTTGGCGTTTTTGGGCTCCCGGTGGCCGATGTACTGACTGGTGACCACGGCACCGCCGGTGGCAAGGGCGCTCATCACCTGGATCATCAGGGTGTTGAAGCTGTCTACCAGGCTCACGCCGGACACGGCGGCCTCGCCCACCGAGGACACCATCAGGGTGTCGGCCAGGCCGATGGTCACGCTCAGGGCCTGCTCGGCGATAAGCGGCAGCAGCAGTGCCACCAGCGCCTGCCGGGTGAAGAGCGGGTTGATTGGTTTTTGGGTGGTTGACATGGAAAACCTCCGCAGGATGAAAGAAACTTGATTCAGACACCTTTATCATACAGCGGATGGCGCTAAATTACAAGACGTTGTATACAAGAAATGGCAAAAAAGAATGAAGCTGGGTGCGTTTGCTCTACTTTACCCCCGCAGATAATTGTGCTAAAATAAATCCACAGCCTGTGTGTTCGTGCAGGGAGCACACGGCCGTACAACATGATAAGAAGCAGACCCGAAAAAAGGGGGAGAATTATGCCCAAAACAGCCCATAAAGTCGTGGTCATCGGGCACCGCAACCCGGACACCGACTCCATCTGCTCGGCCATTGCCTATGCAGAGCTGAAAAACAAGACCAGCGATCTTGTCTGCGAGGCCCGCCGCGCCGGCAAGATGAACCAGGAGACCGAATTCGTGCTCAAAAAGTTCGGGGTCAAGCCGCCGCGCATGTGCACCGACGTGAACCCCAAGATCCGCGATGTGGACTACCGCGAGATGCCCGGCATCCCCGGCACCACCAGCCTGCGCAAAGCATGGGAGATCATGCGCGACAAGCAGATCGACACCCTGCCGGTCACCAGCCCGGACAACGAGCTGGAGGGCGTGATCACGGTCAAGGACATTGCCACCGCCAATATGGACGTGTTCGACACCGGCATCCTGGCCAAGAGCCAGACCACCTACCGCAATATTCTGGAAACGTTGGGCGGCACCATGGTGGTGGGCCGCGAGGACGACGTGTGCACCACCGGCCACATCCGCATCGGCACCGCCACGCCCGAAATGCTGGAAAATACCGTGGAAAAAGGCGACATCGTCATCCTGACCAACCGCTACGAAAGCCAGCTGTGCGCCATTGAAAAAGAAGCGTCGCTGCTCATCATCTGCAACGGGGCCAAGGTGGGCCGCACCATCCAGCGCATTGCCGAGGAAATGGGCGTGGCCATCATGTCGGCCCCGGTGGACACCTACGCCGCCGGTAAGCTGATCAGCCAGTGCGCTCCCATCTCCTACTATATGACCCGCAGCGACATCATGAAGTTCACCCTCGTCACCCCGGTGGCAGACGTCACCCGCGTGATGGCCAAGGTGCGCCACCGCTATTTCCCCATCCTGGACGAGGACGGCAAATACTGCGGCATGGTCAGCCGCCGCAACATCATCAATCTGCAAAAACGCCGCATCATCCTGGTGGACCACAACGAGGCCACCCAGGCCGTGGAGGGCTTTGACCAGGCTGAGATCCTGGAGATCATCGACCACCACCGCATCGGCAGCCTGGAGACCAGCGGCCCGGTGTACTTCCGCAACCAGCCGGTGGGCTGCACGGCCACCATCATCACCCAGATGTACGACGAGAACGACGTGGAGATCCCGTCCCAGACTGCAGGCCTGCTGCTGGCCGCCATCCTGTCCGACACACTGGCTTTCCGCAGCCCCACCTGCACCGCAGTGGATGTGAACGCGGCCAACCGTCTGGCCGGCATCGCCGGGGTGGACATCGACGAGTTTGCCAATGAGATGTTCGAGGCCGGTGAAAAGCTGGACGGCAAGACCGCCGAAGAGGTGTTCCTGCAGGACTTCAAGGTGTTCATGTGCGGCGATATCCGCTTTGGTGTGGCGCAGGGCAGCTACATGACCCGCAAGAACCTGCTGGCCGCCGAAAATCTGCTGCGCCCCTATCTGGAAGAGGCCCGCAACAAGCAGAATGTGGAGGACATCTACATGCTGCTCACCGATGTGCCCAAGGAGGAGAGCGTGGTCATCAGCGACGGACGCTATGCCGCCGAGGTGCTGGCCGACGGGTTCGACACCCACCCGGCAGAGGACGGCAGCTGGACGCTGCCCGGCGTGGTGAGCCGCAAAAAGCAGTTCATCCCCGCATTGATGACGGCCTATCAGGAATTGTAAGAATGATGCACCGCGCGGTGCGATCCATCATTCCCCAAGAGGTTGCGATGTTTGATTTTCTGAAACAGAAGGACCGCACCCCGCCGGTTTTGCCGGAAGGCACGGTGCGGCGGCACTTTTCCATCTCCGGGCAGGTGCAGGGGGTGGGCTTCCGCTACCGGGCGCGCTACGCGGCCCAGGCGCTGGAGCTGACCGGCTGGGTGGAAAACGAGGACGACGGCAGCGTGACGCTGGAGGTGCAGGGCGACCCGGACAAGTTCCCGGAATTGTTCGCCATGATCCAGCGCAGCGACTATGTGCGCATCACCGACATCCGGCAGAAGGACCTGCCGCCCGACCCCTGGGAACGGGGCTTCTCGGTGCGCGGCTACTGAATCACAGATGCATGCAAAAACGGCGGCGTCCGCCGTTTTGCTCTTTCTATCTTCAGCCTGCAATTTTGAGGGGAGAGTTGGCAGTCCAGATGGTGCCGTCCAGCAGCCGGGTCAGCGCCAGCGTTCCGTTGGCCGAAACACGGGCCGGGTCCAGCGCGTAGAAGTCGCTTTCCTTCAGGTTATCGGGGTCTGCCGTGGGGCTTATGCCCACCACACAGACCCAGTGCCCATAGGTGTCGCTGGTGGCAATGTGCGGGTAGTTCACCTGGGTCCAGCCGGAGCCGGACAGGTGATACTCGTAAGTAGAGGTGCGGTTGGCGTGTTTGTTCACACCGCTCACCGTGGTGTTTTTCAGGTGCACGATCACCGGCCGTCCGGCCGAGAGCTCGTTGTAAATGGTATGCAGGCAGGCGGACAGGTCCCCGGAATACCCGGTGTAGCCGCCGGCGGACCACACGGCACCGTTGGACCACATGCCGCTGCCGGAGCACACCCGCCCGTCCAGAATGGTGCGGGCGTAGCGCAGTGCATACCAGCTGCATTTGCCGGAGGTCTGGTTGCCGATGGAAAGGATCTGGCTGTGGTCAAAAGTCAGCAGCCGGATGCCGTGTTTTTCCTGTAAGGCGGCGTGGGCGCGGGGCGCGGCAAGAGCAAGCAGCAGCACCAGCGCAAGTGCTGCTGCCGCCAGCTGCCGGGCTGCCCGGGCGGGATAGTGCTGCATGGGGAGATCATCCTTTGCCTGTTATTTTTACGACCTCATTTTAGCATGAAAAAATGGTAGAACTGTGTAATTTTTAAAAGTTCCGGCACGAAATCTGAAAAAAACTGCGCATCCTCCTTCCATGGGCGCAGAACAGGGTGTTCCGGGCATGGTGCACCCGGCTCCGGAGGGGGGGTAAACCGATGACGGAGCGCTGCACCGCGACGGCTGCCGAGATGGCCGCAAAATAAACCCGGATCCTCCTGCCCCGGAGAGCACCCGCTCCTGGGGCTTTTTTGCGCCTTTTTGTGACAAACTCTGCCGCTTGTGATACAATAAAACCGTATTCTGATGCGAACAGAAAGGAACGTTCCATGCAGCTGTTTGAACTGGTCAGCCCACGGCTGTTCCGCCCATTGGCGGGGCCGAACCGGGCGTTTTATGCGGAGCTGCTGCTCCTGCTGTGGGAAGAATGCCGCCATACGGCCGACTACAGCATTTCCCGTGCGGAGGCCGTCTCCCGCGCGGAGGATTATTTTGCGGCACTGGCAAAGCCCCTGACGCTGGACGCAGACGGTGCCGGCGATGAGGAGGAACAGCCCACCCGCGACCCCCATACGCTGGCGCTGGGCTTTCTGCTGCGGCTGCGCCGCACCGGCTGGCTGGAAGAGCAGCCCGGCAGTTACGAGAGCGAGCCGACCCTGGCCTTTGTGCCGGAAGTGGCCCCGCTGCTGGACGCGCTGGAAGAGATCCTGAATCCCCGTGTGGTCACCTACACCGGCAAGCTGTACAAGGCCTGGCAGCTGCTGCAGGGCGTGGGGGAAGAGAAGAACCCCTACGAGAATGTGCTGCGGGAGGTGGCTTCCGATCTGGAAGCGCTGAACAAATCCCTGCGGGCGCTCAATGCGTCCATCGGCCACTACATCGACCGGCTCACCCGCAACCGCACCCCGCAGGAGGTGCTGGAGCTGTTTGACCAGTACGAAGAAAAGGTGGTGGCGGCGGCTTACCATCGCTTCAAGACCAGCGACAACCTGTTCAATTACCGCGCCTATCTGGAAGAAGGGCTGGATGCCTGCGAGGAAACGTATCTGCCCCAATTGGCACTGGATTACGCCCGTGTGGAGCGCTGCGCCCCCGGCGAGGCCGCGCCCCGTGTGCGGGCCCTCATCCAGCAGCAGCGGGACGCGCTGGAAGAGATGAGCAACCTCATCCGGGAGATCGACGCCAGCCACATCCGCTACCGCAAGCGAGCCGTGCAGCGGGCACAGTTCCTGCTGCTGAGCGACCGCTCGTCCCAGGGCAGCGTCACGGCCCTGCTGCGCCGCTACGCCGAGGACATCCGCACCCCGGACCAGCTCTTTGAGCCGGATGACGGCCCGGTGGCCGCCCATCTGCATCTGTACCCGGCGGCTGCCTTTGGCGAAAAGTTTTTGTACCCGCCGGCCGCGCCCCGCACGGCGGCCCCGCTGGCCCCGGTGCAGGCGGAAACGCTGGACCCGGACCAGCTGCGCAAAGAACAGCAATTGCTGCTGGACTACGCCCGGCTGGCTGTCACCGAAGAGAACGTGGCCCTGCTGGCACAGCAGGCACTGGCTGCCCGCCCGCAGGTGGAAGCATCCACCCTGGCGGAGGAATATCCGGGCGATTTTGCCCGCATCATCGGCCTGCATACCTATTCCCAGTCGCCGCACCGGAACTATGACATCCGGCTCACGGGCAACTGGGTGGAGCGCGGCGGCTTCCGGTTCGAGGACTTTGTCCTGACCCGCCGCAAGGAGGAAAACGATGGCAACGATTAACATGCTGGAAGAGACCGCAAACTACCTGCTCAACCACTGCTTCGTGCTGGGCAGCGTGGAGGATCAGCGGGCAAAATATCTCTATGTGCAGGATCATCTGCCCGAGGTGCGGGCGGTGTTCAAACCGCTGGGCTACGCTGTGCTGCTGTACCCGGCCCCGCTGCAGGCGGCGGCCCTGGTCAACGAGCACGAGGGCAGCCAGGCCCGGCTGCTGAAATATGAGAGCATCCTGCTGCTGGTGCTGCGGCTGCTCTACCTGCAAAAGCGGGAGAGCCTTGCCGCCAGCGCCGATCAGGTGCTGGTGACCGTGGAAGAGGTGCAGACCGAGCTGCAGAAGATGAACCTGCCCCGCAGGCTGGACCAGCAGACGCTGGAACGGCTGATGCGCACCCTGCGCCGGTACAATCTGGCCCGACCGGTGGGCCGGCTCTCCGGGCTGGACAGCCGCATCGAGGTGTTCCCGACCGTGCTGCTGGCCCTGCCGGATGCCGACCTTGCCGACGCAGCGGCAGAGAGCGCCCGCACACGCACCGAGCTGGGCCTGTACGAGCGCCCGGAGGGCGCAGACACCGAAGCAGGGGAGGCAGAAGCATGATCGAACTGAAGCGTCTGAAGCTCATCAACTGGCACAACTTTGAAAACGTCACCTTTGACTGCGCCCGCCTGACCTATATGATCGGCGTGAACGCCGTGGGTAAGACCACCATTCTGGATGCCATCCGTTACTGCCTGACCACCAACCGCAACTTCAATGCCCTGGGCAATAAAAAAAGCGGCCGCACCCTGCAGGGCTCGGTCCACGCTAAGCAGCGCGGGGAAAACGCTTACCGCCGCCCCGGCCATACCGTGGCCTACATCGGCGCGGAGTTCTACGACAGTCTCAAGCGCGTCCCCTTTGTCATCGCGGTGCGGGTGGAGTCGGAAGGCCCCATGCAGGAGCTGCACCCCGGCGACCAGACCTGGTACCTCTCCGAGGACGGCTGCACGCTGGAACAGCTGCCCTTCATCGACCCGCGTACCGGTGCCCCCAGCGCCAAGGAGGACTTCAAGCCCGCCGTCGGCCGACTCTCCTACACCCGCAGCCCCAGCGAAGCCCGTGACCGCATCTGCCGAGCGCTGGGCATCGGGCGGGCGTCCAGCCCGCTGGGCAAAAAGTTCAACGAAGTGTTCCAGATGGGCACCAGCATGGACGAGATCCCCAACTTCCGGGAGTTTCTGTACCAGTACATCCTGCCCCAGCCGGAGCTGGATCTGGAAGCGCTGCAGGGCGACCGGGTGGAGCTGGAAAACCTCCACGCCGTTCTGGCCGAGGCCCAGACCCGTGCCGCAGCGCTGGAACAGATCGTGGCGTATGGCCGGGAAGCTGCTGCCAAAGAAACGGATGCCCTTGTCAACCGGGGTGCGGCCCTGCTGGCCCGCGCCGAAGCGGATGCCGGTGAGGATGCTTCCTGGCAGAGCCATCTGGATGCAGGCCGCCGCCAGCTGGCCGACCTGAACGCAAAATACGAGGCCGCCAAGAACGCCGAAGCCGAAGCCCGCCGGGCCTATCTGGCGGCCCACGGCGCGGCCGGTGACAGCGGCGCGGGCCGGGCACTGGATGCCCTGACCGAGGAGCTGGCCCGAAAAAAGAGCGCGCTGGATGCAGCGGCCCGGACAAGGAATAGTCTGGAAGCAACTGCGGATACCATCACCGGCCTGCTGACCCAGCTGAACCGCAGCGGCTTTGCGGTGGAGAAGGAGCTCTGGCCCCAGCGCCTGACAGCGGAACATCTCCCCGCCCTGACCGAGGCACTGGCCCGCATCGAAAAGCCGCTGGAGGAGCAGTATTTCGCTGCCCGGCAGGCTTCGGCGGATCTGGCAAAAGAGCAGGAGGCCCTGCGGGCCGAGCTGAACGCCGTGTCCGGCGGCAAGTGGGTCTACCCCCACGGCGATGCCGCCACCAAAGTGCGGGATGCCGTGAATGCCGAGCTGAAAAGCCGCGGCATGACAGCGGATGCAAAGATCTTCTGTGAGCTGCTGACCGTGGCCGACGAGAGCTGGCAGGATTGTGTGGAGGCCTGCCTGGGTGACCGCCGGTTCGATATCCTTGTGCCGCCTGCCCACTACGCCGCCGCCAAGAGCGCCTTTGTGGCGCTGGGCGACCGGGTGGGGCCCATCAGCCTGCTGGACACCCCGGGCATCCGCAAGGCCAACCGCCGCGCCGACAAGTACGGCCCGGACAGCCTTGCCGCGCAGGTGAGCAGCGAAAACCCGCTGGCTGCACAGTATGCCCAGACCATTCTGGGCCGCATCGTCTGCTGCGACACCCCCGATACGCTGGAACAGCATCCTGACAGCGCCACCCGCGACCTTCTGCGCCACCACCCCTTCCGGCTGGAACGGCTGCGCACTCCCCAGCGGTATATCGGTCTGGACGCACGCCGCGCCCGCGCCGGGGCGCTGGCGGCCGAGCTGGAAGCTCTGGGGGAAAGCGCCCGTGCTGCCGCCCAGACAGAACAGAACCTGAAAGCCGCCTATAACCAGTACCAGACCCTGCTGCGGGGCACGGCACTGGACGAGCTGGCTGCGCTGTGGGATGCCCGCGCCGCACTGACTGCCGCACAGAATGCTGTGACCGAACAGGAAGCAAAGCTCACCGAGTGCCGCGAGAACCCGCTGCTGCAGCAGCTTTACAAGGAGGAAGAAGCCCGCGAAGCCGCATGGGAGGCTGCCCGTGCCGCCGTGGAGCAGGCGGGCGGCGACATCCGCGTGTGCCAAAAGCAGATCGCCTCCTGCGAAGCAGAGCAGAAAAAGGCAGGGGAAACGGCACAGCAGAGCGCCGATGCTGCCCGGAGCTTCTTTGCGGCGCATCCGCTGGTGGAGCCGCTGGCCCGCACCCGGATGCTGGCGCTGGCCCCGGCAGATAAGCCCCGCGCCGCCGCACAGGCTGCGGAAAAGGCGCAGGCCAAGCTGGACGATGCGCTGGCCGTCTATCTGACCGGCACGCTGGAACCGGCCCAGAAGGCCTACAACGAGCACTATGTGTGCGATTATCCGCTGGGCCTTGCGGGGCTGGACCAGTACCGCGCCCAGCACGAGAGCCTTGTGCGCATCGATCTGGAACGCTATGCCGCCCGTCTGGAGCAGGCCCAGCGGGACTGCAAGGACCGCTTCCGCAAGGATATCCTGTTCCGCATGAAGGACGATATCTTCAACGCCCGGCGGCAGTTCCGGGAGCTGAACAAGGTCATGGAGCAGCTGACCTACGGCGAGGAGGTCTACCGCTTTGAGCTGGAGCCCAGCCGCGACCCGCAGCTGGCGGCGTTCTATCAGGTCATCGTGGACAAGGGCAACCAGCAGATGACCGAGGGCGACTCGCTGGACAACCTTGCCGCCACCGCCGACCCCGTCTACGAGCGGCAGGTGGACGCGCTGATGGAAAAGATCATGGCCGATGTGGACGAGAACACCCGGGCCCGGCAGGAGGGCCGCACCACCTCCGGTGCCACCCTCTCGGATTATGTGGACTACCGCACCTATCTGGACTATGACATCAAGGTGACCAACACCGTCTCGGGCCAGCAGGCCTATCTTTCCCGCGTCAGCCGCGATTCCTCCGGCGGCGAAAACCAGGCTCCCTTCTATGTGGCCATCTGCGCCAGCCTGCTGCAGATCTACCAGAAGAGCGAGAACAGCATCCGCCTTGTCCTGCTGGACGAGGCCTTCAGCAAGATGACCAGTGACCGCATCCGCCCCATGATGGAGCTGTTCCGCCGCCTGCAGCTGCAGGTTCTGCTCATCTCCACCGTGGAAAAGAGCACGGCCATCCAGCCCTACTGCGACATTACCTATTCCATCGTGCGCCACGGCGATGCCAACGCCATTGCGCCGTTCTACCGGGCCGGCACCCTTGCCGATGCCCCGGAAAAGGAGACTGAATATGAATAACACCCTTGCAAACATCTGGCTCTTTGCCACCCACTGGACCAAGCTGGATGCCTTTGATACCGAGGAAGAGCTCAACGATGAACTGGAGCTGCTCCAGCGCCAGAGCCTGCCCACCAAAGTCCGTCAGGTCACGGACAAGGAGGGCAGGGAACAGTTCCTTCTTTACGTCAAACAGGCCGACCGCGATTACGCCCGCTACTGCACCGGCTGGCGGCCCGGCGGGATGATGTGATCCACCCCTGCAAAAAGGAGAATCTATGTCAAAACAGAAAATTCAACTTTCGGATCACTTTGATTATTCACGGCTGATCCGTTTTGTGCTGCCCTGCATCGGCACCATGCTGTTCACCTCCATTTACGGCATTGTGGACGGCCTGTGCGTCTCGAATTTTGTGGGCAAAACGGCCTTTGCGGCAGTCAACCTCATCATGCCCGTGCCCATGCTGGTGGGCACAGTTGGCTTTATGCTGGGCACCGGCGGCAGCGCCATTGTGGGCATCACGCTGGGTGAGGGCGATAAAGCCCGTGCCGACCGCTATTTCAGCCTGTTTATGTCAACGGCGCTGATCGCCGGCATCGTGCTGTCCGTGCTGGGGATGCTGCTGCTCCGGCCGGTGGCCCTGATGCTGGGTGCAGAAGGCGAGATGCTGGACTACGCCCTGCGCTATGGCCGGGTGTTGATGCTCAGCCTGCCCACCTTTATCCTGCAGAATATGTTCCAGAGCTTTTTTGTCACCGCCGAAAAGCCGCATCTGGGCTTTTACTTCACGGTGGGCGCGGGCTGCACCAACATGGTGCTGGACGTGCTGCTGGTGGGTATCCTGCACTGGAGCGTAGAGGGTGCCGCCATTGCCACCATGCTCAGCCAGGTGGTGGGCGGCCTGCTGCCGGTGTTCTACTTCCTCAACCGGAAAAACACCAGCCTGCTCCACCTCTGCCGCCCGCAGTTTGAGGGCGGTGTGCTGCTGAAAGCCTGTGTGAACGGCTCCTCTGAGCTGATGACCAACCTTTCCATGTCGCTGGTGAACATCCTGTACAACTATCAGCTGCTCCGTTTTGCGGGCGAGGATGGCGTGGCCGCCTATGGTGTGATCATGTACGCATCCTTCCTGTTCGTGGCGGTGTTTGTGGGCTACGCCGTGGGCAGCGCGCCCATCGTCAGCTACCACTATGGTGCCAATAACCGCAAAGAGGTCAACAACCTCTACCGCAAGAGCCTGAAGCTCATCGGCGTGGTTGCGGTGGTAATGACCATCGGCTCCATGTTCATCATCCCCCATGTGGCCCGCTTCTTTGTGGGCTATGATGAAAACCTGCTCATTCTGACCACCCGGGCCTTCCGGCTCTATGGCCTGAGCTTCCTCATCATGGGGTTCAACGTCTATGCGTCCTCCTTCTTCACGGCCCTGGGCGACGGTGTGACCAGTGCACTCATCTCGTTCCTGCGCACCCTGCTGTTCCAGGTGGCGGCGGTTCTGCTGCTGCCGTTCCTGCTGGGCATTGATGGCATCTGGCTGGCCGTGACAGCCGCCGAGCTGGCCGCTTTGCTGGTCAGCATCGGCATGTTCATCACCAGAGACCAGCAGTTCCATTACCGCAAGGCGGAATAACCGCAAACAAAGAAAGGACCCTCGGCGGGTCCTTTCTTTGTTCAGAATGTAAACTCCACGAACTCGCAGTTTTTGATGCCTGCCGCCGCGTACTCCTCGTTGGTCATATCGTAAAAATAGGACTGCACCACCCGGGCAATGCCGTTGTGGGCCACCAGCAGGTAGGTCTTGTCGGTGTCGGCCCGGAGCTCGTCCAGCAGGTTGTAGATGCGCTGGGCCAGCTGCATCATGCTCTCGCCGCCGGAGTAGCGGTCGGCAAAGTGGGTCTTGGAAATGCGGAACTCCTCGCCGTCCCGGGGCGTGCCCTCGTAGCGGCCAAAGCACTGCTCCCGGAGCCGGGGCTCACACCGGGCAGGAATGCCGGTGGCCTCCGCAATGGCCCGGGCGGTGTCGGCGGCGCGGGACAGGGGAGAGTACAGGATCTCATCGATCCGGAGGCCGCTGGCCCGGAGCTTTTCGCCCAGCTCCCGGGCCTGGGTGCGGCCTTTTTCGGTCAGTGGGCTGTCGGTCATGCCGCAGATCTTGTTTTCTACGTTCCACACGGTCTCGCCGTGGCGGGTGAAATAGACCTTGTGCGCCGCCTTGGCCAGCCTGTGATCCCGCAGGGTGACAGTGCTGCCCTCGTTGATGTCCAGCCGGGTCAGCTCGGCATCCGGGTAGGGGAGAACCCGCTGCGTGCCGTCGGCAGCTTCCAGCAGGACATCACAGAGCACGGGCTGGCCCTCGGGCAGCTCCTCGCAGCCATAAAGCTGCTCCTCAATGCGCAGAACGCGGTAGTTTTTTTCTTCCATCCTCTTCGACCTCTTTCGGGCAGATTGTTTCTTACATTATAAAACGGCAGCGGGGCCCCGTCAACGCTTGACAGCCCCGTGTGCCGCCTGATAAACTAGGCGCAAGGGATAAAAACGCCAAAAGGAGAGAAAAAGTTGAACATTACAGAACTGCGGTATCTCGTCGCCATCATGGAATGCGGATCTGTGAGTGCGGCGGCAAAGCGGCTGTATGCCGCTCAGCCCAACGTGAGCAAGGCGCTGAAAAATCTGGAAGAAGAATACCATCTCCGCATTTTTGAGCGGTCATCCACCGGCATGATCCCCACGGAGCAGGGGCGGCACTTCATCGAGCAGGCCGAGCGGGTGCTGCGGGAGGTGGACCGGCTGGACCGGAGCGTGCAGGAGGAGCAGGAGCGCTGCGCCGAACTGCGGGTAATGATCCCCCACGCCACCTATGCCTCCTATGCGGCGGTGGATTATCTGGAGCAGGCGGCCTCCATTGAGCGGCTCCACATCCACATCCGGGAGGGCGGCTCCATGGAGGCACTGGATCATGTCCTGCGGCAGGGGTATCATCTGGCTCTGCTGCGGTACGCCGTGGAGGATGACGAGCACTATACCCATTACTGCGCCCGGCGGGGCCTGAAAATGGAACCCATTATGGATTTTGAATACAGTCTGCTGACCAACCGGGACGGCCCGCTGGCCCGGAAGGCGATCCGCGACCTGTCTGAGCTGGACAAGTATATGGAGATCCTCCACGATGATTTCCAGCTGCCCGGCGAGGAGGGCGGCGACGGTGTGCGCTGGCATGTCAACCCGGAGCGTCGCATCCATGTGTATGAGCGGTGCAGCCAGTTCTCGATCCTGCAGCGGCTGCCCACGGCCTACATGTGGGCATCGCCCATGCCCCGCAGGGCACTGGAGCAGTACCATCTGGTGCTGAAGAAGTGCCCGGCCCAGCGCCAGCAGATGCGGGATGTGCTGGTCTACCCGGACAAGGGCCGCCTGCGCCCCGAGGAGCAGGCCTTTGTGGATCTGCTCCACAAGGAAGCGGCTTCCACCGTGAAATAAAGGGGCTTTCCGGCTAAGGCACGGCAAAGGTTACTTCCTTTGAAATTGACAGAAAAACCAATAAATGGATGCAAAACCGGGCGAAAATAAACGCCCGGTTTTATTTTTGCTGATAAATGGTCAAAAAATAAACGGAAAAGCGGCAAAAATTCTTTGCAGCTATATCAGAAACCATATGGCCCCATGCCGGAAAGATATTTCTCCGCTGGAAAAAAGTGTGCTACCATGAGGCCAGAAAAGAGCCCCGGGTATGCGGCAGAATGGGGCCGCGGCCGGCAGGGGCAAAAAGGAGGTTTCTGGTATGATTAGTTTCCTGCTCTGTCTTGCGATCCTGGTGGGCGGATACTTCGTCTATGGCAAGATCGTGGACAATACCTTCGGCCCGGACGACCGTGAAACGCCTGCTGTGCGCATTAACGACGGCGTGGACTATGTCGTGATGCCCCAGTGGAAGCTGTTCCTCGTCCAGCTGCTGAACATTGCGGGCCTTGGCCCCATCTTTGGTGCCATGCAGGGCGCTCTGTGGGGCCCTGTGGTGTTCCTGTGGATCACCTTCGGCACCATCTTTGCCGGTGGCGTGCATGACTACTTCTCCGGTATGATGAGCGAGCGCAACGACGGTGCTT
>OLRA01003611.1_pt1 | contig 13300 bp, 13 predicted proteins | sample 1673011 | NCBI WGS metagenome assembly OLRA01 (sample SAMEA3136746, study PRJEB25190) | human gut metagenome | reverse complement strand
TGCACAAAAAGTAGCCCAATTAAATGGTGTTTTTTGTGCACATTGCACAAAGGCATTAGTTGACTAAACCCCGTCATATTGCACAAAAAACGAACACCCGTTCGACCCGTTTTTGTGCAAATTGCACAACTATAACCGAACAGATGTTCTGGCATATTGCACAAATTTAGTCGACTATTACCGATTTTTTTGTGCATATTGTACATTGTGCATATTGCACAACAGAACCGCTGGATTTTTGTGCATTTTGTATATTGACTTTTGGCTAGTTTTGTGCTATAATATTTTCATAGAATATAGGTATGGGAAATCGAACAGACGTTCCCTTTTTAGTCACTAAACGGTGTTTGTGCAAATTGCACAAAAACAACCTACAAATTTTGTGCATATTGCCTATTGCATTATTTCCTATTCTATGTTATTATATATACATAGTAAGGAATGAACATTGACAACTAAACAAGACATTCAGTCAACTAAAAACTTTTGAAAAAAAAGTGTTGACAAACTGGTTTGAATGTGCTATAATATAAGTAAGAAAAGGGAAGAGAATGGTGGATAGATAGATAGAAAACTTCTTCAAATTTCTTCAAAAAAGCACTTGACAAGCCGGACAGAATATGTTATAATAGTCTTGTAAGGTAAGGAAGTCAAGTACAGAACCTACAAATTGTACCTTGAAAACTGAATATGTTTTAGTCAACTAACAATCGGCTCGTGTTTCACGTGAAACATTTGTAAAGATTGGGTTGCTAATGTTTCACGTGAAACATTCAGGCAACTAAACCAAATCATTTTAGTCAACTAAAAAGAAAGTAGAGGTTAATCATTATGAAGAAAAACGTAGAAAACACAACCGTAACAACAGACAACGCACAGGCAGAGGTGGTATCCTTTGAGGTAGTAGCCATGAACGGAAAGAATAAGGAACTGACATTCTACAACGCAGACCTTATTCGTCATACGAAGTCTATTCAAAAGTATCGTGACGCAGGCAACCTTGCAATTCTCGCAATAGCCCATGAGTTTGACTCCATGGACAGGGATGAGTCTTACAAGACAGCTGGGTTCAAAACGGTAGCAGACTTTGGACGAGTAGTGTTTGACTACAAGCCAGCGACAGTATCACTCTATCTGAGAAGTGCAAGGGCATTTTTGACGGAGAACGAAAAGGGCGAAGTCAACTACAAGCCGAACTTGCCAAAACTCACAGTTGGACAGATGATAGAGTTGTTGCCACTTGTAAAGGATGGAGAGGACGTTTCCGAAGTCATTAAGGCTTTACAGTCTGGAGAGATAAACTGTCAGATGTCTACAAAGGCTATTCGTGACGCAGTATCATCCATTCGTGCAATTCCTACAAAGGCGAAAGAAGTCACTGAAAAGTCTGAACTCGCAAAGGCAGAAAAACTGGGCGAGTATAACAAGGAAAAACTTCCTAAAAACACGACACCTGAAACCTATGCTGAAACCAACATTGAAGCCGCTATGGTAGCATTTGAGAACTATGCAAAGGCTATGGCAGATGTGGAGCATAACGCAACGGTAGACGCAAAGATAAAGGAAGTAATGGTAATGTTACAGGAATTAAGGGCAGAAATCACAAAGTAGCATTACACAATCGGTGGACACGAGCCGATTGTTAGTTGACTAAAAGCCAAAATGAAAATGAAGTCAGCTAGGAAAGGAGTAAAAGTATGAACGTAAGACAGTTAGACAACACAAGTTACCCGAAAACACGTAGACTAATTGACACTATGACAATCGAAATGTATCAAGACATTACAAGTGCCATATTACACGACAGTTCTCCCATAGAATTAGCATCAGATATATTCGACATATGGGAAAAGGTCGCTGAAACACTCTACGAAAATAATAACCTAACTCACAGGGAGTTCTTAACGTGTATAACACGTATTGGATATGTACTCAAACAAGCCTACAAGTCGTTAGGAATGGAGTTAGACGTAGAGTAATTCTTAATCAGATTGTTAGTCGACTAAACGGTTCGCCAAACTGTTTAGTTGACTAATCAATAAATAACCAATAAACTATGACAGTAAAGTCGTTAAAATCAGAAAGGTCAAAAAGGTGACAATTATGGCAGATTTCAGAAACATGGCAAAAAGACAGACAACTCTCAGCGAGGTAATGACAGACAGAGATAAAATCTCTACGAACGAACTCATTGAGAAGTATCCGGACGGAGTAACAATCATAGCATTTGATTACATCCAGTCCAAAAAGTCAAAAGGCAAGTATCCAGTATTCAACATTGCCGAGGATGCTACTGTATTTTGCAATGGCGGAACAGTTCTCGACCGTATCTTTACAGATTTCGTTGAAGCTATGGACGGAGATGTTAAGGCGGCTAGCGATGAACTTCGCAGACAAGGTGGACTTCAGGTTAAACTTTCTAAGGGTGAAACCAAAGCAGGGGATGAACTGACCCTCGTAGAAGTAATCTAATCCACTAGGCGAATTAGGGTGATACGGAATAATTCCCGTATCGCCCTATTCGTGTTTATTTAGTTGACTAAATTGGTTTTGCTTTTAGTTCAATGTTAGTCGACTAAAAGAAAGGAGAATGATTATGAGTATATTCGGTGGCATTTTTAAGTCGTTAATGAATGAAGTTTCTAATGTGTTTGGAAACGGAATACTTGATGATTTGGATGATGTTGCAATAGTAGAAAGTTTTCAAAGTCATCTATCTGAACTATCGGGAATGGTGTCAGAAATAACTCCATTCGCAACTATGGCAGATGATAGTTACATGAGTTTAATATATAATAAACTCGAACAAGTTCCGGCAATAGAATTATATGACGGAAATTATCAAGAGAAGTTAGACGCCCTTATAACCGAGGCTGAATTGCTAACTCCAGACAGTAAGCGTTCACTATCTAAACTTGATAAAATTGAATCACAAATAAAAGGTGTGGCTACGCAGATACAAACTTATCTCAAAGAACCTACTTCCGAATTAAACGAAGCAAAGTTATGGGACAGTAAGTTTGTTAAGGGTGTAAATGAACATATCCCACCACACTACAAAAAAGGCGAAAGCATGGACGATATTATGTCAGAAGTCATGCGTGCATTTAGAAATTGGTCATCATTTGCACAGGCTTCCATTGACTTATATGGTTCGCAAAGACTTATCAATGCAACTTATGAAGCGGTGGCTGAGGGCGAGGACGCTATGTCATACATGACAGAAATACTTGACCTCAACACAAGACAAAATTCGACGTTTGGAGGTGACCTACATGAAGATATTATCGTTCCTTATGCAGGATTCTTTGGTTCAGGTTTCTTCTTCTAACACAGGCGATGTAGACAGAGATTTGATTGTTAGTCGACTAAACTACATTAAGAACCAAGAGAACTTTGAGTGGGTTTATTCACACAAGGTTCACTACTTAAACATTCCAATTTCATTTGACATTGAAACTTCTTCATTCTATGAGGGAATTGCAAAGAAAGCAATAATGTATATTTGGACTTGTAATGTAAATGGAACTACGTTTATAGGAAGAACGTGGAACCAATTCAAACAACTTCTTGATATAATTTCAGAAGTATTTGGGTTAATCAAATATAATAAGCGTTGTATTATTTACGTACACAACCTTGAATATGAATTTCAGTTCATGCGTAAATGGTTTGATTGGCACGACATATTTGCAGATGATAAAAGACAACCACTCTATGCAGTAACAAAAGGTGGAATTGAATTTCGTTGTTCGTACAGACTTTCAGGTTATTCATTAGCCAAGTTGGCAGATGAACTCAGATACTATAAGACAAAGAAAATGGTTGGCGATTTGGATTACTCTCTTATCAGACACACCAATACACCATTAACAGATAAAGAGTTGAAGTATTGTACTCAAGATACTCAAGTTGTAGTATGCTACATTCAAGAAGAAATAGACAAGAATGGCGACATAGCACACATACCATACACAAAGACAGGGTATGTACGTCGCTATTGTCAAGATGAATGTCTTGCAATACACAAACAGAATGATGATGTTAGTCGACTAAAGGGTTTGAAGTACAGAGATATAATACAATCTCTAACTCTTACCTATGACCAATACAAGATGTGTAAAGCTGGTTTCCAAGGTGGCTTTACTCATGCAAATATAAACTACGTGAATGAAACACTACACGATGTCGGTTCAATAGATTTTACATCATCATATCCATTTACAATGATGGCTCAATACTTTCCAATGTCTAGTCCAAGAGAAGTTGAAGTACGTGACATGAAAGATTTGGAGTTCTATCTAGCAAGTTACTGTTGCTTATTTGAAGTACAGTTCATAAATCTCAGACCACTTACAACAATAGAGAACCCAATATCATCATCACGTTGTTCATATCTTGAGGGATACCATATCAACAATGGTAGAGTAATAGATGCCAAGATACTTGAAACAACCATAACAGAACTTGACTTCGACATATACCGTAACTTCTACACGTGGGATGGTATCAAGATAGGAAAGTTCCTTGTATTCTATCGTGGCTATCTTCCAACCAACCTTGTAAAATGTCTTGTAAAATTCTACAAGGACAAGACTACGTTGAAAGGTGTAGCCGGAAAAGAGGAAGAATATCTACAAGGTAAAGCGATGTTGAACTCAGCGTATGGCATGGCTGTAACAGACATTGTACGTGATGACTTGGAGTACCACCAAGAGATGTATGCAGACGAATGGCAAGTCGGTTCAGAAACACCTGTTAGTCAACTAAACAGATACAACAAGAACCCAAGTCGTTTCCTTTACTATCCTTGGGGAGTGTGGGTAACAGCACACGCAAGACACAATCTGTTCAAAGGAATTATGGCATTTGGTTCAGACTATGTGTATTCAGACACAGACTCAATCAAAGCAATAAACATGGACAGACACCAAGACTTCATTAAGAACTACAATCTCCATGTTAGAGAACAGTTGGAAAAAGCCGCAGACTATCATGGAATACCAATGTCAGACTTCGAGCCGGAAACTATAAAAGGCGAGAAGAAATTGATTGGTGTATGGGATTATGAGGGAACATACAACAAGTTCAAAACACTTGGTGCTAAACGCTACTTGGTTCAAAAAGGAAATGACATAGAGTTTACAGTAGCTGGTGTAAATAAGAAAGCAATAAAAGAATATATGCTAGAAACATATGGACTTGATGGGGTGTTTGACGCATTTACTCGTTCGCTAGATATACCAGCTGGACGAACTGGAAAACTCACTCACACCTATATTGATAGAGAATGGCAAGGTGAAGTGGTTGACTACTTAGGAGAAAAGTTCCCATACTTTGAAAAGTCATCAATTCACTTAGAACCGGCACCATTCAAAATTTCAATGTTAGACGCATTTTGGGACTATATGTGCGGCATTAAGCAAAAGGAGAAATGATATGGAAGAAAAAAATAAGAAAGGAGATGGTGTCAAGTTTTTCAGCTTGGCACCAATACTCTCAAAAGATTGTCAGTACAACATAATATTCGGAGAACGTTCCAACGGTAAAACATATGCAATCCTAAAATATATCCTTGAGAACTATTGTAAACATGGCCATCAAGGAGCATTAGTTCGTCGTTGGAAAGAGGACTTTAGAGGTAAACGTGGACAACAAATGTTTGACGCACTTGTGACAGATGGACTTGTTAGTCGACTAACAGATGGTAAATATACCACAATATATTCCTACTCAGGAAAGTGGTATCTAGCAAATCCTGATGCAAGAACTGGAAAGATGATTTCAGCATCTGAGCCATTCTGTTTCGGTTTTGCTTTATCAGATGTCGAGCATGATAAATCAACCTCATATCCTAAAGTAAAAACAATATTCTTTGATGAGTTCTTGACAAGACAGTATTACCTACCCGATGAATTTGTAACATTTATGAACGTTGTTTCAACAATAGTTCGTCAGAGAAATGATGTTAAAATCTTCATGGCGGGAAATACAGTAAACCAATACTGTCCGTACTTTACAGAAATGGGATTGTCACACATCAAAGAAATGGACAAAGGTGCAATAGAAGTTTACAAGTATGGAGAGTCAAAACTTCGTGTAGCTGTGGAGTACGCAGACTCTATATCCAAGAAAGGAAAACCGTCTGACATTTACTTCGCATTTGATAACCCTAAACTTACCATGATTACAGGTGGTACTTGGGAAATGGCTATGTATCCACACTTACCTGTAAAATACAAACCGAAGAATATAATATTCACATACTTCATGAGGTTCAACGATGAACTTCTACAATGTGAAATCATACACGTAGACAACACAGTATTCACATATATCCACAGAAAAACTACTCCAATTCAAGATGAAAACAAAGACATTATCTACGAACTGGAGTATGACAACAGACCAAATCACATAAGAAATATGCGACATTGTTCACTTCCTATAAATAAAAAGATAGGACAATTCTTTGCAGACAACAAAGTGTTCTATCAAGACAATGAGGTAGGTGAAATTGTAAGAAACTATTTGGTTCAATGTGGACATGACGCAATAGTATAACAAAAAAAAAGGGTGCTAGTCTTTAGTCGACTAACACCCTTTATTTTATTTACTCAATTCATTCACTTTCTTCTGAACTAACAGATACAATTTTCCTAACTTCTTTACCCTCTCATCGCCAGTTCCATAATCTCCTTTGATTACTCGTTTAGCAAGAATAGTGATAATCTCATCACCACTCAACACCTTACCTGTCAACTCTTTTTTCTTCACTTTTCCACCTGCTTTCTTTTTGTCAAATCTAGTAAGATTATTGTTACGAATAATTCTTAAAATGTTATCAACATAAGTGCTACTTGTTGCATAACCGTCTGCTTTAATACGCTTTATATACACCTTAGGACTTTTAACCCCTTTAAGATTTGCGTATCTTTTTGTGTTAATGAAGTCAAAATAACCTTTGATACCGGCTTCCATAGAGTCATATACCCTAAAGTTATCACGAATTTTAGTCAACTTACCAACAGTATACTCCTCTTTAGTAGCAAAGTTTACACTCTTACCTTTCCAAGAACTACCACATTTCATACCAAAATAGTTATGGTACTTACTAGCAAGGCTACTAGTACCCCAACCACTCTCCAAAATAGCCTGTGCTATTATTGGACTGTGAACTTCAATTCCGTACAGATACGCATATTTGTCTACGCAATCTGCAATCTTTTCAATGAACTCATTATGAGTCATGAAACCACTCCTTTCTTTAGTCGACTAAAACCCCATCACGTAATAAGGCTTCAATCTCATTCTTCTCTGCTTCTGTGGCTATCATGTCTGTAGCGAATACTTTTCTACAACGAAGATATCCTTTCATATCACCAATAGTTACAACTTTATACGTCGGCAATCCCTCAAGGTCATTGTTAGACGGTGTGAGATTTATTGGACGCTCTATAAGTAGGTAAGGGGTAAAGTCTGCCATGTTATACGCACCGTTTATATATGCGGTAGACATATTATTTAGCGACTCTGTATGATAAGGTTCTTGTGCATAAGCAGTGCCAACGAAACGATAAATAACTCCATCGTCATTTGATATTTCTGCAAGTGTCTTTCCGTTTACAAGGTCAATCGAATAAGTCAGTTCTATTTCTTTATTGGATAATTCATCTATTGACAAATCATAAAATCCAAGAAATGGTAGCCAAATACGAACTGCCGTAAACGGAGAATAGTCAAGTGCATTATGGTACAACTCCGGAACTGTTACCTTACCACAAGATACTCGTGATACTTTTTGATTTACAACTTTTGAATTTACTTGAGTATTATACTTTCCAAATTTTATAGGTTGAAACTCTGCATCAGTTGAAACGGGAACAAACACTTTATGAATTGATACAATATATGGGCTTATATTAACAACATTACCTGTATCAAAATTCATAAATAATGAGTTTGCAGCGTCTACAAGCTGAGCCTGAGTTGGATTATAAATATTTACAAATGGAAGTTCTTCTGTAGGTTCTACGGGTTGTGGTTCTGTTGCGTGTGCTATAATTGTAAGGTTCTGAGTTATATTTGTAATGGTAAGACTTGCGTGTGATGGGTCTGTAACATCTGCATATATTGTTTCTGAACCAACCTGAACATGAGGTTGCTCATTAAACACATAGCCATCATTGGCAGTAAAGTTTACAGTATAACTATCTCCCTCATTTACAGTAGACACTGTTGGTTTGTCAGCAGTACAATTTAACAAATCAAGTTGCACAGTATAATGAGTTGCTACAACTGTTGGTTCAGGTATATTGCTAAACGTAACAAGTTCATCAGGCAACGCCATATTATCATATGCATAAAAGGTAATCCATAAATATGGTGGCTCCTCTTGTTGATTAGCAGAGCCGGTATTATAATATGAAGAAAGATTTGAACTGGCAATGTATGGCTCATCACCACTATTCCATTTATTAGTCCAAGTTTCTACATCATACTCATAACCATCTTTCATAACAAGTGAGAACGTAGGCAACTTATCACCCTTATTATATTTTAGTTGACTAACATCTAAGTTTTCAAAAGTACCACTACCATAATCATAATCACCTTTCACATCATACCCAGCTGGCACGCTATCAAGAAGATTATACTTCTTTTCCACTGGCTGTGGCGGTGTAGGCGACACTACTGTAATATCAGGATTGAATATTACTATTGGATTATTACCTGTGCGACCACTAATTTCAATATTGAAAAAATAACTGTGCTTCTTTACATTTGGATTTTTTCTGATAATGTCCATTTGAGCTGAGTTTGGTTTCCACTCAGAAAGTTTAACGGTCATGTTTCCATCGGAAGTGTCTAATGTAAACGAATTATTATTAACGGTAATCTCATTATCAGAAGTATAACAACAATATAATAAAGTAAAAGATTGACTAACTACCAAACCATCTGCTGGTATTGGCTTCATGTTAATACCAATATCTCCCAACATAACAACTCCGTCGGTTCTATCTGTAAATTTAACCGTCCAACTAGCCATTATTTATTACCCCCTTTCATCGCAACAAGAATATAATTCTTTTCTGTGAATGGGTTTGTAAATGCTATCTTCTCTGTATTATGCCGAGCGTCTATCACAAAGTCCCCAGTAACATATTGCTGAGACGGAGTTTCTTCACGGTCAATCAAAGCACGAAGTCTATAAATATCATCGGCATATGACATGAGAACGTCACATTTTAAGTCAATAATAAAGGCTTTATTACGCATAGTAACGACATTATTTATAAAATAATATCGTCCAAACTCAGGAATGTATGCGTAATTATAATCTAAAGGGTCTGTTTGAATAAGAATTGTCGGCTTGATAACACTTGAATTATCGCGTAATGCCCCATTGAGTATGAGTTCTTCGGTTAATGTTTTACGGATACGGTTTTTTTCGTCTAACGATTTATACAATTTTAACTGCATATTCTCACCTCATTTCAAAAGGGAGTGCCTAGTCGTTAGTCGACTAAACACTCCCGACAAATTACGCTACATAGAATACAACGAAGTTCTCGTTCATATCGTTGAAGTAACCAGCGTCGAACTTGTACCAGTTGTTGAAGAACTCACCACGAGCATTGTACTGTGATGTAACTCTCTTATCGAGGTTAGACACACCAAGTGCTTCACGGTCGAACATAACAGCAAGGATACCGTCAGCTGACACTTCATGAGTACCATGCTTAACATTGATAGCAGAAGTGCTAGCAAAATCATAGCCAGTACCTGAACCCTGCCAATAAGGAACAGTTTCAGCATTAGGAAGTGCTGTGTACTGCTCATGGAAAGTATCTGACTGTAAGTAAATATCAGCCGCCTTAGCAAACTCGTCAAGCATAACAAGATGTAACTTATCCTTTGCGGTAAATCTTTCCTGTCCGCCGATGTTGAACAGTGTAGACAACTTAGTAATTCTGCCACTGTAAAGTCCAATCATGAACGATGCCCAACGAATAAACTGTGCGTCCGTCAAGCACTTCTCAGGTGCAAGAGTAGTTCCAAATCTCGCATTGTATAATGCAAGTAAGTTCACAGCTCTGTTGTTACCAATGCCTGTGTAAGTACCCTCAGAATTGTAATTGTACAGAGTTTCAGCAGTCATGCTGTTGATTGTGTCCATAACAAGACCGTCTGTCTTAACTGTCATAGAAGTTTCGATGGCAGTCTGAATCATTGAGAAGAAAGCGTTCATCTGCTGAGCACTTGAGAACGCACTCTTAACCTGCTTCTCTGCAAATGACATAGGGATTTCATAAGTAGCCAAGCTGTTATAGAACTTAGCAGAAACCTCAGGCGCAGTAAACACACCAGTGTCATAAGACTGTCCGTTTACCAGCTTCCAAGAACTGTTCTCTGTTGCTTCCGGTAACTTAGCCATTGTTACCTTTTCAAGGATACTACCGAACTCCCAACCGTCCATGAGAACGCTAGGTGCAGAACCTGAATAAGGTCTGTCAACAAAAGCCATCTTGCCGATGTGGTCAATCAAAGACTTCACATAGTTGTCGAGATTATTAGTACCGATAATCTCATTACCGAAGTCTACTACGTTGGAAAGGTCATTCTGAACAACTTCAGTTTTTCCAAGTACCTCTCCACTAATTGTGTTACATAATGTTGCAATCTGTTCTACTTTCATTTTGAATTCCTCACTTTCCTAATCTAAATCATATAATGGTAATGTTAAAAGTTTTAGGGTATCGGCAATCACAGTCCTAGTGATACCATACTTATCCCAAAACTTAAGTGTATAGTCGACTAAAACCTCTGCTTGTGTAAGTCTACTCTCTACAGTCTTTTCATCACTTCCTGTGTTCGTGGTATTTGATGTACGTCCGTGCGTGGTTGAGTGCTCTTGGCTATCCTTGTCAACGAAGTCAGTTGAGTCAAATCCTGCAATTTTATCTTTCTGATTAACAACATCAGTACCACCCAACTTTTCGTCAACAATTTTACCATACGTGGTTTTGACTTTTGTAGTCCTTTCTAATAAAGGATTGACCGCTTCACTTGCAAAGTTTATCAGACTATCCCACTTATCTTTGTTACATTGATACAACGCATTGGCTATGAACTGTTGATTTTCCAAAGTAACAGTTCCGTCAGGCTCAACAAATTCTGTAATCATAGAACCACAAGTTTTCAAACCATGTTGGGTTACTAATATTTTATCAAGCACTCCGCCAATAGCTTTTAGTTGACTAACATCCATAAGGGGAAACAACTGGGCATTAGCCAAATAATCTTTTAACTTCATTACTTTTTCTCCCCTTTCTTTTCGTCATCTTCGCTGTCGTCAGACTCCTCAGGGTTAGACTCTTGTTCCTCGTCCTTTGGCTCGTCGTCCTTAGGCTCATCGTCCTTAGGCTCACTTTCCTCGTCCTTTGGCTCGTCGTCCTCAGCTACTTCTTCTTTTTCACTTTCGTCTTTTTCAGGTTCTTCTGTTTCTTCTTCTTTGTTTTCTTCCGTTTCACTTTCTTCTGATTTACTTTCATCAGTTTCTGAAACATCTTCATCCGATGTGTCATCGTCTGAACCACATTCACCATCTGACTCACTACCGCTGTCATCATCTTCACAGTTTTCATCTGGCTCATCAACATCACTATCAGAAGAAGTGTCATCATTGTCATCATTACCACTCTCCTCTTCGTTTAGTCGACTAACATCGCCCTCGTCAACTGCGTTCGGGTCTTTGTCATCAGGTAATGCTGACTCATCACCAGCAGCTTCTTCACTCTCGACACTATTAGCACCGAGTTCTTCCTCACTTACCAACTGCTTTTCAACAACATTACTATGCCATGTGCTACCATAATCAACTGAAACACTAAGACCAAACATTTCATTCAACTCGTCACACATTGCACGACGTTGTTTAAGCATATCATCAATAAGCGGCATTAACGCATCGTCATTCAAAGCAACTTCTTGACCACTCAACGCTTCACGTTTCATGTTAAAGTTTGCATTGATACCTAGTTCATTGTACATTGAACCTTTCAAATACTGTTGCAACTCAATGAACTGTATCATATAATCTCCGTTACCAACTCCTTTTGACTGTAACTTCAATCCCTCGAAGAAAGGTGTTTCACCAACAACTCCAAGTTTACCCTCTTCCAAGTCTTTCAAATACTGTTTAGTCGACTGAAGAGTATTGTCATCAGGTGCGGAAAGTAGGTTCATCATACGCATATTGACATCTGACAACCTTACTGTCAAAAGATTTTCAGTCATCAATCCACAATATCTTGAAACCAATGGAACAAGTCCGAGTGCGTCATAATCATTCTTACAATATACACAATCAACACCAATCTCATAATTCTTACTCAAATTCAAAGCTGGATTTGCAACTGTATAAATTGTCGGCTGATAATATTCGTCAGGCTCACCACCGGCATTACCAAGAAGTGCATATAATTTTCCCTCATGTTCTGCAATACAACAAGAACCATTCCTTTGCAAATAACTTTCCAACCACTGTACCGGAATTGTATCCGGCAAACCCTCATATGTAAACATAGATTGAGTTCTCGTGAAAGTGTATCTGCAATAGTTTTCAAACACCTTATCCTTATCGGAACAATACGAAAAGTCAAAAGACCTCAATTTACCATCAGCCATTGTCATCGTCCTCTCCTAGTCTTTGTTCCAACAGTGCTAATGCTTTAGTATTATCGGCAACAACATCTGTTAGTCGACTAATAGTTTCACGCAACTCCTGCATTGCCTTTGAATACTGATTATTCCAAAAATACATGATAATCAGACACATGGCAATAGGAAACCCTACGCTACTAATCATGTTAGTAATTTCAGACATACCATTCACTCCTTTCCTTTTAGTTGACTAAACCAAATCATATTGACTAAAAGACTAAATTAGTTGTTTAGTTACCCCTTACACTAACCTATTCTTTTATTCTATATACATTATACCATGAAAACTATTATATGTCAACAATAAATTTGCACAAATTTCCACTAATTTTTTTGTATAAAATGCCATAAATACTAGACTGACTAAACTAGTCGTTTAGTTGAACTAAATAGTCCCCTACTCATCTGCCCCAGTCACCAGCCCCTTGCCCCTCGGATTTAGTTGACTAAAGCCAATGACCTAGGGACTCGCCCTCATGCTCATGCTGTTAGTGACTAAAGGGCGTTTGTGCAAAGTGCCCAATCGAATGGGCGTTCGGGGCGTGGATTTTGTGCAATATGTACTACTCTA